>Ga0233445_1000601_pt1 | contig 36775 bp, 34 predicted proteins | sample SI_124_October20_5_FD_182779 | JGI IMG/M metagenome (GOLD analysis project Ga0233445, IMG submission 182779) | Seawater microbial communities from Saanich Inlet, British Columbia, Canada - SI_124_October2016_100_MG | ecosystem: Environmental > Aquatic > Marine > Inlet | place: Canada: British...
TTCTGTTCCCAACTCCAATTTAGCTACTTGTTTTATACGTTCATACATACTTTCTTTATATCTTACAATACCGCCAGGAATATGCCACCCAGGCGAATAATAACTTCCTCCTCTCCATGTAAGTAATGTTTCATTACTATCATTTCGTATCAATAAATCAACATTAACCATTGCAGTAATGCGTGAAGCTAACAAAAAAACTTCCTCAGGCAAGCCAGAATCCGGATCTTCAATAATACTATCAAGTTCGTCAATCAAATACTTTAACTGGGTCATTTTAATAAATAATACGGAGACCTTTATCTTCTAAAACAGCTACATGGCCAATTTGGCCATATAAATTTTTCATAATCTTTACTACCTCATTAGAATAAGAAGCCGCAATGATTATAACCGCTTCTACAGGATCATTTTTAAGTTCCTTGGGCGAAACAATAGGAATGTGTGTTGCAGGTGTAAATTTATTTTGTTTGAAAGGCGCTGAATCAACCACGTATCGAATCCTACCACTTAAATTAGCCAGAGACATCACAGCCAGTGATTGATGACCCGCCCCCCATACTGCTACTTTATTCTCTCCAAATTGATCTATAAATGAATCTAGCTCAATTTGAATTTTTGATCTATATTCTCCTAGTAGAGATAAATCTGTTTTTCTTCTTCTTCTAACTACTGCTGAAAGAATATAATCATACCAAACCTCAGAACACTCGATTACTTCAAATCCATTATAATTCAAAACAAATGTTAAAGTGTCTTTAGTAAAGTAGAGTAGATGATCAGAGATAAACTCGGAGTACAGTCCTTTCTTTAATATCATGTCAAAGTTAGGAACCTCGATAATTCCAACCGCATCTTCGGAGAGATTATGCTTTAGATGCTCAAGTACTCTGTTTGGATCGGGCCAATGTTCCATAAAGTTTAAGCATACGAATCCATCATATTTCGATTCTGGTAATGTAAAGTTTTTATCTCCAAAAAAACCTTTTGTAACAGAATATCCTTCTACCCTACATGCATTCACCGCTTGTTCAGAATATTCGATGCCATGAGCTAACCCCACTCCTGCTTTCCCTAGTATCGAAAGGTACTCTCCTCTACCACAACCAACCTCTATAACATTCTTTCTGGTAAGAAGATATTTTTCAACCCATGATGCAAACTGCTCACTTCTAAATTCTTTCATTTCATCCGAAAATGCAGCAGCACGAATCACTTCCTTATAATAGGAAACAGGTTGGTTATTCAACTGTACTAAACCACAAGATGAGCACTGAAATAGATTCAAGTCAGATCCGAAATCATTTTCAAGATCCTCTAGCTCTGGAAATCCTTGAGCAGATGAAGGCATATTAGTATAGCTTAAAAGCATCTCCTTAAAATAGTCAGAAGCACAGACACGGCACTTTACTCTTTTATCTGTACAATTAGTAGATAATGACATACTTCATAAGCTCAATAATATTATGGACAAGGGTTGGGGTGCATTCTATGAATACTTTCAATTGCTTGAATCACATCTTCTGATAAGTTAAGATTAATGCTATCTAAATTATGCTTAAGTTGTTCGAGTGTTGTCGCTCCAACAATTGCACTAGTTACGAACGGACGACTGTAAACAAATGCAAGTGCCATTTGAGCAGGATTCAATCCAGATTCTTTAGCGAGCTTGATATATTCTTCCGTTGCTAATTCACCTTCTATATTGCTGTATCTATCATATCCATCAAACAACCTTCTTCGAGAATCTTTCGGCATTTGACCGTTAAGATATTTTCCAGTTAGCACTCCAAATCCTAATGGTGAATATGCTAACAGGCCAATATTTTCATGATGAGAAAACTCGCTCAACCCTATTTCATAACTACGATTTAATAATGAATAAGGATTCTGTATTGTTATAGGTTTTGGTAAGTCGTGTGATTCAGATAATTTTAAGTATTGCGATAATCCCCACGGGGTTTCATTTGAGATACCAATATGACGAACTTTACCATCTTTTGTAAGTCTACCTAAAACTTCTAGAGTTTCAAGTATTGTTGTACTGTACTTTTCATCAAAAACATTGTATCCAAGTTTACCAAAATTATTTGTATTTCTTTCAGGCCAATGAATTTGATAAAGGTCAATATAATCTGTACATAATCTCTTAAGGCTTCCATCAATTGCATTATAGATGTCTTTTTTATTAAATTCTGTCGCACCTTTTCTAATATGCGTCAACCGAGGTGATGGGCCTGTAACCTTACTTGCTAGAATTATATCTTTTCGATTGCCACGATCCTTCATCCACCTGCCAATATATTCTTCTGTTCTGCCTTGTGTTTTTGGACTTATTGGAATTGGATACATTTCAGCTGTATCAATTAAATTTACCCCATAATCGAATGCTAGATCAAGTTGATTATACGAATCATTTATGGAATTTTGATCGCCAAATGTCATACTGCCTAATGACAGAACACTTACTTCTAATCTAATATCACTTATGTACTTGTATTTCATTGGAAACTTAACTGCTTATACTCTAACCTACAGACCTATCAATTGTTTCTGAAACATCCAATAAATCAACAAACATTTCTTGTTTTAACTGACTCAACGGCAATAATGGTGACATGTCTTCCAATGGCATTGAAACTATCGACCCATCACTTTGAGGCAATGCAGAAACTTTTGGTACTAATACTTCATTTTTAATTAATTGGACATCAACAATTACCGGAGATTTTGATTTGATCACTTTACTAAGTTTTTTATTCAACTCTGATGCATCGGTAATTCTAACAAATGAAATACCATAAGTTAATGCTAGCTTTTCCAGGTCAGGCAAGAATAGTCCAGATTCTGGCCCGGTACCTACATATCGTTCATCAAAATAATTTTTTTGTGTATTTCGAATAGATGCATACCCATCATTATTCATAACAATGAGAGTGATAGGCAAGTTAAAAGCTTTAATTGTTGCTAACTCTTGTATATTAAGTTGAAGACTTCCATCACTTTCAATTGCAACCATAGGCTTTTTACCATGCGCAAAACATGCACCGATTGCCGCTGGCAATCCATATCCCATCGAACCTAACCCTGAGGTAAGAAAAACCCTTTGCCCTAACTTGTTACGAAAAATTGTATAGAATGCCTCAACTGCCAGTCCAGAACTACCTGTAACTATTAATGTCTCTTCTGGTATGACTTCAGATAGTGTATTCATCAGTTGGTAATGTGAAATCATACCCTCTTGGGAAAATGGCTTTCCATCGTTAACTGTATATCGATTCTTCCAGTCAGTACAGCGAAACTGCCATTCCTTCCAATCTGGATGTGATGGTATAACCTCCTCAGCTATTGCTTTAATAAACTCAGCAGCATCGCACGTGATTGGAATCGAGATACTCATATCCAATTTATCAATCTCGTTCTGGTCAATATCAACTACAATTTTTTTTGCACCTCTAGCAAAACCTTGGGGGTTGTATGCTGTAATAATATTATCTAGACGGCAACCGATACTGATTAGCAGATCACAGTTTTGAACTGCAAAATTAGGCGCGCGTAGGGCAACTGTCCCAGGACGACCGACGTATAAAGAATGATTATAAGGTAATAAATCAAGAGCGTTCCAAGTACTAACTACTGGTAAACCTAGATTCTCAACCCATGTACGAAATATTTTTGCTCCTCCAGCTAAGCGTATACCATGGCCGGCAATAATTAAAGGACGTTCTGCATCTGAGATTAAGGATTGAATCTCTGAAATCGTCTTGTCATCCAGGGCCCTTGCTTTTGTCAACATAGGCTCTTCAACTCGCCATGGCGGAAGATGTTTTGGCTCTATAGGTGCGCCTTGTACATCCAGGGGGACATCAATCCATACTGGGCCAGCACGTCCATCTCTTGCGATACAATAAGCTCGCTCCATGATACTTCGAATATCCTCAGGATTTTCTACTGTTACAGCGTACTTTGTAATGCTTTCCACTATACGAACGATATCCACCTCTTGCACACCCTTCTGTCGTAATGGCGCATTACGTAGCATATCGTCTCGTTTTACTTGACCAGAAATGACCATCAGTGGTACAGACTCAATCCAGGCGCCTGCTACAGCCGTAATAGCATTAGTTGCACCGGGTCCGGTAGTAACCATTGCAACACCGATATTCTCATTAATCCGAGCATAAGCCTCAGCAGATATAGTGGCAGCCTGTTCGTGCAAACAGGCCACTACCTCTATATTGGTATTTTTACCCACGGCATCAATAAGATGCATGGCACCACCGCCAGGCAATAAAAAGACATGCTGTACTCCAATATTAGCTACAAACTCAGCAATATAATCAGCAACACGATAAGTTTCATTTGTCATATCAATTTATCCAATAAGTTAGTGATATCTTAGATTATTTATTTTTAGCAATTAATTTATCTATATAGTGAGAATTGTTACTCTTAAAATTCGTATGAACTTCTGAATCAATGATATGTAATAAGGATTCTTCTCAATCAGCCTAACATATCATCTTCAAAAAACTACGTTAAGCATGGCATAAAATAAATTATATTTAGCATGCCTTAAAAAACAACAATTAGAGATAACCATTAAAACTTATCGTTTAATCTCTTCACTAGGCAAGTACTAAGGCAATTTGAAATACATGTACACTATCTGAATTTGGTATTAATAATTCTTTCATTTCTAAAACAGAATATCCACAATTTTCAAACACTTTTTTTAATGAAACATCATTAAAAAAATTTATGTGCTCATGCCAATGTTTTTTCTTGTTCAGTCTATCTTCTAAATTAGAAAATTCACGAATATGATTCTCATAAGGAACTTCAATATAAAGCAAGGTTGAATTGTTCATACACTCTTTTATTTCCAACATAAAATCTTGAGGGTATGGGACATGCTCCAGAACATTGGAACAGACGATTAGATCATATTTATTATCTTTAGCTTCATTTAAATTAACTCTTTTCACGCCATTTAAGGTGTCCTTATTTGAAATATCATAAATATGTATACTATTGCTCTCATTGTTACAAAAAGGTGTGTTTTTTCCAGTATCACCACCCCAATCTAAAATCGAAAGATTTTTTATACTATCTAGGTTTTGCGTTAAAAAACCCTCTACCTCACCTAAATAGTCATAACCCTTATTAAGTACATCATTTCTCTTTTTATATCCAGGTTCATATTTTTCACGCATAGTTACATATACTTCATCTCTATATCCTTTATATAGATTATCCATCTCACACTTATTAAACCTAATGTCTAAAAAAAGATGGTAACAATTGTGACACATTAAAGTATTACATAAAGAATATGCATTTCCATTTTTTATTGTGCGTAGATTCCATTCATCATTAATCTCAGTGGGCTCCCATCTAAACACCCTATGTGCCACAAACGGCATCAACACTGCTGGCGACCTTGAAATTGATAGACTATTACAACAAACACACTGACTTTCCACTATAGCCATAATAAATAACTCCTGTTTTTTCTTATTCTAAATTTATAATTCCATATTGTAATATGGAGTTTTTGAAAAATCTACTCTATGGTAAGCTCCTTTCTTAATGCCGCGGTCCAAACCAATCATAAACCTCATTTCTGGCGATAAATTATCCATAATATATCTATCGACAACTTGTAAATGCTCCTCCTCCGTTGTAAGCTCTTTAAATTGAGAAGCGGCAAAACAAGCAAACAAACCAAATCTTGGCTTGTTTGAATTATTTGCTTCACTCCTGTGCCATGTATGCCCTGTCCAAATTATTATAGAACCTTTGGGGGCTATCGCTCGCACCAATTCAGACTCTTTTTCCTTGGGCTTTGGAACTCTATTTAATTTATGACTTCCTGGAAGTACAGAAGTTGCTCCATTTTCCATCGTCCAATCTGTTAATAGAAAATTAACATTTAATCTAGTTGGATATGGAGGTAGCGAAGGTACTGCGGAACCTAGCCCATCTACATGCAACTGTTGAGCTTCGCTACCTGGGAATAATATGTTGGATGCAAAGCTACTCAATACAGATGTATGGTGCAATGTATTTCTTTGAAAATAATAATCTAGAATTTCTTTAACTAAATCTAGCTCTAATAATTCTATATATATCGGATGTTTTGAAATTAAATTGTAAATCCTTTGAAGATTATTACCTTGATCACCGTATTTATATGAAACACCATGTTCATTTTCTGATTGTGCAATGTATAAAGTTAACTCAGATAGTTTTGCAACCTGTTCATCGTTTAAACAATTTTTTATTATTAAGTAACCATCTTGTTCAAAAATATTTTTTTGTTCAATCGTAAATCTACTAGAGGTCCTACCATTATTAATATATTCTACATATGCACTTAATATATATTCGGATATATCTGCAAATTCATAAACTTCTCGTATTTCTCTAAAAATATTTTTCTTATCTGGATTTATCTTATTGTTAACACCATCTAATAGCTTATACAATAAGTTTATTTTATTTTCCTCTAAACTTATGCATATTTCTTCGTAAGCAGGAAGTGCTTCAATCTCTAATGCTTCAGTTAAATAGAGGTTTGCCCTCATAGAGCGATCTTTAAAGTCTTTTTCTTCAATCCCTATTGACTTACAAAAAATTAAAGTCAATATATTTCTATCTATATTTAAACTTAGTTTAGACTCTACTTCTGTCAAAAATTTCACAAACTTGTTTAATGCTATATAAGAATTAATTTTTTTCACTTGTTTTCTTCCATCTTCTAAACTTACAATAGTCACCTACTATGCCATCCAATAAGTTAATACAGTTTTTCGTTGCTTGTTCTTAGTAATTGACTCATCTATATAGTATGAGTCATCTTTGAAATGTGTAGTTGAAATCTCTTCAATAACCGCGCCAGTTTTACTACTAAAGGCATGGCGCGTTCCTGGCTCAATAGTGATGACATCTCCTGGTAAACAGATTCTAGGTTGGCCATCTAATACTAGTTCTATTTCTCCATACAACACATGGAAGGTTTCTTCTTTTTGCTTATGATACTGCTCTGGATGCTCTTGCCCTGGTAAAGTTACTAATAGTTTTTTACAATAATCTCTATTTACCACTGTTAATAATAATAAACCATACTCATAAAACTTTTCTAAACCATAATGATGTGATATTTCAAGTTCTGCACTACCAGGAATAATGACATGACTATTTTTAAGAAAATCCCTAACATCTTTTACAATGCTCCAGACCAGCTCCCTTTTATCTTTCTGTAAACAATTATTTGGGCTAATGGCTGAATTAATTGAGATATCTTCTTGTGTTGTATATTCAAAATATTTAGACCAATTATTTGCTGTATATTGTCCACTTGTCGGAGGAAAGGCAAAAAATACATCACTCTCCGTAAGAGTAGTGCCCTTTTTAATATTATGTTTAACAAAAACACCTCTTTGTAAAGAGAGTAGACTTTCAGCTTCTTTTGGATTAATTGGCAATCTTGTAACACCCTCTCCACAAACTTTTTTTGCATAAACAGCGGCACTAAGCCATGCATCTATTTGCTCTGGTGTTGCAGAGTATTGATTAATGCCGTATTTTTCCGTTTCTACTGCAACATGCTTTTCAAAAATAGACGCGCCTTTTGCTATAGCCATTTTTATAAAATCAGTATTTGAAGTATCTTCATGTGTCGAAAACCCAATGCGAACATCTGGATAACGATTTTTTAAATAATCAAGCTGAGAGATGTGCATATTTTCATCTGGTGTTGGATACTCACCAACACAATGAAGAATGGCAAAATCTTTTTTTCGATGCGTCAAATAGCTAACAACTTGATCAATTGTTTCAATTGAAGCGCCTGCGGTCGATGCAATAATTGGCTTATTAGTTTGACAAATCTTTTCTAAAAGAGGCCAGTCACCAAATGAGCAACTAGGAATTTTAATAATGTCCAAGTCTTGAGATTCAATTATATCCACTGATTTTTCATCAAATGGAGTAGCCATAGTTAAAAAACCTTGGTTGCGTATTTCTTTAACCAAAGTGTCAAAGTCATCCCGTGTCAGACGGGTTTCGGAAAAACGCTTCACGTATGGAACATCGTCACGACCTTTCATATCAGGATGTATAAACGAATCTAATTCTCGATATTGAAGTTTAAATGCAAAAGAAAATGGATATTTTTTACATATTTCACCAAATGATTTAATCACATGAAGTCCGTGATCTAAATCACCCATATGATTATTTGCCATCTCAAGAGTGAATAGATTTTCAGGTATTTTTTTTATCAAAATTATCCTCCAATATAATTAAATAAAGCTCAATATTAAACTGAATTATTACCAGCCAATTCCAAAAAAAGTTTCTAATTTCTCAACGACATAATCCAACATATCTGTCGTAAGATCTGGATATACTCCGATCCAAAAAGTGTCATTCATTATCTTGTCTGTATTTTTTAAATTTCCGACTATTCTATATTCTCTATTTTCAAAATAGGGCTGTCGTGTAATATTACCTGCAAAGAGTAGACGTGTCCCAATATTGTATTGATCTAAGTACTTTAAAAGACCAACACGAGAAATTTTTGCACTATCTTTTATTGTAATCGGATACCCAAACCACGCAGGATCGCTATTATCAGTTGCTTTTGGTAAACACAAATAATCTGTCAAATTCTGTAATTTTTTTGTTAGATAATTAAAATTATCTTTTCTAGACTGTACAAAAGCATCTATCTTTTCTAATTGTGCCAATCCACATGCGGCCTGCATATCAGTAATTTTAAGATTATATCCAAGATGAGCGTATGTGTATTTATGGTCATACCCTTCTGGTAAATTACCAAGTTGCCATGAAAATCGTTTTCCACATGTATTATCATTACCTGGTTGACAATAACAATCTCTACCCCAGTCCCGAAAAGACTCAATACATTTTCTAAGTTCTTCATTATTGGTAAAAACAGCGCCACCCTCACCCATTGTTATATGGTGGGCTGGATAAAAACTTAACGTTCCTATATCACCAAAAGAACCAACTTTTTCACCATTATATTCCGATCCTAATGCATCACAACAATCTTCTATCAACCAAAGATTGTGTTTTTCTGTAAAAGCTTTAACCGCTTTTAGATTGTAAGGGTTGCCTAGTGTATGGGCAATCATAACTGCCTTTGTTTTCTCTGAATAAGCTTCTTCGAGTAAATCCGTTTTAATGTTATATGTAGGAATATCTACATCCACGAAAACAGGAATGCAGTTATTTTGTAGAATCGGATTTACTGTGGTTGGAAACCCTGCTGCCACGGTGATTACTTCATCACCCGGTTTAATCCTTCTTTCGCCTAGCTTTATGGATGTCAGTGCAGTAAAAGCTAGGAGGTTAGCGGAAGAGCCTGAATTGGTGGTCAGAGCATGCTTGACACTAAGAAAGTCAGCGAGCTTCTTTTCAAACTGATTATTAAACCGACCTGTGGTCAGCCACCCATCTAGCGATGCATCAACCATATATTGTAATTCGGTTGATCCTATCACCTTGCCAGATGGTGGTACAACACTTCTACCTGGTTTAAATGTTGTGTCTGTATATTTTAAATCTGCAAATTCTTGCACAAGCTTTTCGATTTCTAACCTTAACTCTTTAGTAGTTTTCATTGCTCATGTCTTTTGTATACTCTTCAATTTCTGCTAGACATACAGCTTGCATGTCTTCTTTATCAAGCCAAGCTTTATGCCAGTCAATAATTTTGTCTATTGTATGGCTCAATTCCCATACTGGTTTCCAACCAAGTTTAGATTCGGCCTTTGAAATATCTAACTTTAAAAAATCTGCCTCATGAGGGTTAGAATTTTGATCAAGTTCCCAACTGGAATCAGGCCATTTTGATATCATTTTATCCAAAATCCAGCCTACTGGCTTAACATCTTCCTCCCTGGGTCCAAAATTCCAACCTTCGGCATATTCTTTATGGTTATTATAGATCTTTTGCGCCAAAATAAGATAGCCTGACAATGGCTCTAAAACATGTTGCCAAGGGCGAGTGGCTTTAGGGTTTCGAATTATGACGGGTTTATTTTTTTCAAATGATCTTAGAATATCTGGAATAAGTCTGTCATTAGCCCAATCACCTCCACCAATCACATTACCAGCTCTTACTGAAGCTATGCCAATTCCCTGATCTTGCAAGAAAGAACGCCTATATGCTGAGACAACTAACTCTGCACAACCCTTGCTACTGCTATAAGGGTCATAACCACCCATAGGATCATCTTCTTTATGACCGTTAAAACTTCCATCATTTTCGTAGCATTTGTCTGTTGTAATATTTACCACAGCTTTCAAATTAATACAATTACGTGCCACTTCTAATACCTTAGCAGTACCAATAACATTAACCTCATAAGTTTCAATAGGATTATCATATGAGTACCCAACTAAAGGTTGAGCAGCCATATGTATTAGAATATCAGGATTAAAATCCACCATAATTTTATGGAGCATTTCTTGATCCTTGATATCGCCAATCTGAGAATCAATTACTGTGCCAATTTTTGCTTCATCAAATAATGATGGTGATGTAGATGCTTCAAGTGCATACCCTTTAACTATAGCCCCTAAAGAGTTTAGCCATAAAGAAAGCCACCCACCTTTAAAGCCAGTATGGCCTGTTAAAAAAACACGTTTTCCTTGCCAAAACTTCTGATCAATCAACTTTAATCACCATATTTTCCATGGTGCCTTTTTAGATTTCCACAATTCATCAAGATAATTTTTATCTCTTAAAGTGTCCATTGGCTGCCAAAAACCACCATGTTTAAACGCCGACATCTCTCCCTGTTTTGCTAATTCTTCCATTGGCTTTTTTTCCCACAAAGTACTATCACTTTCAATTAAGTCAATTACCTTTGGAGATAAAACAAAAAATCCACCATTAATATGAACACCATCACCTTTTGGCTTTTCTTTGAATGATTTAACTTTTCTAGAATGTATGTCTAAAGCGCCAAACCTTCCTGGAGGAATTACTGCTGAAACAGTTGCCAAGGTATTTTGTTTTTTATGAAATTTAATAAGGTCACTAATATTAATATCGGCAACACCATCTCCATAAGTAAGGCAAAAATACTCTTCATCTCGCACATGCTCAATTATGCGCTTAATTCTTCCTCCTGTCATAGTGTCTTCACCTGTATCAACTAATGTAACAGTCCATGGTTCAGCTCGTTCTCGATGAACACGCATTGTATTGTCCTTCATACAGAAGGTAACATCAGACATATGAAGAAAATAGTTTGCGAAATACTCTTTAATTACATACCCTTTATAACCACAACAAATAATAAAATCATTAATCCCATAGTGTGAATATATCTTCATAATATGCCATAAAACTGGCTTATGCCCAATCTGAATCATTGGCTTTGGAATGCTGCTAGTCTCTTCGCTAATACGTGTACCAAGACCACCTGCTAATATTACTACTTTCATAAATTAAAAATTACTATATTTAAATAAACGAACAAGCATACACTATTTATTTGTATAAACTTTTGGAGTTGGATTTGACTTCCACACCTTGAAAATGAGAGAAAACTCTTTGTAATATGCAGAAGATGGACTTAACAAGTTAACTAACTCATAATCTAATGTACCTGTCCTTCTAATACTTATCAGAAGATTTTTAATTTTATTGCTTTTATCCTGATTATAGAGATTCTTAAATAATCTTAGTGTAACTGTCTCTTTTAATAAGCCTCTAAAAAAAACCCAATAAGAGCTGACTCCACCATTCTTATCTGGAAGCAAGAATATATACAAGATCCTTGTTAAGCGCACAATAAAAGTATTAATTTTTAATGATAACCATTGATTTGAATTAAACAGAGAACGGCTAAAAATATAATGATGCTCTATATATCTATTATTAATAGCATAATAGATATCTCTAATTTCCCTGGCTAAATCATCACTATCTGATTTAGGTAACAAATCCACAACATTTTTGCTTAATTTAATCACATACTCAGACCAAAATGGCTGTGACATAGTTTGAGATATAATATTCCCTTTTTTGCCCCAATAATAAGGAAATGAGCTCCTATCTCTTAGGGTGTAATAACTACTATCTGCATTACAAACAGTAAACAGGCAGTCAAATTTTTTCCATTTACCGTGAAATAAAATGGTTGCATTAATAAAGAAATCTATATATTGTGTCGATTTAAACCCATTTGTTACTTGGTATGCTTTTTTCATAACATGTGTTCTAAAGATTGCATATGGATATTGTTGCCACGATGGAATAGGAATATGCCTTATTCGGTCTAACGGATCCTTATTAATAATTTGCATATCGTACCAAGGGAATAAACTCATCCATCTTGTTCCTTTTGTTGACTGAGATAAGGCAGCTATGCCCAGTCTCTGACCATATCCTGCAGCTAATTCCTTATCATTTTCTAACCCACGAATTATTTTAGAAGCGGAAGATTTTAATACAAAATCATCATCGCCAATCATTAACACATATGGTGTTTTGACCATCTCGCAAGCTACAAATATTTTATCACCAACATCAGTTTCTTCGGAAACATGAAAGTATTCAATATCAAGATGAGTAGAATATTTACTAACCAAGTTTTTATTTTTTGCTTTCAGTGATTTATTGCTTGAATCAGCAAGTATTATTTTTGAGTATATACCTGCCTTCATGTAATATGAAAGTGTACGATCAAGCATTGTTGATCTATTAATTGTAGGAATTATTATTGTTAACTTATCAATACTCATATTTCTGCTAAAAAAATAATTGTGTTATATTATTTGTCGTAAAACCATAAAGCTTTCGACTGACGAAACACCAACACTTGCGCCTCTCATCTGCATCATTGAAACAACGCCTTTGATCGAGCGAAAGTGTGGGAATTCATATATCTCTTCCTTGTATGTATTAAGTGCTTCAATTTTTCTATCCATTGTATTGATAACATTTACAAATCTGTGAGGTATAAACACATTCTCCTGTGTCGGTGCTAACCAACCAGTACTTGAAGGAATCTCAAAACTATATATTTCTCTTACAACTTGTTTGGGTAGTGGTCTACAAACTGTCATAACAGCCTGGTGAGTAACCCTATGATCAATGTTCAAATCACAGCAAAAATGGGTATACACAACAGAAGGCCTTATCTTACCAAATACTTTTTCTAATTTTTTTACAATATCCAACATGGCTACAGTGTCCATACGGTTATCAGGAAAATCAAAGAATTCAACTGACTCTACCCCTAAAATTTTAGATGCAGCCAATGCAGAATCTTTTCGACTTTGGGTTTCTTTATCGTGCTCTTTATCCTCCCTAGAAGATACACCGTCTGCCATAAACACAACATGAACTTCATCTCCGTCGTCTGTATGACGCGCAATAGTTCCACCACAACCCAAAACCTCATCATCAGGGTGGGCGGCGACAATTAATACCTTTTTACTTATTGCACTATTGATCAGAGACACTCTATAAGTCCTTGTTTAATATAAGTATATCTTTTTTAGATATATTATCTGACATTATAATATTATTACTGTTTTGACCCTCATTAAATAGTAAGTCAAGAACACTCATATAAGGCATAAATCTACCCTTTGCTTGATTATACACGGGATGATTGTACGCTTGAAAATATGGGTCTACTCCTGAACTTGTAAAAGTGTCAATATTTGCATAGTTTTTGCCATTCTCTCCAAATATATAAATATCTGCATTGAGCTGAATACACATATCTAAAACTAACTCTGACTTCGCCCCTTTAAACAAATAATCACTAGCCTTAACAGTTTTTGTATCGATGTTTAATGCATTTAATAGATAAACCAATATATCAAAATTTAAATCAACCAGATATTGATAGGACGTATCTAATATTTTTTTCAAATCATAATAGTATTGATCAAAATAAGGGGTTTTTTTATAATTAAGCTCTATAGATTTTAGGTGTTTTTTGTGCCACCCATCATTAATTATTTCAATATCGGTAATAATAGAATTCAACCTTCCGCTTGATTTAACAGGCACTGTCAACCATATTGAATCTACTGAAGTTTTTATTTTATTTCTATTATTAAAGTCTTTGCGCTGATATTGAACAATGTCAAACAGACAAAAAACATCGGCTAAAGCTATTTTATGAAATAACCCCAACCATGGTAGATAAACTGGCTGATGTGCAGTCAGAATAATAGGGCTATTTTTTCTCATATCGATCTGTTATTTCTTTGGCAATTCTATTTGCACCACACCCATCCACAGTAATCCTTGCTTTTGTCGAAATTCTTTTTCGTAAGTTGCTATTATTAATCAAGTCTACAAGAACTTTTTTTAACTGTTGACCAAATTCCAAGCCATCTGTGTAATAAAGCGGAATTAAAGCACCTTGACTAGACAAGCATGTGACATTATTTTTTTGATTATCCCACAATGCGATACCGATAGATGGTGTAGACATGGCAGCCAATTCATATGTTGTAAATCCACCGGCGGTAAGTGCAAGATTACTTTTTAAGATAATGGCGCTAAGATTAGATACATTTTCAAAAATATTAACCTCTAAAGAGCTGTTTTTTACAACTGCTTTTATTGACTCTGTATTTTCATAATAGGGGCCGATTACCATATTAACTTGGATAGATTGAGATATTTCTTCAAGTATGGGGATTACACGAGAAGATAAGTCGTAATGATCAATACCACCCATCGTAACCAATATTGAATGGTTTTCTGTATTCAAACTTCCTATACGCCCAGCACGATATTCATTACCAAGAATGACATATTCCATTCCACACAATACATCTTTCGCAATATAGTCATTTTCTTTTACTGTACACGATGGATTAATTACCATATCTACATCAAAATCCAAGCCCAAGTCGTCCAAATAAACCATACTGGAAAAGAATTTGTTTAAATGCTTAAAATAACCACTATCAACATTATAAGAATCAACCAAGAATAAATCTACTGAATCAGAAATATCTCTTAAAAATACCAATTCTTTATCCTGATTACTAGCATCATTAATTTTAAAAGGAATCAATTGGAAATCAAAACCAGTCTTTATCAATACTGCCTTAGTTGCTGAATCCTCATAACAAATAAAAATTATATCATGCCCAAACTCTAATAAGTTTTCGCCCAAATTAATACATCTATTTAAGTGCCCAAGTGCAATTTTAGGGTATGCATCAACCCTTATTAGCACTTTCATCAATTATTTGTATAAATAAATGGTGAAATCGTGTGGCATATAATCATGACGTAGTGTTACTTTTTGCGTAATAGAAAATGCCAGTCTTAGTATTTCTTCAGGGTTACAATAATATTCACCTGGCGACAAGTAATCAGAAAAAATACTTAAAAAATTAATAGCTACTCCTTTATTTGCCAATGCAAACATTGCTTTCATGACATTTTTTATAGTTTCTTTGTGTTTGTCTGTACTTAAATTTAAAGCACCTGATAAAAAAACATAGTCAAACTTTCTGCCATCTAAATCATGCAAGTCAGATGTTATATCTAAATGTATAAACTCTATATCTGTATGACGCTGTTGCGCCCCTTTTATCATATTAAGATTGACGTCCGTTCCCGTATACAACAAATTAGGATGAATTTCATAGATATAGTCAAAATATGCGCCTAAACCACAGCCAACATCTAAAACAGTGGTATTACTCAAATCTCCAATCTCTGTCAACACACAAAAACGTTTTTTTTGACTGTCTACACTACCCCACCCTACGCGTTCAGAGTCATTAACTCCATTGGATAGCATTTTGTTATAAATTTCTGAGATGGTTGTCATACTAAAATGTAAGGCTTCTTATACAAAATAAATGAATTATCTCTAAATGTCTCAAAAAATTCTAATTTTTTAAACAGATTTTGACTTGGTATATTTTTCACTTGAACCTTTGCTATATAAACATTACATCTAATGCTATTATCTTCAAGGGCCTGAGACAATGCACTATAACCAAAACCTCTTCCCTCATTCCCAGGAATAAGATAGATTGTTATTTCACATTCGGCCTGCACTGCCTCTATTCTAATCAGACCTATGTCTTGATTATCTAACTGAATTATGAACAATTCACAATCAGAACTTAATAAGTTTCTTTTAAACCATTGTTGATGTTCACTTAGAGTTACTTTTTTTTGATGATACGATAGCGCAACTAGATCGTCGATATTTCTCCATTTAAAAAGCAAACTCTCATCTTTAATAGTTGCACTTCTTAGCTGAATTTCAGACACGACCATACTTCCTAAAATAATCTATAGTGTTTTTAATGCCTTTTTTTAAATCAAACTGTGCCTCCCACCCTGTACTTAGTGCACAATCAACATTACAATAAAAATTGCCGATTTCTCCATACCTCTCCTGCTTTTGAACGGCTTGCTTGTGCTTTGGATCGTTCTCTTGAAACTCGGCAAACACTTCATTAACACTCACAGGGAATCCTCTTCCTACATTATAAACAGATGACTCTCTAAACAGCATTGATCTAACTGTAAATTCTACAACATCATGAACATATATATAGTCTCTTTGATGCTTACCATCGCCAAATATAATCAATGGTTCTCCTTTAATCAATCTATCTGTATATATAGCAATAACACCAACTTCTCCATAAATTGGCTGCCTTGGTCCAAATACATTTGCATACCTTAAAATTTGATAATTTAAATCGTAATAATTATGAAAATACTTCAAATATAATTCAGCCGTATGTTTGGCAATGCCATAGGAATAAATTGGGTCTATAAGGCTATTTTCAGCAGCAGGCAAGGATTTAGGTCGACCATAAACTGCTACTGACGAAGCAAAAATAAAGTTTTTAACATTGTACTTAATACAATTCTCAGCAAGAATAATGGTTGAATTGGCTGAGCTTTTAAGATCGTGCAATGGCTCCTCATGTAGTGCATTAGTATTAATTGTTGTTGCTTCGTGAATCACATAGTCAAATTTATGCTGTGCAAAAACCTTATCAACAAAATAATTATCGCTGGCATCGCCCTGATAGAAAGTAGCAGATTTATTAAGGTTATCCATCACTCCAGTAGATAAATTATCCAAAACAACCACTTCATATGAATCGTTAATCAAACGATCAACTACATGCGAACCAATAAAGCCACATCCTCCCGTAACCAGCACTGTGTTTTTTTTATTACCTATCATTCATCTAAATAATCTGCCTTCAATACAGATTCTCCCTTCTTGCAATCTTTGACTACTATACGTCCAATCACAGAATATAACTCTTTTGGTTGTAATCCAGTTGCAGGTTTTCTAATGGCAATATCATGCTCCAGTACCACGTTCTTTGCTTTTATATCACGACTCCAGACCAATCCAAGTCTCCATTGATCGCGCACTTTTATTTCACTCTTAGCAGGTATTAATGCCTTATTCCCCATACGACTCTCGGCCAAACGAATTTGATTAACCAAGTCTTTAAATTCTTGATAATCCGAACTAAACCAATGATCAGGCCCAGGAAGATTTTTATCCAAAGTAAAATGTTTTTCTACTACCCTTGCACCTAAAGTTACCGCCTGCACGGCACTTTCCCAACCTTCGGTATGATCTGAGAAGCCAATAGGGACCTGATAACGATCTTGCAGAGTTTGTATCTTTTTTAAATTTACATTTTCTGGAGACGTAGGATAACTACTAGTGCAGTGCAATATAATCAGTTTAGATTGAATCGATAAAATCGCATTAACTGCATCATCTATTTCTTCTTGATAGGCCATACCAGTAGAAATAATAATTGTTGCATCGGTTGATGCCATGTATTTTAGAAGTGGTATATGAGATAAATAATCTGATCCATTTTTAATATATTTAACACCACACTCTATTAAATCATCCACTCCACTTTCTGAAGTTGGTGTGCTTAAAAATACAACACCCAATTCATCACAGAGCTTGATTAAGTCAGGTAGCCACTCTGTCTTAAATTCAGACCGCTTACATATATCAAATAACGGCTCTGTAATTTCTTTACCTCCATCTTTATAAGTATGTAATATGCTTTTATCTGATAAAAAATCTTCTGTCAAAAAGTTCTGAAATTTAACGGCATCTGCACCCGATTTAGCAGCGGCAATGACGGATTCTTTAGCTAATTGATAATCTCCATTATGATTCAAGCCTATTTCAGCAATGATGAAACAGGGCTGATTTTTATCAATTGCCAATCGGTTTATTGTTTTACACATCACGAACTTTAAAAACCGGCTTTAATGCATCAACCTCTAGAAACTCTACTAGGTTGCCATTATTAATTAACTCAGAGATTATAGGGAAAACCTCATCATAAACATCTAATAACTTAGTAATATCTTCACTAGTATGGGCATAACTGATATTGTGAGTACCAAGAAACAATACTCCTCTCTTAAAGAATTCCTGAAATAAAAACGTTTTTATCTCCCAACTTGAATAACTTTCTTGATCAGCAATTGTTAGTAACGACCATGAGGGGTGGCCAACAATGTCAAATATGTGTCCAACATCATGCCTCTCAATGCATTTCGTTACGGAAGAAACAATGAGCTTCCCTTTGCTTCTTAGATTTTCAACTACATCAGAATCTCGTACCTTTAACAATACTGCTTTAGCGGCAGCCAGAGATAATGTCTCACCACCAAATGTTCCAGAAAAGAAAATATCTTCCATTTTCATCATTACATCCTGACTTCCCATTACTGCCGAAATTGGGAAGCCGTTTCCCATGCCTTTACCAAACGTTGCTAAATCTGGAATAACATCAAACATCTCTTGTGCGCCGCCCTTAGAAAATCGAAACCCTGTTATGGTTTCATCAAAAACTAAAAGCGCGCCATTATCGTGCGCCAAATGTTTAACCTGCTCTAGATAATCCTTATTAGGATAATAAAAATTCATAGGCTCCATAATCACACAGGCAACTTTGTTCTTCAATTTTTCAAAATGTGCGTTCAGATTATTTAAATCATTATATTTAAAACTGTGTGTTAATTCCTTGACAGCGGAAGGTACACCAAGATCTCTGGTTGTTGAACCGATATACCAGTCTTGCCAACCATGATATCCACAAACCAATATATGCTCCCTTCCAGTAAATGCTCTAGCAAGTCTAACCGCGGCAGAAGTAGCATCTGTTCCATTTTTTCCAAAACGCACCATTTCAGCGCAGGGAACCATTTCAACTAATAACTCAGCAACTTCGGTTTCTAAAATATGTGGCAACGAGAAAGATACTCCGTTGTTAAATTGACTCAACACAGATTTATCAACATCTGCATCTAAATAACCCAACATAACTGATAACAATCCATTAACAAAATCAATATATTCATTATTATCCACATCCCAAACATGGCTGCCTTTGCCCTTACTAATAAATAAAGGTGACACCCCTTTAGGATATTGAACTATGCTCTTACTAAATGTTTGCGAGCCTAGTGGTATAACTTTTAACGCACGCTGAATTAGCTTGTTAGACTCTTTATATCTTTTATTCATTCTTTTTTGATAAATATTCTTTATCTTGTTTGTATGATTTAAGCGCACCTTCATTGCGCATAATTTGATAATTTATTTCTTTTAAAGATGGGTTTTTGTCTAAAAATTCCAATATATCACTCATGTTAAAAATCTTATTTTTTGAATACAGCTCTTTATATATTTGCTCTACAAATACAAAGTCTTCTAGCTCATCAACCGTCCATCGATGTTTTGATAAGTCTTGTTCAAATTCAACATTAGAGCTACTAAAAATTTCAGGACGATTGCGAATATAAGGCATTACATGCTCACGTTCTGATGGTAACTCTGCATATTTCCATGCTTCTTCTAATGCTGAGAATTTAACAACTTCAACATCTAAACCATCTGGATATGTTGGTGGAAAACAATTAGATGTATAGTCAGTACCCGTAGATAAATGTTTTTCTACAGTTCGTTTAATGATCGCAGGGTCTGCTAATGGACAATCTCCAGTTAAACGAACTATATGGTCAGCGTTATACTTTATAGCCGCATTATAATAACGGTCCAATACATCGTTTAAACTACCACGAAAAACTTCTATTCCACGATTTTTTAATAATTCAACCAATGGATCGTCAGACTTCTCTTTACTAGTAGCAACCACTAATTTATTGATACAAGATATGTTACTCTCTCTTTCTATTTGCCTAATAATCATTGGCTCGCCCAATAATAACTTTAGTACTTTACTAGGCAACCTAGATGAAGACACTCTTGCTTGCAAAATAGCTACAATGGTTTGACTCATGAAAAATACTCAGCTGTTATTAGTTTCTGTCCACGTTTTCCAGCTCCCGATGAATACTCAGAAAAAAATCTTTGAATCATGTCTTTTCTTGCCACTTCCTTTTTGTCCCAGAGTTCCACTATCTCACTAATTGGTTTAGAAAGAAATTCTCTTAGATTCTCATGAAAATGTTCAGAATTAGCATCAAATAAAAACAACCCGTTAGAAAAACTAATATACGCCTCTTTAGACAAAGAATCATGCGTATCCCAATTAATAAAAACTGTGGGTTTATTTGCCATTACAGGCCAACCAATTGTACTTGTTGCAGAAGATGTAACCACTATTTGATGTTGTTGGAGTAAAAACCTCATATCAATTTTCTTTTCAAATAATTCTATATTTTTATATTGATAAGCACATTCTATGGCAGGATCCTTATCGACATAACGCCTATTATCTTCTGGATATGTTTTATATCTAATTTTGTGAGGTAATCTTGAAAATACACTAGTTATTAAATTCCTTTCATTTAATGAACGATCATAATCTGTTAACCATCCAACAAAGTACCCTAAATTACCTTTATACAGATTGGTAGAAATATAAACTATAGGTGGGCAGCTTGAATTAATAGTATCTTTAATTCTTTTCATCCGAAAATGACGTTTAGACATCCCAATCACTAGCGATTTCCCTCTTGAAAAAAAAGAATTTTTTTCAATTTTTTCTGACATTCTATTGTAAGTAAAACAATAATCAGATGTATTCATATCATACGCTGAAGAAACCTCTCCAATACTTGAACATATCTCTACCGTAACTCCATGTTGTACAGAAACAACTGGAATACCTATTTCATGACACGCTCCAGTCAATGCAAAGCCGGTTAGGTTGCCTGGTGCTCCGGTTATAAGCACATTTATACTTTTATTTTCTCTATCTAGTATATTTTTCCAGTTGGCCTTTAATTGGTTAACGGAGTATAGCGCTTTACTAACTTGATCAATAAAAAGTTTTTCACAAATATCCACTAAGCCAGGTACAAGCCATTCCTTCAACCTGTTATGTACAATGGGTTTTATAGATTCACATATTTGAATAATAGGAATATTTTTATACTCATTTGTACCTCTATTATTTGTAAGTTCTAGCTTTTTTATTGCCACCCCCTTTAAGGCAAGATTTGATGCTATCTCAATTAGTAATTCATTTTCATTGTGTACTAAAAGTTGTTTTTTTCTCATCCACCTTGGGAGTTTCTCAGACAGTCTAATTGCAAGACGGTATAACACTGTTTCAACCCCTGCAATACGCATACGTAAATTTAATGGCACTCCATCAACATCTGATACACTCCAAGAGTTTTCCTGCAATGTATAATTAATACTATTAAAATTATTATTTCCCTTAAGAAGAAGATCCCATGGAGCGTTCATATGGTTGCCATTTGGGCCGCCGATCCCGTCTACCTTTAAAAATAACCTTGGTTTGATTAAATCGTCCTCAAACAAACAGGCAGCCTTATAAATAATTTTATGAAACTCAACAAATGATAAAGATACTGCTAATGCATCTTCTCGAGTCGTTCTATCAATATTAATCGTTGCGTTGTATATATCTTCTGAATTTTTTTTGATAGTTGACTGGAATTCTTTGAAATCCTTCTTATTCCATCGATCTTCAATATGAATCACATTAGGATTTTTCTTCCAGAGAACTGCTGGTGAGCTACTTCGGATAAGACTGTCTTTATTTAGGCCATTTTTATAAGCCCAAATAAGGGCTTTCTTGCTATCGCAGAAGACATTTTTATATATTGATAAATCTAAATTTTCCAGCACGATGGGTCAACAAATATAGGGTCATCAATAGACAAACTATTAAATTCAACAAAAGGAATTTCGGAAATTGATGCGCCTATAATTTGTTCAAATTGTTTTGCAGTGTTAACACCAACAATAACTTTATTTATTTCATTAATCCCTAATACATACCCAAGAGCTAGCTCTAATTTACTTATAGAAAGTTCATTTGCCATATCTGAAAACTTTTTAATATAATTTTTAATAGGTGAAAAATATGGTGGTATAGATTTTGTTGGCATTAATAATAGACCTTGTAAAAACACGCTTCTTGCATGTATCTCAATACCATATTGTTTTAATTTTTCTAGTCTTCTAGAATTAACTAATCTTTGATCAAAAATATTGACAGGTAGTTGAATAATATCAATATCAAAATTATTCAATAATTGATCAATTTGATCACCTGTATAAACTGATACACCAATCTTCTTAACTAATCCTAATGAGCGCAACTTCTTCATCTCACCAAATAATTGCTCACCGTCAGAATTAAATAAATCATTACAATCATGGATGAGAAGGCCATAAGCCTTATTCCTTCCCAAGTATTGCAGTGACTTGAAAAAATATTTATTTAATAATTCTAATTTTTTTTCAATTACAATTTCATCATTAAAGTGTGGTGTTTTTAAAACAACTTTCCAATCAAAATCATCTAAAACACCTCCAAGCATATTTTCTGAATTTCCATATAAAGCTGCAGTATCTAGTACTCTTATATCGTTTTTTTGAGCTAATTTTAATATCTTAATAATTTGATCTTGTGTAGTTTGGCCATATTTATTTGAAATACCGTAGGACATGCCAAACTGTGCCGTACCAAGCGCTAACTTGCTCATTACTTTATACCATCTGGAGTATAGACCACCCTATTTTTATTATTTTCCAACATTTTTGCAGTAGTTATAAATCTATCGCCAATAGATATTGATGAAAGACATGAATCTCTTGTACTATCATCAGCTATCGACTCTATTACCATGCCGGCTCCATCTAAAGCTACACATAGCCAAGAAACTCCTTTTCTATATATAATCCCATTCTGATATGGGTGAAATACGCCATCCTGATAATTGACATGAATCTTATTAATTCTTACATTTCTTCCGTTAATTGTTGTTAAGGCTCCCTTATATGGATGGCCAAATGCACATATAAACCTTTCAATCTGTTCAGGTGATTGATTCCAATCAATCCACGACGAAGTATCCTGGTTTAGTCTTGGCCAATAAGTTGAAAAATACTCACTTTGTTTGGTTATTGAAAACGTAGATCTTTTTTCAAATGCTCTTTTAATTATCCTACCAATGAACCTTATATTTTTCTTCTTATAATAGTCAATGTATTGAATAGGATATTTACATTCATGCGGATATATGAATTCTTCAAAATCAACAATTGGCCCAGTATCTACTCCTGCATCTACCAGATGAATAAGACAAAATCCAAATCTATTTCCCATCATTATTTGCCAACTAAATCCTCCTCCTCCACGATTCTGAGGTAGTCTAGACCCATGTAAATTAAATAACCTTCCACCCAAAACGTTAGAAATAAATTCCTCATTAAAAATCCAAGCTGCTCCCAATGACAGGAACAATGTATCTTTATCTAAAGACTTTAAATATTTAACGGTATTACTTTCATTAATATCATCAGTAACAATTACATTTATAGGGTATTTTTTTAGGACTCCACTAAGTGCAACACCTTCTCCAACATCTTCACTAGCATGTCTCGGTGAACTAATTACGTCTATCACATAGCCAATTGTAAGCGCTTTCTCTACAACATCTGGCATCAATGCACCACCACCAAGCAAAACAAGTCTAGTACATGATTCTAAAACAACTTTATTATCTTTAATCATTTTGTATTACCGCCATATATAAACTGTTGCATATTATACTTATTTACAAATATTTTCTATCTCTCTTACAATTCTTGATAATTTTTTTTCACCAATTGCTGGAAAAATTGGTAACGAAATGGCTGATTTATAATATTGTTCAGCTCCAGGTAATCTTATTTTCATGTTAAAGTAGGGTTGTCGATAAACTGGAATATAATGTAGATTTACACCAATACCGGAATCTATTAAATGACGGTAAACTTTGTCTCTATCTACACCCCCTTTTTTTATAATTAATACATATAAATGATGACTTGACTCTCTGTTTTCTTTTCTAGTCAAGGGGGATAATAAGCCAAGGTTAATATTTTGATCATACCAGTCAGCAATCTTGGTTCTGTTCCTGACAATGTCGTTAATTCTAGCTAACTGACTACTGCCTAATGCGGCCTGAATATCAGTTAGGCGGTAATTAAACCCTAAGCAAGTTTGTTCATAATACCATTTATCTTTTGAATTTTCCGTCATTAATTCTGGATCACGTGTAATACCATGGCTGCGGTATAGCATCATCCTATCTGCTAAATATTTATCATTGGTTAAAGCACTCCCACCTTCCCCTGTTGTAATAATCTTAACAGGGTGAAAACTAAAAACAGTAATATCAGAATATTGACATCCGCCTATTAGTTCGCCACTATACCTAGCACCAATTGCGTGTGCTGCATCTTCAATAATTTTAAAACCATATTCTTTACTAAGCACATAAATTTCTTTCATATCACACGGTTGGCCAGCAAAATGAACAGGGATGACTATCTTAGGAAGGCGATTATTCTTACTTGCCTCTATTAATTTTTCCCTTAATTTATCAACGCTCATTAGTGCAGTTTCAGGATCGACATCAACAAAATCTATACTTGCTCCGCAATACCTAGCACAATTAGCAGATGCAACAAATGTTATGGGAGAAGTCCATACAACATCTTTAGAAGTTAATCCTAATGCTAGACAAGCAATGTGAAGGGCAGAAGTACAACTATTAACTGAGACCGCATAACTTGCCCCTGTGTAATCACACAAATCCTTTTCAAAATTAGGAACTGCAGGGCCTTGTGTTAAAAAATTAGATTTTAAAACTTTAACAACAGATTCAATATCATCACTTGTTATTTCTTGTTTTCCGTAGGGAATCATCATTCTAATAAATAGAATATTAGCTCATTTGATTGTATGACTTGATTGTGTTAATATCAAGAAAGTTAATATTTGAACCTGAATTATATTCAAAACCTTGTTTAACTGTAATGCCTTTTTCATGTAAAAGATTTTCAGTAAAATTTGACTTTCTAGAGTAAAAAGTGATGCTAGGACTTATTATAAAATGATCATCAAACTCAACTGTCAAATGAGAATCATCTGCAGGACACATGATTTCATGTAATTTCTCTCCTGGTCGGATACCAATTATCTTAATTGGAAGATCTGGCGCCATAGCCTTTGCAAGGTCAACAATTCTTACCGAAGGAATTTTTGGTATAAATATCTCACCACCATCCATTCTTTCCATACATCTAAGAACAAAATCTACACCTTGTTGCAAAGTAATCCAAAAGCGCGTCATATTTTTATGAGTAATAGGCAAACTATCAGAGCCCTCTTTAATAAGCTTGTTAAAAAATGGCACAACTGAACCTCTAGAACCGACCACATTACCATAACGCACAACAGCAAACTTAGTTCTTCCGCCAGCCATATTGTTTGCTGCAACAAAAAGCTTATCCGATGCAAGTTTGGTGGCCCCATATAAGTTAATAGGATTAGCAGCTTTATCGGTTGAAAGTGCCATTACATGCTCTACGTTATTATCTAATGCAGCTTGTATTATATTTTCTGCGCCATGAATATTAGTTTTAATACATTCCATAGGATTGTATTCTGCAATAGGGACGTGCTTCATTGCAGCTGCATGAATAATAATATCAATATCTCTAGTTGCTTCTTTTAAGCGAATAGAGTCTCGAACATCTCCAATAAAAAATCTCATAATATCCGTATAGTCTTGGAATTTCATTGCCATTTCATATTGCTTAAGCTCATCCCTAGAATAGATAACAATTCGTTTTAAATTATATTGACTCAATAGAGTTGACACATAGCGATGACCAAAAGATCCAGTACCTCCAGTTATTAAAACCGATTTTCCATTAAACATTAATTCATCTCCTATACTTACGAACATAGTCCAAACAAACAACTAATCACAAACTACCTTTCTTATATTTACGTAACAAATATACTATTTTTATACAAATTTATTATTATCCAGGCCATCTATTGCTGCCCGACCCATATTTAAAATGGCCTCATTAGCACTACCTCCAATATGAGGTGTTACAATAAAATTTGATAATTCTAATAACTCTTTATCCTGAGGAGGTTCAACAGAAAAAACATCTAAAGCAGCGCCACCCAACCTATTAGTCATTAACATTTTTTTCAACGCATTTTCATCTAGAAGGTTGCCTCGGGCTACATTGATTAAGATTGCATCACTCTTCATTAGCGATAATCTTTTGGCTGTTAACATATTTCTTGTTGAATCATCTAAGGGCGTATGCAAGGTTACCACATCTGACTTAGCAAGCAATTCCTCTTTCTCTACCGCTTTAACGTTATACCGTTTATAGAAATCATCATAATTTTTAATATCATTGACAAGTATTGGACAATCGAATGGCTGAAGCATTTTAACTAGATCTTTACCAACATAACCACATCCTATGATTCCTATAGTTAGACCGCTAAGATGTCCACCCATATGCTGTTTCCATGTGCCTGATAAAACTTCTCTATTACTTACTAGTACATGACGTAACAATGCAATTGTAAGAGATATTACCAACTCTGAAACAGAACGTCGATTTACTCCGCCGGTCCATCCCAGCTTCATATTGTGTTTATGCATGGCCTGCATATCGATCATATCTAGACCAACACCATATTTACTAATTACTTTTAACCCGGGTAGTTTATTTAGTAAATCTTCATTTATTCTTTCTAAGGCTATAATTGCTTTCTGATGGCCCTTAAGGAAACTCACTAGTGCATCATCTTGTAATTTTAACCCATCATCGTTAAATTTAACATTTTTATACTGTTGCAAGAGTTCTTTGCGAAGAATATTATTTCTTGAAAATGATCTGCTAGTTACCGCGACTGCAATATCCCTATTCTTCACTTAAAACGCTCCTTAGTTAAATACTTCTTACAAAGAGATTTAAAAGCTTCATCATTGGCGTAACGACCTGTTTTAATTTTTGCATCTTTGTCTGGTAAAATCAATGTCACTTCACCTTTTCCTATATTTTTTTTATCTTTTGCAAGTGCGCTCATAAACTGATCTATCGGAATCTCGACACCTTCAAATCCATAGAAATTTCTTGATAGAACATCATGCATTCTATTATAGTGTTTTATATCGCCATCACCTATCTGAGGTGAGAGCCAATTTGCCATATCTAAACCTATGGTTACTGCAATACCATGTGGAATAACAAAACTGGTTGCCGCCTCTATTGCATGCCCAAAACTATGCCCGTAATTAAATATGTTTCTTAGTCCTCTATCAAACTCATCAATCTCGATATACTCTTTTTTAATTTCCAGTGAACGATGGATAAAGGTTTGCATGACACTACTATCTAGGAATAAGTCATTATACTTACTTGTGATCTTATCAAAATCCTCTTGTCCGGCAATTCCATGAACTTTTAACATTTCGCCTACACCAGAGTGAACATCTATTTCATCTAGAGTCTTTAAAAAATTACTGCCGATAATTACATTATTAGGCGGGGTAAATGTACCGAGTAAATTTTTAGCATCACCACAATTAATTGAACTCTTTGATCCAATGCAACTATCAGCCTGTGCAAGCAGTGTTGTTGGGTAAAAACACCAATCCACGCCTCGTAGAAGTGTTGCCGATAGAAAACATGTTATATCCTGAATAACTCCTCCACCTATAGCAATTAAAATATCATTCCTTCTAATTTTCTTACTTACTAAATACGTAACATACCCCGGCATCATTTCAAGTGATTTATTACTCTCAGTAGCATCTATTCGTAACACAGAGCTATGTTCTAATATTGATTGCAGCTCATCACTATATAAATCTGCAACACGATTATCTATAATGACATGGTAGTTTTGATCTGGTAAATTATTAACTAGGTATTTAGCACTGTCTTCACAAAAAGTAACACCATATTCACCTTTATGTGATTCAATAACCATGAACTCTTCAGACACGGGTAAAGCCTCCATCAATTGCAATATTTTGACCTGATATATAAGTGTTATCTGGTCCTGACAACCAAGCAACAAACTTAGCCACTTCTACAGCAGTACCAACTCTTTTTGCGGGCACATGCAGTGCTAGTTCATTCATACCGTCTACACCTAATACACTACGGGTTAACTCCGTATCAATAAACCCCGGGGCGACACTATTAACTAACACACCATCAGAAGCGACCTCTGCTGAAATTGCCGCAGTCAAACCATCAATAGCGAACTTACTTGCTGAATACGAGGCTCGATGAGATTTACTTATTTTCCCCCATATCGAACTAATATTTATAACTCTTCCCCACCCTCTTTCCCTCATACCAACCAACACTGCCTGACAAAGCATAAATGGTGCAGTGACATTAACCTGTTGAACCTCTTCAAAATTATGCACTGATAAATCTGATATTGGACCAATCTGGTTAATACCAGCATTATTTATCAAAATATCAATCTTCCTTTCTCGTATTTTATCTACAAGTCTATTCAAACTCTCTTTTTTTAAAAAGTTTGCACAGATATATTGATAATCACCTGTATGACTATAATCAGGCTTTGTTCCAGTAATAATTACATCTGCACCTAAGTCATATAATGCTTTAGCTATAGCGGCACCAATCCCACGAGTACCGCCTGTTACTAATGCTACTTTATTATCTAGCATTGTTATTATTTTTTTACCAACCTCATTAAATAACTACCTACTAAATGATCTAAAATCATATGTAGATCTTCTGCTGGTCCATACTCTTTTTTCTCTGTTGGAATATGAATACCATATTCAGCAATTTTTCGCATCCTACCGCCATCAAAAGCAGTTAGTGCTACCGTTTTAATTCCAGAAGTGGATGCATATTCAAAAGCATTTATTAAATTTTGTGAATTTCCTGATGCAGATATACCAACTAAAACATCACCCTTTCTTGCATAAACTTTCAATTGTCTAATAAATATATCGTCATATCCATAATCATTGCCTAATGCTGTTAGTACAGAAATATTATCTACAATACTCATTGCCTTAAATGGTTTTTCATACTCATTTGTACCAAATGCCAAATCATTAGCAAAATGACTAGCTGTTGATGCGCTACCGCCATTACCAACAAAAAATATTGTTGCTCCACTTTCTCGGGCAGCTAACAGTATTTCAATAAAAGACCTTATTTCTAATAAATCAACCTTATCAAATATTTCTTTAAGATAGGAAAAATAAGATTTAGAGAACTGCCCTATACTTTCTGTAAAAAAACCATCAATCTTGTTCATTTAATTAACACCTGGGTCTTTAATATCATAATATTGTCTCCATTTTTTATCCGAATAATATATCTTATAAACTAACTTCATTGTTTTTAGTACTTCATCTGATGTGCCACTAGTAATCTTTCTATTATTAATAATACAGTCTGAAAACTCTTCAATCTCTGAATACCAGGATGGATCAGTATTGTATCTAGTAATCATCTCTCTTGGATCGCCATTATCATTTATTGGGTTTGCTGATACAACAGTTAAAGTCTCTGCTCCATAACTTTTTGATCCCGATAAAATTCCACCAAGAATTAAACTACCTTTTTCAAGATTAATATCCAAATAAAAACGATGTCTCCACTGGGTTGCAGATGAGTTCAGCATGGCCACTTTACCATCCTTTGTACGCATCAAAGCATAGGCGTTATCTTCCACATCATAGTTCCAATAACCATTATCAATAAAACTGTGTACTTCTACAAATTCACCAGCAAAAAGTCTCATCAAGTCAACCATATGTATACCTTGATCCAATAAAACCCCGCCACCTGCTATCTCTCTTTTTGTACGCCAATCTGGCTGGTTAAATGTAATTAATTGAGATTTTCCATAAACTCCTCTTAAATTAATTACCTTTCCTAGGTCATTAGATTTAATAATACGTAAAGCATCTATTACTGAGTCATGGTAACGATGGTTGAATCCATACATTAACTTTTGGCCAGGATGTTGTTTCTCTACCTTTATCACCTTACTTATATCTTGAACATCTCTACCTGGTGGCTTCTCACAAAAAACATGTAATCCAGATTTAAGGCCTGCAATTGTAACTTCTGCTGCAATATCATTAGTTAAACAAACTATTAAAACATCCAAATCTTCTGTTAGTAATTGGTTATAGTCCACATAACAATGTATTCCACCCTCCATAGAATCGTTAACAGAAAATGATTGATCACATAGCGCCACCACCTCCATTCTTGGGTGTCTACATACACACTCCTTTCTTTTACGACCAACCACTCCGTATCCAGCAATTGCAACTCTTAATTTATTCATAAATTTTGTCTAATTTTAATGATTCTTTTTTTGTAAACGTCAGTCTATCTCCAAGTTTATAAAAATCTTTAGAATCATAATAGGTTGCCTTAGAATGGTCCTGCTCAATAGGGACAATGTGTTCAATATCAGGCAGAGTATGACTAAATAAAATAAAAGCATAGTCTATAGCTTGATTATAAACATCGATTACTTCTTGAAAATTAGGATGTATAGTATATTTTAGTTGTGAAATAATTGGACCATGATCTAATTTTTCATCCAACTTGTGTATTGTAACACCTTGAGTTTGTTCATTATTTTTAAGCGCCCAATTTACTCCTCTAGATCCTCTGTATTTAGGAAGATCTGAAAGATGAATATTAAGAATAATACTAAACTTATTTATTATATCTTTAGTTATAATTGTTTTAAAAAAAGATAACTGCATAATATCACAACAAAAATCCTTATTCGCAATACCTGGAATATCTTCTAAATTTCCAGAAAATATGTATGGGATTGAATATTTTTTTGAAAGACTTTCTATGTCTTCATTGTGCTTTCCGCACAAATCATCGTCAAAAACTGGTACAAAACAAATAATTTCATATTTGTTACTACGCTCTATAAACCAATTAAATACCTTTAAAGCTAATAGCCCTTTTCCTGCAATAACTACTTTTTTCATTATTTTTCAATACAGTATACAGTAGCAAAAATTTTCTCTATTGGGCATACAGCTGTACCAGATGGCCCTTGTGTATAACCAAAATGCGATATCTTTTTAGCGCCATTACAAATAGAAGATATTGTGTAAAGTGCATCTCTAACATTTATCACGTTATATGGAAGGAATTCCGAATAGTTTGTATTATCTCCATTAATATTCATTTTAAAATATGACTTTTCTTTATTTTCAATTGTCTCTTCAAAAGTTTCTCTCAAATCTAAAATTAATGTAGATGATGTATGTTTCCATGCATTTTTAATGGTGTCTCTCCATGACTCATGCAGATGCAAAATCCCAAGTACAATTGTCAAGTCAAATGCATTACATTTTTCAGACCCCAATACCGAGTAATCGTCTTCATTAATATGAAAAAAAGTATGTTCTGGATGTTTTAATTTGGCCTTGTCGATCATTTTTTTACTAATATCAAGACCTGTATAAGAAAAATCATTCAACCTTTCACCAATTATTCCAGAAAACCCTCCTTGTGCACATCCAATGTCCAATACACTCATATTCTCTTTAAAAAGTTTTTTTAAAAAAAACCATTCAGATGGGTAAACACCACTTTCACTAGTGCGGTTTTTATTAAAATAATCCACTACATTTGTATGATTCCATGCACGTGAATTATTGCTCATTGTATTTTCTCCAATAAGGATCTTTTGTAATATAATTCTCTACTTTTTCCGCATCTTCAGGTGTATCAACAGCAAAGGAATCTACATATGGATATAGTGCAACTCGTTGGGTTAATCCGTTATCATAAATTCTATTACTGTCACAGGATTCTACTATTTCTAAGGGTGATTCTGGAATTTGAGTAAACTTCTGTAAAAAATTCCAACGAAACCCAAAAATACCATAAATTCTTTTTGCCCCAATATCCAGTGACCAGTCTTTACAATACGGAATAGGTGCACGAGATGTGTAAAGAATATCACCTTTAATATTGTGAATAATTTTTAATGTATTAGGGTCATAGAACTGCTCTTTATCCATAATGGGCATAGACAAAACCACACCATTAATTTCCACATCGTCAAGCATTGGCTTTACTGTCGCTTCAATCATATCTGGTCGCATCATAGGTTCATCACCCTGTACATTTAATACAATATCGTCTGCACTGATTTCAAAATCACTCTTCTCAATTGCCTCTGCGACTCTATCTAAAGCACGTTTATGCTTATCCGAAGTCATAATACAGGGTATATTTTTAGTATCAGCAAACTCCTTTATCTCAATATCACAAGTTGCAAGAAAAAGCTCATCCCAATCAGAGTAAAAATTAGAACGGTGCCATACATGTTCCAACATAGGCATGCCAGCAATTGGAAACAATGGTTTACCAGGAAAACGACTTGATCCCATTCTAACAGGTATAACTCCTATAATCTTTGCCATATAATTTTATTTTCCTTGGAAATATTAGCCATCTATAGCTGTTCTATAGAGCTTTGAAACTACATTATTTTCCCTGCCTAGGCGAGATGACTCACCTTCTTCATTCACCTTCTGCCATCCTGCTTGCTCATCAGAGCGATAAAAGGCATGCAACAACTTAATTGATTGTAAACAATCTTTTTTACTAACAGGATACTTTATACCGCTGTTTAAACTATTGTATATATCTTGATATAGTAATTCATGTCCATTACCATAAACACAATCGGAAAAATCTTCACTATAGTTATTGCATGCATCCGGATCTGGAGTAAAAATCTGCAACTCATTGACCGCTATACCGCCAATTTGTACCAATCCCTTTGATCCAACTATAGAGATAGATGCTTCAAAATCATCTGGTCTAGCAGCTGTTGTTATCTCCAAACTACCTATTGCTTCATCAGCATAAGTAAAACTAGATACGATAGCATCCTCCACCTCAACTTCTACTCCTAATGTACGCATAGTTGCATTTACTTGCTGCACTTCTCCACCTAAATACCTCAATAGATCAACATGATGTATGCCTTGATTTGTTAGCGCACCGCCATCGTGCGAGTATGTTCCGCGCCATGGAGCCATATCATAATAACGCTGTGGACGACACCATCTAACTCGCACACCAATTATTCTAATGTCACCTAACTCTTGTTTTTCTAATGCCGTCTTGACTCTTTGTACTGCACGATTATATCTATTTTGAAATACTGGAAAAATCTTTAAGCCTAGCTCATCAGCAGCATTATAAGCCTTTTCTAATTGAGATGGCTTCATAAAAGTTGGCTTCTCAACAATTATATGCTTATTATAACGCTGTAAAATATCCATACTATGCTCAAAATGCATGCCTGATGGAGTTATAATTGCAACTATATCAATATCATTAATTTCTGTTAGCATTGTGTGATAATTTGAAAATGCTATACAACCAAACTCATCGCGATAGGTATTTGCCTTGCCTAACTCTAAGTCACATACAGCCACTAACTCTAAACCATTTGTATTTACAACAGCTCTACAATTGTGTCCTGCAATACGGCCACATCCTATTATTGCAACTTTGTACTTTCTCAAAATCAACTCTTCTCTTTTTTATTAACTACGCCAACAATGCAAGATACAATCGGCTCAAATATCTCTTTTGTTGTCGATGAAAATCGACTATACCCATCTAAACAAGGAACATTGAAGTCTTTACGATAATATACTTTACCCTCTAGTGCATTATGAATATCTTTTGCATATTTGCCAAACTTAATATGAAAAAAATTTCCATAACTTGTGTAAGTGTAAAAACCTAATTTTTTCATCTCATTCTGGAAATATTCTTTACCAGTATTAACTCTTGCTACAGACTGCAGCATATCTTCTTCATAATCTAATAGTTTTTCTATTGCTTGTGCCGATACACTTCCTATCTCGTACATTGGTCTTTGCTTATGAATCAGAGTTATTAAATCATTATTAGCTATAGCATAACCAACCCTTAGACCTGCAGCACCCCATGCCTTACTAAAACTTCTAACTACCACAAGATGATTATATTTTTTAATTAATGAAACTGCAGACCATTGATAGATTGGATGGTACGCCTCATCAATCAACATTAAAGCATTAACTTCACCAGCTGTTCTTACAATCTGTTCTAAATCATCTGGTGAAAATATTGTTCCAGTAGGGCTATCTGGATTGGGGAGACAAATCATTTTTGGCTCTACTTCTTTTATTACTGAAATAAATTTATCAAGTGTTAAAACAGGTCCTTTTTCTGATAGTTCATAATCAATCCAAATCACTTCTGCACCATATATTTTTGAATATATATCATACATTGCGAATGTTGGCCTTGTTAATACAACTTTGTCACCAGGTGCAATAATTGATTCGAAGCATGCTCGTATAGCCCCATCTGAACCCGCAGTTATCAAAATATTTTCTGCCTGAACTTGGGAAAATTTTGAAATTTTATCATACAGTACATCTAAGTCTGGATAACTTAATACCGACTCTACTGTAACACTCAGTACGGAATCTAAAACTATTTTATTTAATTGTGGATCTGCACACTCATTCTTATCTAGCCAAATCTTATTTGACAATCTATGGTTCTGCTTTATCCAACTCGGTCGAGATAATTCTTCATTTAGAATCTCTTTTCTTAGAATATTTTCTTTTATCATAATAAAAAAATTGGGGCTGACACCTAATAATTCTCCTTTAGTAACTTTTTTAAGCCTACCAACTTATCACCAGTTTCAATAATATTTTTCATTACATCTGTAAACTGTGGATTATCAAATTCACCTGGAATTCCCATTGAACACGATAAATCATAAGGGCCAATAATAAACGCATCAACACCTTCTACCCTTAAAATCTCTGTAAGATTTTCAACTGCATTAATATGTTCAATCTGCACAACAACAACTGGCCCTTCATCAATATCTGATTGCCATGATAAATACTCTCGAAATGAAGTGCCGTAACCTTGTGCGCGAGCAAGACCAACTCCTCGATTACCTAGTGGCGGATAGCGAGTTGCAGCAACCGCATATTTTGCATCGTCTGCACTCTTAACCATTGGAACCACAATGCCATGAGCACCTGCATCCATTACTCTCTTAATTTGATTTTCATCATTATTAGTTAAGCGAACTAATGGCGAAACACCGGCAAGCTCAATAGTTCGAATAAGCTCACCAGCTTGCTCTAACGATATTGTAGTATGTTCTAGATCTACAACTAGCCAATCATATCCTGCATTTGCTAGGATTTCTGCAATTGATGTATTGCCTAATGTAATCCATGATCCTACAGTCAGGTCTTTATTTTTTAATTTTTGTTTAAGGCACATTTTATGAAATTATCTATTCTCATATTCACTACACAATCGTATTAATTCATCATAGTACTCTGAACGAATTTTATTTTTTATAAGATTTAGTCTTTTATTTATTACAACTTGATCTGGCTCTTTGATTTTACGATCTTTCCATTTAGTAGATGCATACCCCAACCCAGAATCAATTGTGCTTCTTGGTAAACACTGTTTCTTCTTAACCTTTTTGTACACCTTATTATTAATATCTCGACCAATAAATTTAGATATTGAAGACAGAATGCTGTCAGTATTCTTAACCGCTTCTTCAAATGAAATTTCTAAAACAGATCCTTCTCCATATTTTTTCTTCATTCTATCAAAATTCTTATTGTAACTATCTGTTAATAAAGATATAGACTTTATTGACCTCTCAAAATCATTAGCTTTTAAATATTCATTTTCCCAGCCTTCTGCAAAAAATGGAATACTCTCTCCGTTGTAATTTATCTTTAGAGTAAATTCTCGTGGATCAGTTTGACAACGACCAATATAATTAGCCCAATGATCAATCATAAGAACAGGATGTCTAACACACCGAATAATTTTACATCTTTCCCCTAACGCTCGAAAAAAAAGATCATTATCTGATACTGCTATGTGAGTTGCGATAGGTATTATCATTTTATTTTTATCTATTTTTTTAAGTGAATCATCTCCACCATGTTCGAGTAACCTTAAAATATAATCATATTTTTTTGGATGCTTAAATATACTAGTTTGATCCTTATATCGAAAATTAACTGATCGTGAAATCGAGACCTTATATGTGATTTCATCAAAAATATTAGCAATTAAAGCAGTTGCAGCATCTTTTTCGATAGACCCTTTTGCATATAGATTTGGAATATGATCAAATGGCAAATTTATGTGCCAACATTCCATACTGTCAAAAACGGATATCAACTCTGTAATAACCGATTTTCCAACGCCCCATAATCCATCAATAATTAATAACTCAGATAATAATTGATTTTTTTTACAAAATTTCACAGACATTACTATAATCT
>Ga0233445_1000609_pt1 | contig 36409 bp, 37 predicted proteins | sample SI_124_October20_5_FD_182779 | JGI IMG/M metagenome (GOLD analysis project Ga0233445, IMG submission 182779) | Seawater microbial communities from Saanich Inlet, British Columbia, Canada - SI_124_October2016_100_MG | ecosystem: Environmental > Aquatic > Marine > Inlet | place: Canada: British...
ACAAATAACTCTAATGATTGAATATACTCTAATGATTGATAATACTCTAATGATTGAAGCATAATTTATGAATAAAAATTTATATTAGACCAAAGATAACATAATTAAATTTTCTTTAGAAAAATCCTGACAATTTTTATTTTTATCGTCTACCTATTAAATATTAAAATTTGAGGAAATATAAATATGTTTAAAGATGAAAAAAATTATCAAACAGAGGAAATACCATTAGAGATTCAAAATATCCTTCTTAATTATGGAGAAAAGCAAAAGATAGGTATTTCTGAATATCTCAGGACATTTAATCTATCCTCATTGAAAAACATAACGGATAACATGGATGGGTTAAATTTTTCAGAAATTAATCAATATCTAAATAGTTATCTTATTCACTCAAAAAATAAAAGTGTTGTTATTACTACCGGGAAAATAATATAGAAAAATTAGATTGCAGAGGAAATTCCTCCTCCTGTTCTTCTTCTGCCGCCGGGCTAGTGCGAAAATCTAGCCACCAATTTAAGGGATAGAGATTATGGAAAATAAAAATATATTTTTAATGATTTTTTTTTATTGCACAATAAATCTTTCTTATGCAAAAGACCTTGATACGAATTCTAAGATGACCCAGGGCGACAACAAACAATTTGAAAATATTTATCAGGATTGGGAGGTGGATAAATTTGAGAATATCGTCCGTTATAGCACACACGGTAGGGTAGTTCATGGTCATCGTTTTGGATGGATAAAAAGGGCAGGCAATTGTGATTTGGATATCTTAGCAACGACTATATCAACACAACAGGAAAATAAAGATCGACTTTATGATTTCAAGGGAGATAGAATTGATTTAAGGATAAATTTTCCACAGGCAAAAGGTGAAGATCCCGCAATTATTAAAACTGACCTAATCACCGTATTTGATCTTGCAACATTAAAAATAGCTTTTTTTGGAAATTTTATTCAAGGGCAGATGTTTGATTCATTAATGGCATACTTTAATACAATTAAAATTGAGGTGACAAACCCCCATAAGATTTATTTCGATATCCCATCCGATGAATTTAGCTTGAATGGTTATGTGGCTGCCAAATTAAAAGCACAGGAATTATGTGAAGGCATGATAAAAACCACCAGCCTATGATTAATAAATAAAGTGGTGTAGTTTGCTTAGAGGAGGAAGTAAATGACAAAAGCTAAGACATCAAAACGTGAACAGGCAACTGAAATTGTACAGTTGTTTAGAGAAGGTCAAACTAATGATGCTTTAGAGCTTTTTGAGGATTATGGTTTTAGAAAAGAATTTTTGGGATTTGCAATAAAGATGGGCATTGGTTATGCCGATGCTGACGACATTTTACAAAAATTTATAATTGAGAAGCTTTGGGAGAAATCACATTCAATTAAAAATGTAAAATTTGCAAGAACGTGGATGTATAAAACTTTTATTAATATGCTCAATGATCATGGGAGGATGCTTAAAAAAAATAGAGAGGTACCTATAGACAGGCAAGTTGATGTATCTAAGGAGTTCACAGTGTATGAAGATCAAAGCTTAACTCGTGAGGATTGTGTTAGAGAGCAATATTTAAAATTTAAACAAGCTGAGTCAGCAGAGCGAAGCCAAGTGATTGATCTTATTTTGAAAGGTTTTAGTACTGAGGAGATTAGATTAATCATTGGAAGAACTTATGGGGCTACGAGAGAGTTTATGAGTCAGTGTAGGAAAAAGATTAAAAGCTATTTGGATGTATGTAATGAAATTAAAGAGTAAAAAAGATGAACAATAAAGAACAAAAAATACTGCAGGATTGGATAGATACACTTCAAGGAATTGCGACGAAGGGTATGGATGCTAAGACTAGGATTGAGGCGCGCCTTCTGAGGGGTGCGTGGATTACTGAAAATAAAAGAATTGAAAATGAAATACCTGAGCATGATGAATCTTTTTATCAAAATGTGAAGGAGGCTATTGCGAAGAAAAAGGTTAAGGGGTCCCCAAAAAATATTTGGACATCTTTTTTCGAAAACAAATTTAAGGCCTTTGTTATCGTTCTCTTAGGGACAGGATTTGTCTATGCTTCTAAAAAAACTTATGAGGGCGTTGTGTCTGTTGCAGATGAATTAAACCATATTGTTCTCGCAAAAGAGACTACTAACGTAACTGTAGAGAATGAAGATGATGGTAAAGGTTTTTGGGGTGAACATTTTGATAAACATGGTGGCTTTACTGGCTTCTGGTCTCGTTATACCCCCACAAACAATGAGGAAGTTTTACCTAAAAATAGGGATGACAATTTATGCACTTACAATGCAACCTTGAGCCTTAAAGATTGTTTGTTGTTAGCAAATCAATACAATTCAAACGCTAGATTTAATATAGGCCTGATGTATGAACTTGGGATTAATGTCGATCAAAGTTATGCTCAAGCATATGAGTGGTACAAAAAATCTTCAGCGCTTGGAAACGAAGATGCAAAATCTAATATGGAGTACTTAATTAAAAAAGGCTTAATTTATTAAATTTTAAAATTTATTCCTGACAATTAAGTTTTTTCTCGTCTACCTAGTATCAATTTATATATTAAAAGGTAGGTTATGAAAATTAAAAGACTAAGTTTAGCGTTTGCCCAATTATTAATGTTTTCTTCATTAAGTTATGCAGAAGGCAAATGTGAGGACGGTGATTTTTGGCAAACATGGTTTGAAGACAGTCAATTTATTGGGTTTGGAAATGCGGCAACAAAAAATCAAATTGCTAATGCGCAGCTGGATAAGGCCGATCAGTTTTATTACGGCCGTAATCTTACTAAAGACTACTCAAAGGCATTAGAGCTATATAAAAAGGCGGCAAATAATGGTATCAGCGAGGCTTATTTTAAACTCGGTTTAATGAATCATTATGGTAAGGGAAAGTCAGCTGACTTTCAGGAGGCCTATGATTTCTATTATAAGTCTGCAATCAATAATGACCCAGAGGCACAATTTAACTTAGGCTTAATAGAAAGATATGGGCTAGGTCGCCCAAAGAACTTTTCTAAAGCATTTGGTTGGTTTGAAAAATCTGCACGACAACAGACATCCTTAAATAAATATCAGTGCAAGGTAATCAGGCAAGGGCTTTTGGAAGCACAATACAATTTAGCACAGATGCATCACTACGGGTTGGGCACAGAAAAAAATATAACATACGCAGCAATGCTCTACGAGCAGGCCGCAGAGCAGGGTATGAAAGAGGCTCAATTTAATATTGCCCAGATACTACATTATGGCCCTGAAGAACTACAGGATTTCCATAAAGCTTATAATTGGTATCAAAAAGCGGCAAGCCAAAATTTATTAGAAGCTGAATTCAATCTTGGATTAATGCATCAGTATGGTCGAGGTACCTTTCAAGATTATCTTTTAGCCAGGCAACATTATCTGAAAGCAGTTCAAGCTGACATAGCAGAGGCTGAGCTTAATCTTGGATTTTTATATTATTATGGCCTGGGCATTCCCGCTGATCCATCTGTCGCATTTGAGTATTTCGTTTCAGCTTCAAAAAAAGATTTACCACAAGCGCATTATCATCTTGGATTGATTTATAAGGATGGCAAGGGCGTTAAAAAAGATGATAATACCGCAAATCAATGGTTTAAAAGAGCATCATCTTTAGGGGTTATTGAGGCAGTTTCAATGGTAAATGAGATCTCTATTCGTGAATCAAAAATAAAATTAGAGACCTCAAAAGAGGAAGCTAAATCATGATAAAAAACTACCTAATAAAAAGTATTTTTATATTTACGGCATTGATAACCCTCTTTTTAATCTTGGATCATAAGGTTGATGAAAGAATTGCAATAATGCAGAAAATAAATCATGGCAAAGCAACATAACCTCATCTTACATATCAATTAAAAATATATTTTATAAGTTTGATAGGGTTTGCTTAATTTCTACTGGATTTGTTTTGCCATTGATATTGATAATGTTTAATTTGCCTGGGCCTTGTTTCATGTCATTTGCAAAATCATAAACTGCCCCAACTATTAAGATCTCATCATTACTTAATTTGTTATTGAACTCAGTTGAAGCAATTTCAACTTGATTGTTAACATTTTTTATGACTCCATTAATATTTTTAATTCCTTTAGAAATATTTATTGTTCTTAATTCTTTTTGAATATCTTTTTCTAAAGAAGAATAGTCTGAACTTGCGGCTGATATTGCGCCACAATTTGAATGGCCAATAATTAAAAGTACAGGGGAGGCTAAGTGATTTATGCCGTATTGGACTGAACCCATTGTTGATCTAACTTGATTACCAATATTTCTTATCATGAAAATATCACCTTCAGGTGAATCGGAGAGCTTGTTAGTTTGAGCTCTTGAGTCAGCACAACCTACAATTGTTGCCCTTGGTTGTTGTCCCTTACTTAATTTTTTAAAAAAAGCTTGTCCATTTTTTGATATATAAGATTTGTTTACCTTTAGAGCTTCATTGATAAATTGTTTGGCAGCTTCGATATCATGTGGATGTGTTTCTCCTGCTATAAGAAGATGTGAAAGGGATAGCATCAAGAATAGATAGAATACTTTTAATAATCTTAGCTGTTTAACTGGCATTTTTTTTCCTAGAGAGATGATAATTAGTTTTTATATTACTGTAATATTTAAGTTATACAAATGAATATAAAAATAATCATTCTATGAAAAAAACTATCGATATTAATAATCCTGAGAATGGTCAATTATTAGATATTATGAAGGAACTGATGGAGACATCAGAGCTTAAAAAAATAATGCCAGCTATTTCCATGTTTGGAAGCGCTAGAACAAAAATCACAGATAAGTATTACCAAATGGCTGAGGATGTCGCATATGATTTATCTAACTTAGGTTTTTCCATAATTTCAGGTGGCGGGCCTGGCATAATGGAGGCGATCAATAAGGGCGCGTATCGTGGTAAGTCCAGCAGCATTGGTCTAAATATTATTTTGCCACATGAGCAAGAACCAAATAAATATCAAGATATAAGTTTTAATTTTAAGTACTTTTTTACGAGAAAGGTGATGTTTGTAAAATATACATCAGCTTATATCGTTTTCCCCGGGGGCTTTGGAACGCTTGATGAATTATTTGAGGTAATGACCTTGATGCAAACTGGAAAAATACAGCAATTTCCCATTATATTAGTAGGCAAAGATTTTTGGTCAGATTCATTGGTATGGGTAAGAAAAGAATTGCTAGGGAACAATATGATAGGTAGTGATGATTTGAATTTAATTAAGCTAGTTGATAATAAAGATGATATCAAGCAATGCATCGAAGATTTTTATACAAGCGAAGGTAATAATTATTGCCTAATTGAACATAAAAACTTACTGTAAATTTATTTTGAAAATTAATAAGACTACAAAAAATGAAGTTAAGTTGGTTGTTAAAAAAGAGATTTTTGAAATAGTTTTTTTTGGTCATTGGACAAAAGATTCTTCTAATCCAGGCATAGAGCCATTACTTAATAACCTGGTTGATTATCCAAAGATTAAAAAACTAACCTTTTCTACAAAAGACTTAGGAGATTGGGATAGTTTTTTGATGACTCAATTAGTCCTTATTATTAATTTTGCAAAGAAGAAAAAAATTACAATCGTCACTCAATCTCTTCCAAAGGGCATACAAGGGTTATTGAAGCTTGCTTATTCGGTTCCCGAAAGAGAGGGCGCACGAAAGCAAAAGAGAAAAATATCTTGGATTGAAACAATTGGAAATAGTGTACTTAGTGCCAAAGTTGAGCTGAAAAACCTTGTGACGTTCCTTGGGGACTTAATTCAAAGTTCATTTTCTCTAATTAAGGGATCGGGACGTTTTCGCTTTGTTGATTTGATGGCTTATATTCAAGATTGTGGCCCTGCATCATTGCCTATAGTGAGTTTAATCAGCTTTTTGGTGGGCTTAATTTTAGCCTTTGTAGGGGCGCTACAATTATCATTATTTGGTGCGCAAATGTATTTAGCAGACCTTGTGGGGATGGGCATGACTCGTGAAATGGGGGCGCTCATGGTTGGCATTATAATGGCCGGTCGAACGGGTGCATCTTATGCCGCTCAGATTGGCACGATGAATGTAAATAATGAGATTGATGCTTTAAAAACTATGGGATTTAACCCCATGGAATTTTTAGTAATGCCAAGGATGCTGGCATTAATTTTGGTCATGCCTTTACTTTGTCTTTACGCTGATTTTATGGGCATGTTAGGAGGCGCAGCTGTAGCCATTGGTCTCTTTGATATTTCTGCCACAGAATACTGGACAAGAACCGAGTTAGCTGTCCAGTTTAAGGATATCTTGGTTGGTTTGTTTAAGGCATCAATTTTTGGAATATTGATCGCTTATTCAGGTTGCATTAGAGGTATGCAATGTGGTCGAAGTGCTTCAGCAGTTGGCGATGCTGCTACATCTGCAGTAGTAACGGGTATTATTTTTATCGTTATTTCTGATTCACTTATAACAATTGTACTTAATCAGTTGGGAATATAGGGGATATGACGCAAGCCTGTATTACGATAAGAAAAATGACGATGGCTTATGGTGATTTTATCATCCAAAGAGATTTGGACTTTAAAATTAATCAAGGCGATATATTTATTATTATGGGCGGAAGTGGTTGTGGCAAAAGCACATTAATGATGCATTTGATTGGCATGATTATGCCATCAAAAGGGGATATTTTTTATGGAAAAGAAAATTTGTGGGGCTCCAATGTATCAACACAGAGACTATTATTAAATAAAACGGGGGTTCTTTTTCAAAGTGGCGCTTTGTTAAGCTCGATGACAGTCGGTGAAAACATTGCACTTCCAATTTCTGAAAATACCCAATTAAATAAAAAAAACATTCAAGAAATAGTAGAATATAAACTCTCTTTAGTGGGCCTTGCAGGGTTTAGCGATTATTATCCATCAGAAATTAGTGGAGGCATGCAAAAGAGGGCCGGGTTAGCGAGGGCTATGGCACTAGATCCCGAAATACTATTTTTTGATGAGCCGTCGGCTGGACTTGATCCCATAAGCTCTAAGTTACTTGATGATTTAATTTTGAGTTTGAGAGATAATTTAAAAGCAACTATCGTAATGGTGACTCATGAGTTAGCTAGTATATTTTCAATTGGGAATAACTCTGTATTTCTTGATCCGGAGTCAAAAAGAATGATAGCCGAGGGTGACCCAAATAAGCTATTAAAAACATCTAAGGATGAGAGGGTGATTAAATTTTTATCAAGAAGTAAAAAATAAAAAAATATGAGAATTTCAAATAAAAATGAGTAAACCAGTAAACCCCACTTTAATCGGTTCTTTTTTTCTTGCTGCCATAGGGCTCGTGATTGTATCAATCTTGATGTTTAGCAGGGGCAATTTTTTTGAAAAACACCATCAGTTTGTCTTGTTTTTTCACGCAGAAAATAATTTAAATGGGCTAAATGTCGGTGCTCCTGTGAAGCTTGAGGGCGTCAAGATAGGTGAGGTGAAAGAGGTTGCGCTTTTATTTGATGAAAAAACACGTGAAGTCGTAAAGCCAGTTGTGATTGAGTTGGATTACTCAAATGTTATCAGTGACGATGATTTAGATGATGATTTTGTTGCAAAGGAAGAAGGCGAACAAAATGAATCAATTAAAAGCCTAATTAAGAAAGGGCTAAAAGCACAATTAAAGACCCAAAGCTTACTTACGGGTTTATTGTATATCGAGTTTCAATTCACACCTCAAGATGAAATAGTTTTAAGCGGGAGAAATTTTCGTGACTTGAGAGAATTACCGACCACAACAAACGCGACTGAAGACTTAAAAAGGCAAGCTCAAGAGGTCGTAGACAAAATAGGAAAATTACCCCTAGAGCAAATCGTGGAAGATTTAGCAGTTAATATGCAGGAGATAAAAGAAATTTTGACATCTCAATCACTTAAAGAAAACCGTCAAGGGGTGAATCAATCAATCAAAGAAATGGAAAAATTATTAATTAATTTAAATAAGAATTTTACACCCCTGATGTTTAATTTAAATGGAACTGTTAAGGATACAAGGGTGGTTGTGCAAGAATTTTCAAGAGATATAAAGCCTGTCTTAAGTTCGCTAGAAAAAACATTAAATAAAGCAACAGAGATATTATCAGAATCACAGTACGCGGTCCGCTCATTTGAGGAGCTCTCCTCCCCAGAAGCACCACTTTGGCAGGCATTAGAGGCCCTTAAGGATGCAGCCGAGTCAACAAAAAATTTAACAGATACGCTAGAGAGGCATCCTGAATCAATTATTTACGGCAAAGGTGAGGAGTAAAATGAAACCACATTCAATTAACATTTTTGCAAAATATATTGCTCTAATGTTTGTGACATTTTTAATTTTTGGTTGTGCAAAAAATAGCAAGCCAATTGAGTACTATATGCTCGATGCCTCAGTTGGAATTTCAAGCAATGAATCTCTTGAGCTAGATAAAGGACCTTTAATTGGGCTGGGTCCGATAAGGCTACCAGAATACTTAGATCGACCTCAAATGGTTGTTGCTGTTTCAGAAAATAAATATAAGTTGATTGAGAGTCACCGTTGGGCAGAAAAATTAGATCAGAATATCTCCCTAGCATTGTTTAGGGCACTGCCAGGACAATTAGGCACAGACAGGATGATAAGATACCCCTGGCCACAAAGACCAGGTGTTGATTATCAGATCAAGATTGATATTTTAGAGCTTAATATTGATCCAACAGGCCAAAGTAGGTTGGTTGCTCAGTGGTCTATTAAATCAAAAGACAAAACTTTACTTAATAAAAGATCAAGTTTTATTGCGAAGGCTTCAACAACGGATGTTGATAAAATGGTTCAAGCACAAAGTGAATGTCTAACCAAGCTTGGTCAAGAAATAGTATCAAACCTCAAACCCTTACTTAAGTAAATAGCCTATTATGGAACAAGTTCGTATTTCAAAAATATTATCAGAACTTGGACTATGTTCAAGGAGGGAGGCTGATGAATATATAAAGCAAGGACTCGTTCTGCTTGATGGAAAAGTTATTAACGAACTTGGAACCAAGGCCTATCGTTCACAAAAAATTGAGCTGAATAAAAAAGCTAAGCTTAAACAATCAAAAAAATTAACGATTCTTCTTAACAAGCCTGTAGGCTATATTTCTCATCTTGATGATGACAAGGAATTTAAACCCGCGTCAGATTTAATAATTTCAGATAATTATTTTTCGCAAGAGCTAAATGAGCGTAACCCTCTATTTAATAAGGAGGGCCTGGCACCGGCAGGGCGATTAGATATCGATTCTACGGGACTTCTTATATTGACTCAGGATGGAACCATTGCTAAAAAAATTATTGGCGAAAATGTCGTGGTTGAAAAAGAATATTTAGTGAAGGTCCAGGGTAATTTATCTAATCAAGATTTAATTCTTTTAAATCATGGACTTACTTTAGATGGTTACAAATTAAAACCTGCAAAAGTAACCTGGCAAAATGAAAATCAGTTAAAATTTATATTGACTGAGGGGCGTAATCGTCAAATCAGAAAGATGTGTGCAATGGTGAATCTCAAAGTAACTAGTTTAAAGAGGGTGCGAATTGGAGACATCAGTTTAGGAAATTTACCACTGGGGCAGTGGCGTTTTTTAAATAGCAATCAATCGACTAATTTCTGACACGTTTCCTTCTAGCATCATTGCCATCGTAATAGCCCGGTTGTTTAATAGTTCTTAAGAATGATTCAAACAAATTATATTCCTCCACTTCATATTTTTCTTTAATATCTTCATCAGGTATGTCATTTGAAACGATGATATCATCACCAAATTCCCAATTAGCAGGCGTAGAAACATTGAGCTCAGAGGATATTTGAAGGGCTTCAATTGTTCGTATAATTTCATTAAAATTTCGCCCAATATTTTTTGGGTAAGTCAGCATGGCTTGAATATTTTTATTCGGATCTATAATAAAAACTGTCCTAATAGTTGATTTGTTTTCACCTCCTAATGCACCTACATTTGGCTTAGCCTTTGGATGATACATCCCATAGAGTGTAGCAACTGTTAAGTCTGGATCGGATATTATTGGAAAGTTTACATCTGTATCACCATCGATACCCAAAAGTAAATTTTTTAAATCATCTGATGGAGTTGTTTTATTTTTATAGTTATTTATTACCTCAATCCATTCAAGATGGTCTTCAACTGAATCTGCACTTAAGGTTAATATTTTTACATTTTTTTCATTTAAGAGGGGCTGAAGTTTTGCAGCTTCAGCTAATTCTGTTGTGCAAACAGGAGTAAAATCACCTGGGTGAGATAAAAGAATAACCCATTGATTTTGGCTCCAGCCATAAAAGTCTATTTCACCTTTGGTCGAGTTGGCAACAAAGTTTGGTGCTTGGTCACCTATTTGCAAGGCATTAGCATGGAAGGATAATGCAACCCAAAATAAGAACAATAACTTTAAAATAATTTTAATGTAGAGGTTCCAAATTTAATTTTGCAACTCATCTCTAATTGTTGCAAAAGCTTTGATTGCTTTATCCAAATCATCTTTTGTATGGGCGGCTGAGATTTGCGTTCTAATTCTCGCTTTACCTTTGGGAACAACAGGATAGAAGAAACCAATTGCATAAATTCCATGCTCAAGAAGCTTTTGGCTCATCGTTTGAGCTAAATTTGCATCTCCAAGCATGACTGGGACAATAGGGTGATCCCCATCATCAACATCAAATCCTGCCTCTTGCATCCCTTTTCTAAAGTAATGGGTGTTGTCTTCTAATGTATCTCTCAATTCTGTCGAAGCCTCTAGAATCTCAATCGCTTTTAGTGAGCCCGCACAAATTGAAGGGGCTAATGTATTAGAAAATAGATAAGGTCTTGAGCGCTGCCTAAGCATATCGATAATCTCTTTTCTGCCAGAGGTGAATCCTCCTGAAGCACCCCCTAATGCCTTACCAAATGTACTGGTGATAATATCTACCCGGTCAATAACGCCACAGTATTCATGAACACCTTTACCAGCTTTACCCATAAATCCAGTTGCATGACAATCATCATGATGAACCATTGCATCAAATTCATCAGCAAGGTCACATATCTTATCTAATTGAGCGACCGTTCCATCCATCGAAAAAACACCATCGGTTGTGATTAAGGTTCTTCTAGCACCCTTCTCTTTAGCTTCAATAAGTTTAGATCTGAGGTCGCTCATATCGTTGTTTTTGTAACGATACCTTTGTGCTTTTGACAGTCTTACGCCATCAATAATTGAGGCATGATTTAGCTCATCAGATATCACAGCATCCTCTGCTGTTAAAATAGTTTCAAAAAGACCTCCATTCGCATCAAAACAGGCCGCATAGAGGATAGTCTCCTCCATTCCTAAAAACTCACTCACTTTTTTTTCTAGCATTTTATGAATTGTTTGCGTGCCACAAATGAATCTGACTGAAGCTAGGCCATAACCCCAATGATCATAGCTATCCTTTGCTGCCTGAATAATTCTTTGATCATTTGCTAACCCTAAATAATTATTAGCACACATATTTGTAACCTGCTGTCCGTCCTCAAGGGAAATATGGTTTGTCTGGTTTGAGTTAATATTCCTTTCAGTTTTCCATAAACCCGCTTCTTTTATTTCCTTTAAGTCTTCCGCTAGCCCTTTTCTTACTTTGTCGAAACTCATTTGACTCCTTCTTTGATATTTATATTTTAATTTGTCCAGTCAAGTATCACTTTTCCAGACTGTCCTGATCTCATGACATCAAATCCTTCTTGAAAATCCTTATATGAAAAACGATGGGTGATAATTTTTTCAAGAGGTAGGCCAGACTGCACCATCATTGAACCTTTATACCAAGTCTCAAAGATTTCTCTTCCATAAATTCCTTTGATGGTTAAACCTTTAAAAACAACCATATCCCAATCAATACCAGATCCTGAGGGCATAATGGCAAGCATGGCGATACGACCTCCATTTATCATTAATTCCAACATCCCTCTAAATGCAATTGGAGATCCTGACATCTCAAGACCGACGTCAAAGCCCTCAAAAATGCCTACAGATTCCATTAACTTTTTATCAATTTTCTGATTTGAAACATTTATTGTAATAACATCTGGTAGAATTTTCGCTACAAGTTTTAATCTATATTCATTAAGATCTGTAATAACAATATTTCTAGCACCTGCGTGTTTAGCTACCATCGCCGCCATAATTCCAATGGGCCCTGCACCTGTTATTAAAACATCCTCACCGACCATATTAAAAGAGAGGGCCGTATGAACTGCATTACCGTAAGGGTCAAAGACGGACAAAAGATCAGTAGATATTTCACGGCTTGGCTTAAAAACAACTTTGGATGGAACTGAAAGATATTCAGCAAAGGCACCTGTTCGGTTAACACCTACGCCAATCGTTTTTGGACAAAGGTGAATATTTCCACCTAAACAATTCCTGCATCGCCCACAAGTAATATGACCCTCGCCAGAAACGATATCACCCACTTTTAGATCAGCTACATTAGAACCTAGCTTGACTATTTCTCCGGCATACTCATGGCCCGTTGTCATAGGAACAGGGATGGTTTTTTTTGCCCAGTCATCCCAGTTATATATGTGCACATCCGTACCACATATCGCTGTTTTATGAATTTTAATCAGAACGTCATTATTTCCGACAGCTGGTTCAGCAACATCTTCCAACCAAATACCTTCTTTTGCTTGGCTTTTAACTAATGCTTTCATGGATCTCCATTTTAATTTAATAAACGTAAGTCAATTATATGACAATTTTGTCTTCATACATAACTATGTTGGCCCCAGGTAAGCTGCTTAATAACCCTTAATTGACCGAGTATAAAGAATGATTTATTCCACATTTTTTCTTTAAGAAAAAAAGGTAGAAATTTTAAAAAATTGAGTATAAAGTATAAATGTAACTTTAATTCTAATAGGGGCTTTAAAAGAATTTTTATTTAATTTCCTTGATTAACTTCTGGAGGTTTTTTATGGATATAAAGCAGTTGAAAAGCAGACACAAAGAGTTAGATCAAATTATCGAATCAAGTTTTAGAAATTATGTGCCTGATTTAAAGTTGAGAAAATTTAAAAAAGAAAAGTTAAGAATAAAAGAGCTGTTAGAGGAAAACCATATTCGAATTACTTAGGTATTTTTTAACTCCCGACTAAGTTAGTTTATTTGGTGTAGGTTAAATGATCATTATGGATCAGATTATTTAACAGGTGAAGATATATCATTTTTTACTAATACCGCTATCTAATTTTATTTTTGGATTAACCTGTACCTAATACAATCACAATAAACTCTTAAGAACATTAATTTAAGCAAGGTTATATGAAAAAAATTAAAATAGTGGTTGTTGGTTTAGGGTATGTAGGATTAAGTAATTGCATCATGCTGGCTCAAAAAAATATAGTAACTGCGGTTGATATAAACATTCAGAAAGTAAATCAAATTAATAAAGGCGAGTCACCTCTTGTTGATAAGGATATAGATAGCTTCCTTAAAAATAGATCACTTAATCTTCATGCCACACCTCCTCATGAAGAAATTTACAAAGAATCAGATTGTGTGGTAATTGCAACACCAACAAACTATGATGAGAAAACTCATGGCTTTAATACGCTTTCGGTTGAAGAAACTATTGAAAAAGCGATCAAAGAAAACCCAGGGATAACAGTCATAATAAGGTCGACCGTCCCTGTGGGATTTACTGATCAAATGATTGAGAAACACCAAACGAATAATATTTATTTTGTTCCTGAATTTCTTAGAGAGGGTAATGCGCTACATGACAATCTAAATCCATCTCGAATTCTTATCGGAGGTTCTGGTAATAAATTACAGTTTATTGAGGCATTGCTTAAAGATGGGGCAAAGAAAAAGGATGTTGATGTGCTAACGATGAGCCCAGCTGAGGCAGAATCGTCTAAACTTTTTTCAAATACTTATTTGGCGATGCGTGTCTCATTTTTTAACGAGCTGGATTCATTTGCCCAAACTAAAAATTTAAAAACAAAAAATATCATAAATTCACTGAGCCTCGACCCAAGAATTGGCGCTGGTTACAACAATCCATCTTTTGGTTATGGTGGCTATTGCTTACCGAAAGACACAAAGCAACTGTTAACAAATTATAAAAACGCCCCTCAAAAACTGATAGAGGCAACTATTGAGTCCAATGGTTTAAGAAAAAAATTTATAGCTGATAAAATAATTGAAATGAAACCAAAAGTTGTTGGTATTTATCGCCTTGTCATGAAGGAGGGATCCGATAATTTTAGGGAGTCAAGCATACAAGAGGTCATAAAACTCATAGCATTAAAAGGAATAGAGGTGATTATCTATGAGCCATTAGTTGAGGATGAAACTTTTGATGAGCTTTTGGTAGTAAAAGATTTTGAAGAATTTTCAAAACAATCTGAAATCATTTTAGCAAACAGAATGAATGATGAATTAGATTCTATAGCTGATAAAGTTTTTACAAGGGATATTTTTAATGCAGATTAATTTAGATATGAAAAAAATAATTAAAGAACATATTTCAGAGCATAGGGCTACCCTTGATTCAGTTGCTGACCTGGATGAGCCAATTGAAAAAGTGGCCAATCTATTAATCCGTTGTCTAGAAAATGATGGAACCATATTTTGGTGCGGTAATGGGGGGAGTGCATCAGATAGTCAACATTTGGCTGGTGAGCTTGTTGGGCGATTTGTAGGAGACAGAAGGGCACTGAAATCAATTTCATTAACTGCAGATTCTGCGGTGATGACGTGTATCGTTAATGATTATGGATACGAACATATCTTTTCAAGGCAGGTTGAGGCATTAGGGTCTGAGGGGGATGTTTTGGTTGGTATTACAACCTCTGGCAACAGCCAAAATGTTTTACATGCTTTTAAGATGGCCGAACAGAAGGGCATGACGACTATTGGGCTATTGGGCAAGGGCGGTGGACAGGCTGCTAGCTTAGTTAAGCAGCCAATCGTTGTTGCATCAAATTCTACGGCGAGAATCCAAGAGATGCACATCTTAATTGGCCATATTTTGTGTGATTTAATTGAGGAAGGATTGAGCTTAAAAAAATAATGAAATTTACTCCACTTAAGTTACCAGAGGTAATGCTAATAGAGCCAGATCTTTATTTAGATGATAGGGGGTATTTCTACGAAACATATAATGAAAAGATATTTAGAGAAAATGTGACAAATTTCTTTACTTATTTTGTTCAGGATAATAACTCATATTCTAATGCTGGAACAATAAGAGGGTTGCATTACCAGGATAAACCATATGAACAAGGAAAAATTATAAGGGTTATTAGTGGAAAGGTTTTTGATGTTGCTGTTGATATAAGAAAAAACTCAAAAACATATGGCCAGTATGTATGTGAAATTCTTTCTAATAGTAATAAAAAACAACTCTGGATTCCCCCTGGCTACGCACATGGGTTTATGGCGCTAGATGATAGTACGGAAATAGTATATAAAGTAACAAATTTTTATTCAAAAGCACATGAACGCACTATCAATTACAAAGATCCTTTAATTAATATTAGATGGCCTGAATTCAATCAAGACTATATTTTATCTCAAAAAGATTTAAATGCTCCATTTTTAGAACGTATATAATTCAATGGATAATATTCTTGTTACTGGTGGATTAGGTTATATTGGATCACATTTCATTACTACATTAAACCCAAAGAAATTTAAAGTTATTGTAGTTGATAATCTTTCCAATTCTAGTGTAAGGGTTATTGATCAAATCAAAAAAATTATCAATATAGAAATAGTTTTTTACAAAATAAATTTATCAAATGAAAAGTTATTAGATAAAATTTTTAAACAACACAGCATAAATTATGTTGTTCATTTTGCAGGATTAAAATCAGTTAATGATTCAATAGAATTCCCAGATTTTTACTATGATAACAATGTCACATCCACAGATATTCTTCTAGAAAAAATGCTCAAGCATAACGTAAAGAAATTAATTTTTTCATCTTCTGCAACTGTTTATGGGCATCAAAATAAACAACCAGTTAATGAAGATTTTTCACTTAATCCAATAAACCCATATGGAGAGACTAAGAAAATTATAGAAGATAAGTTGGCAAACATAGTTATAAAGTTTAATGATTTCTCAGCTATTTGCTTAAGGTATTTTAATCCAGTAGGTGCCCATAGCTCTGCTTTAATAGGTGAAAATTCAATTGGATCTCCAAATAATTTAATGCCATATTTATTGGGAGTTGCAAGTGGAAAATTTAAATACCTAAAAATTTTTGGGGATAATTATAACACTCCAGATGGAAGTGGTTTAAGGGATTATATTCATGTAATGGATTTAGCTGAATCGCACAATCATTCAATAAATTTTTTAAAAAAAAATAATGGTTTATTTATTTTTAATATTGGAACTGGCAAACCTTATTCAGTTTTTGATTTAATAAAAACCTTTGAGGAGGTAAATCAAGTAAGAATTCCTTATCAAATATCTAACCGAAGAAATGGTGATGTCGATGTTTGCTATGCTAACGTTAAAAAAGCTAATGATATACTTGGCTGGAAAAGCAAGAGATCAATTGAGCAAATTTGCATAGATGCATGGAAATGGGAATTAAATAGTTTAAAATAATACTTATCCTCAACAGAATGTGGCCATTTATTCAGCTTTGATAAATAAAATATACATAAAAAATGCATAGCATCTCTAATTTATTAGAGTCATATATATTGTTAGCGATAGGAATTTTTATCGCCTACCCAATTTCAATCACATTTTGGAATTTATTTGCCCATAAGTTCTTTTGTCAGGATAGATTTGAAATTCAAAACATACACCAGTCTAATGTGGATATACCAAGATTTGGTGGACTCATGATTATATTAACATTAGTATCTTTTAATATAACGCATCAGCCACCTATAGAATTATCCTTAATCAACAACCTTATTATTTTTTCCTTACCAATGATATTAGTGGCAATTTCTGAAGATTTTTTTTACAATATCTCTCCCTTCATGAGGCTATTATTCTCGTTTCTTAGTATTATTCTCTTTTTTATTTTTTTTGATTTTAGTTATCCAGTTATTGAAATACCCTTTATGCATGATATTTTAAATAACTCTGAAATGAAATATGTATTATTTACATTGTCTTTGGTTGCATTAATAAATGGAATGAATGTAATTGATGGAGCAAATGGACTTGCTCCAATGACAGCATTAGCATCATTGATTGCTTTGGGTTATTTAGCATATCTTAATTCTGATTATGAAATAACATTAACAACGTTAATAATAGCATTCTCAATAATTGTAATGCTAATATTTAATTATCCATGGGGGAAAATATTTCTTGGGGATACAGGTGCTTATTTTCTGGGGTGGTGTATTGGCCTATTGGTTATTATTTTTTACGGTAGAAACGATCAATTACCAACATGGAGTGCTTGCCTATTAATTTTCTATCCTTCAATTGAAATTATTTTTTCTTTTTGCCGTAAGTTATGCTCTGGAAATAGTCCATTTAGGTCAGATAATAATCATCTGCATTTAAGAATATACTTTATTCTAGAAAAAAAAATTAATAATAAATTATTAGCAAATAATTTATTAATGCCTCTTTTATTTATAATTTGGATGCTGCCTCCTATTGTATGCGTATTTATTTTTAATGATTTATATCTAATTATCATTTCTCTAATTTCTTTTACTGCATTGTATTTTTTAATATACGGTTTAACATTTATAAATTTTAGTAAAGATATAATAAAAAAATGAATAGTATCAGGATAGATAAATTTTTATTAAAAAATTTAAAAAAAAATTATAAGCAGTGCCTATATTAAATGTCATACAAGTTTAAAATTTATTTATTTAAATTACAAAGAACTATTTTTTGCCTTTTTTTGTATTCATTAAGCAATAAAAATTTAAAATTCTTTAAATCAAATTCATTAAATTTCTATAGTGAATTAACAAATTTAAAAATATAATGAAATTATATGCATTATAAAATTTACAAACAAAAATTGAGGTCTTTAAATAATTAACATGGTATTAAATCGAACAATAAATTTTATAAATAAATACCATTACGTTATTTTTTTACTTGTTAGAAAGCAAATGCTTCTTAGATACAGGAGGACTAAGCTTGGTTTTGTTTGGACAATACTTAATCCTTTATTAATGATGACTGTTTTAGCTTTTGTTTTCTCTGCAATAATGAGCATACCGCTTAAAGATTATGCATTATTCTTTTTTTCCGGAATGATTGTATGGAATTATATAAATTATTCAATTAACATAGCGTCAAATTGCTTAATCGAAAATGAAGCATTAATAAATAAAATTTATTTACCCAAGGAAATATTTCCATTAAGCATTTCTATTGCACTATTAATTGACGCAATTCTTAGTTTCTTCCCCTTTTTTATAATAATGATATTTTTAGGCGCCGAAGTAAATCTTTCATCAATATCAATACTCTTCGCATACTTTTTAATCTTTATTTTTGTTACGGGTTTAAGTTTCCTGGTTTCAGTTGCAACCGTTTTTTTTAGGGACCTTGCTTATATAATCCCAATTTTTTTACAGGCATTATTTTTTTTAACACCAATTTTATATCCAGTAAGTAGACTTGAAGGAAATTTAGTTGCTATTTTATTTAATTATAACCCTATCTCCCCTTATATTAATTTGGTTAGGGAGCCTATTACGAATGGACAATTTTGCACCATCGAGGAGTATCTTATAGCAATTAGTTTATCTGCAACTTCTTTTGTTATTGGATTATATTTTTTAAATAAAAATAAAACTAAAATTATCCACTATTTATGAAACCTATATTACAAATTACGAACCTGTCGTTAACCTTTACTTTGGATTACACAAAAAATTCGACTCTTAAAGATGCATTTTCATCCTTATTTACACAAAAAGATTATAAATATAATAATGAATTTACTGCTCTAGATAATATTTCACTTAATTTTTCAAGAGGGGAAAAGGTTGCCATTATAGGTAGGAATGGAGCTGGTAAAAGCACCTTACTTAAATGTATTGCTAATATTTACCAAGATTATTCAGGTGAAATTCAATGTAATGGATCAATCGCACCATTAATTGAAATTGGTGCTGGCTTTCATCCTGATTTAACTGGTAGAGAAAATCTCAGATTAAATGCTGCAATTTTTGGTAAAAGGAAAAAAGAAATTGATTTGTTGGAAGATTCAATCATTAATTTCTCCGGCATTGAAAAATTTATTGATATCCCTGTTAAGAAGTATTCCTCAGGAATGTTTATGAGATTGGCTTTTTCTATTGCCACTTCAGTTTCTCCAGATATTCTTATTCTTGATGAGAGCTTTTCAGCAGGTGATGAAGAATTTAATAAGTTAGCCCATGAACGAATGAAAAGTACAATTGATACATCGCAGCTGTCCATTATGATTTCTCATGATGAAAATACACTTAAAAAATTCTGTAATAGAGGAATAGTTCTTCATGAGGGCGGCATTATATTTGATGGTGATATCGGGGAAGCTTTAGCTCTTTATAAGGAGGCTAAATTTTTAAAAAAAAAACACGTAAGTGATTGTCTTGTTATTGATGATATATTATTCGACCCAATATATTTTTATTTCATCCTAACAACTTTCATTGCAAACCTATCCGCATATAAATTATTTAAAAAATTTTTTTTGCATCGAAGAAAAAATAATGAAAGAATTAATTTAAGAAATATTAGATTTACTGTTTTTATGATTTTTCTTAAACCTTTCGCACGTAAAAATTATGTAAAAAATTTAAATTTTATTAATGATATTGATTATGCGAGGAAATATGATTTAAATGCAATGAAATCAATCTCTACTAAATTTGTGGAAATATGTAAGAAATCTACAATCAATGAATTTAAGTATAATCTCATGTTCAACAAAAAAACTATTCCAGTAATAATTGAATCACATACTGATGAATCTATTAAGGTTGCTGAATTTAATAATATTACCGTAAGAGGTAAGTCGTCTCTTTATTTGGATATTGATAGGGGCTTCTTTTTTTCTTTTTATAAGAATTTAATTAATCACAATCTTTCAGAAGAATTAAGATTAATCAAAAGATTAGATAATAGCTCGTTCCAATTTTTCCTTAATAAACAGCCTAAAAATCTAGATAAGGCAATTTCACTCATGCATTCATGTTCATCCAATTATTGTCATATGATGATTGAAATCATCCCATTAATAAATGCTATAAAAAATATAGATGAATACAAGGATTTACCAATTCTTATTGATTCTGACCTTCATGAAAATATTTATGAAATAATATTCTCCCTTTATCCTGATATTAATATGATATTGGTCAAGCCTAGAGTCCAAATTATAATTAAGCACTTAATTTATTTATCAACTCCATCATTTTTTCCATTTGACCCTAGTATAGAAAATGACAACACCCTATGGTACTCATCTATTGGAATAAAAAACTTGGCCGAGGATCTTAAGGGTAAATATATTAATAGAAAAGTTAAGCAAGAGATTAAAACAAATAAATATTATTTACTTAGAGGCTCAGATTATAGAAACGTTGATAATGAAAATAAAGTAGTCCAATATTGCATGTCTAGGGGGTATGAAATAATTGATCCAAATTCATTAAGTGTAATGTCACAAATAAACTTGTTTTCTGAGGCATCAGTAATTATTTCCCCAACGGGTGCAGCTCTTACTAATTTAGTTTTTTGTAATAGTGGGGCTCGGGCAGGTATATTATATTCTGACTCAAAATTACTCGATTTAAATTTATGGCCAAAACTCGTTGCAGCAACATCAAGAATTAAAGTAAGTATTATTAAATGTAAAAGTAAAAATACTGACTATATGCATTCAGACTATTCAATTTCACAAAAAGACTTATCTGACTTTATTGATTTAGTAGAGGCTTAAATTACGTACGCAATATTTTTTACCCATTTCTTGTAATCTTCGAAATTCTTTATATAATCTGTTTCCAGGAATGTCTCTGATGCCATAACTATTAAATTTGTTTTTTTTTCGACTATGAGTTCCCTCCAATAACCTGAAGGAAGAAATAATCCCTCATTTATCTTTGATAATTTAAAAGTTTTATTATATTTATTACCAACAATCTTAATGGCTACTGATCCCTGAATGCAAATAAAAATCTGACCTAATTTTTTGTGAGCATGGTAACCATGGTCTGATTTACTTTCGCTTTGTATGATATATAATCTTTTACATATAAATTTATAATTCTCTAGGTTTTCAATAACAATAATGTCTGAACCATTTTCTTTTTTAAACTCTTGTAATTTGAATGTCGTAGGCTCTGTAATCAAAGGATAATTCCTTATATAGATGGTTAAAATACATCCCACAGCTATTGTAAGCGATTCAGCAATCATAGGGACCAACGTCTCGATTGGACCTTATTCTATCATTTATGATAATGCATTTATAGGAGAAAACTCTGTTATTGAAGCTTATTGCCAGATAGGCTATCCGTCAATTATTTCTGATAATGACATTGCCCCAACTTACATTGGAAATAATTCTTTAATACGCTCTAATACTACTATTTATCATTCAGCTGAGCTTGGAGATAACCTTACTACTGGCCATAATGTGATTGTTAGAGAAAATACCCATGCTGGTTGTTATTTTCAAATTGGAACATTTACAGAAATTCAGGGTGATTGTGAAATTGGTAATTATGTTAGGTTTCAATCAAATATTTTTATTGCAAAAAAAACCATAATCAAAGATTTCGTTTGGATTCTACCAAATGTCACTATAACCAATGATCCAACGCCACCAAGCGATAACCTCATAGGTTGTTTGATTGATGATTACGCCGTTATTTGTTCAGGATCTCTAATTTTACCTGGATTAACTATCGGAAAAGGATCGGTTGTTGGAGCTTTATCATGTGTAACAAAAAATGTTCGAGATGGATTTTGTGTTTTAGGTAATCCTGCCAAAGAAACTAAAGAGGCAAATAAAATAATTAAAAAAGACTTGTCTGGATTACCTGCATATCCTTGGACCAATCATTTTAATAGAGGATATCCCGGAAATATTACAATGAATTGGAATAAATAGACTTATGTCATCAAAGGTAGAGTTCTTTAATTTGAAGAAAGTAAATTCAATTATAAAAAAAGACTTAAATATTGCTTATAAAAGAGTAGTTAACTCTGGATATTTTATTCTTGGAGAAGAGCTAGAACTATTTGAACAAGAATTTGCTCAGTATTGTGGAGTAAAATTTTGCTTAGGTGTATCTAATGGAATGGATGCCCTTTCACTTTTACTTAAATCAAATAATATAGGCTATGGTGATGAGGTAATAGTGCCATCTAATACATTTATAGCTACATGGTTGTCTGTTTCTGCGGTTGGAGCAAAGCCTGTACCCGTCGAACCTGATATATTTTCATACAATATAAATCCAAGTGAAATAGAAAGGATGATTACTAAAAAAACAAAATCAATTATTCCTGTTCATCTTTATGGGCAATGTGCACAAATGTATCAAATTAAAGAAATTGCAAAAAGAAATAATTTAAAAGTTTTTGAGGATGCTGCTCAAGCTCATGGAGCAATGTACAATAGAAAAAAAGCAGGGTCTTTTTCTGATGGAGCTTCTTTTAGTTTTTACCCAACAAAAAATCTTGGTGCTCTTGGTGATGCAGGGGCAATAACCATGAGTAGTGCTTCATCTTATAATAGAATTTTAAAGCTTAGAAATTATGGATCAAAAAATAAATACAAACATGATATTTTAGGTTCAAATAATAGATTGGATGAAATGCAGGCGGCTTTCTTAAGAGTTAAACTAAAACATTTAGATGCATTTAATAAATCAAAACAATATATAGCTAAAAGATATTCACAGGAAATTAAAAATTCATTAATAAAAATTCCTTGTGTTGATAAAAAGATGACCCATGTATGGCACCAATATATTATTCAAACTGAACAAAGGGATAAATTATCAGACTTCCTTAAAACCCAAAAAATTGAAACAATGATTCATTACCCAATACCTCCACACATGCAGAAGTGCTATAAAAAATCTTATTTGAGATTGCCGATAACTGAATTGCTCTCAAAAAGAATACTAAGCCTACCTATTGAGCCGTTTATGAGTGACAGAAAAATAAGTACTGTTATTAAAGCAATTAATGGTTTTAATTAAATTAATGAATATTAAACAAAGATTTTTTACTATTATTATTCCTTTATTTAACGGGGAGGAGACTATTGAATTAACATTGGAATCTATATTCAGACAAAGCTATAAGAATTTCGAGGTAATAATATACAATGATTTTTCAACCGATAATTCTTTGAGTATTGTCAAAAATTTCATTAAAAAAAATAATACTAAAATTTTGATAATTAATTCCCCATATAATAAAGGAACTTTCTTTGGCTGGAAGAAGGGAATTGAAAAGTCTAATGGTGAATATATAGTTATAGCACCACAGGATAATATAATGGCTAATTCTAGATTAAATATTTTGAATAGTGAGATTATAAAAAATAATTACCCATCAATAATTACATCAAATGTAGCAAAGGGAACTCTAAAGAATTTTCAGAATGGAAGGGGGGCAATCAAAACAGCACTCATAAGATATATCAAACCATCCCTACCATTTATTTTTCTTCTAAAATCTACTTATTTTGAATTTGACTCGATTGTATATAAAAAATCTGAAAATAAAATTTTTCTAACTTTAGAAGAATTCTCACCATCAGAAGATTTTGCTTTGGTTGCTGAGATTTTTAAAATTTATAATGAGGGTAATTATCACCTTCATATCGACCAACCAATTATTTATAAAATTATTAATAAAAAATCTCAAACCTTTACAAAAGCTGAAGAGATCGCTGAAGCAGGCACAAAATATATTTTAGCATCTGATATAAACCCTGTAATTAAATTTTTTGCGATAAATTCAGTTAAAAATATTTTATTATTTAGAAGATTTACGTTTAAGAGATTTTTTAAATATTTGATCTTAAATCCTATTGGTTTAATCTGTGGCTGTTTATTAAGCTTTTTAAGATTAGCTTTGTCCATAGTTTCAACTAATTTCAATTTTATAAAATATGATAAGGATATGTTTATATAGTGTGCGATAAAGCTAAAAAATTATTTTTACCCACTGACAAAAAAAGCTACTTAATACTTTTATTTCTTGGATCTTTATTTCTCTATTATTATTTTCCTCAAGCATTAATTGTTAATGAGGATATTAGTCTTGTTTATGCAATGGAGGTTGATGCTGGATCCATAATGGAGTCAATCCTTGGCCTTTATGAAACACCTTATTACAGCATGTTTAACTCCTATCACTCAAAGTATTACGGATGGTCTTATTTTGTAATAACTTTTGTACTTTTAACACCAATTAAAATTATAAGCTATTTATTTTTTAACTCAAATCCACAAATTGATTTTACAAGCATAAGATTAATTTTTTTATTGATTGGAATATGTACTATATATTTTTCCTATCTTTTATTTGATAAAATTACAAAGGGTAATGAGAGAGTTTTGGTGGTGCTTTTATGTTTAGCAATAATCTTCCCACCTGTAACAAACCTTTATTATAAACTTCACCCCGAAACCACTGGCATACTTTTTGTTACTCTCTCGCTGATTATGCTTATGAATTATATCCAAGATATTAAATTTAAAAATTATACGTATTCTGTGATCTTTCTTGCCACTGCAAGTAGCGCCAAACAGGTATTTTTCTTTGCATCTCTACCCATACTTTTTTTGTACTATAAATTATTTTCGACTGAACAAAAATTACCATATATTAAATATTTAAAATCGAAAAACTTTTATTTGCTTTTTAAAAATACAATTTTAATTGCAGCTCTAATTTTCTTTTTATTTAATCCCTATGTTTTAGTCAATTTACCAGAATTTATTGCCAGGCAAGGATCATTGCTAATAGGTTTTCAAGGAGAAAATGTATCAACAGTTGAAAGTCTTTTTAAATGGATGGATATTATTGATAACGATCCTATTTATTTAATTTCATTACTACTATGCCCACTTAACCTTTTTTATTCCTGGATATTTTTACTCAAAAAAAGTAAATCAAAATATACATACCTAAATATTTTTAATTGCATTAATATTTTAATTTTATTTTTTATGCTTGTTAAAGGGAATCAATATGCATATTCCTCTCATTATCTAATTCCTTTAAATATTTTTTTATATCTAAATATTCTTGCTATTTCTATTTATTTTTTTAGTAATAAAAATAAATACATTGTTACTTTTGCTAGATTATTCGTATATTCAATATTTGCTATATCAATCTATTCAAACTTTAATGTTATTCAATCTCAATTAGATAGTAGGTTAGATTATTTAAATTTAACCCCTTATAAAACTTATAGTTATATTAAAAATTTGACGCTTAATAATAAAAACTTAAAAATTACTCATGACCATCATGTTGCTTTACCATCAACCTTAAAAAATGGTTGTCATTTTTGGAATAAATGTTCTGGAAATAATATTTATAATTTCGAACCAGATTATATTTTTTTTGATTCTACGTGGACTTATATGGGAAAACCACATGAAGCAACCGATATATTAAATATTTATGTTAAAGAAAATAATATGATCCTAATAGATAAAATTGATAATATTTCTATTTATAAGTCAAATGTTATGACAGATACAAAATAATTGTTTTCATACGTTAGTTTTTTTTAAATATTTTGAGCAATTACCCTAATTTTATTTTTTAATTCGTCAAAACGGATTTAATGAATGTTGTATAATAACTGAATGAAAGCAGTTATTTTAGCAGGTGGATTCGGTACAAGAATTACTGAGGAATCTTCATCCAAACCTAAGCCTCTTATTGAGATTGGTGGCATGCCAATCATATGGCATATAATGAAATTATATTCCTTTTATGGAATTAATGATTTCATCATATGCTGTGGTTACAAGGGCTACCTTATAAAAGAGTTTTTTTCTAACTACTATCTTCATAGCTCAGATGTAACTATTAATCTTAAAAATAACTCCATTGACATATTAAACAAGTCTTCAGAGCCTTGGTCCATTACATTAATAAATACAGGTGAATACTCACAAACTGGTGGACGATTACTTAGAATTAAGGATCATATCGACGATACTTTTTGCATGACATATGGTGACGGTGTGTCAAATGTAAATATCACGAAACTTGTTGATTTTCATAAAAAACAATCAAAGTTAGGAACTATAACTGCTGTTCAACCACCTGGTCGTTTCGGAGCATTAATTGTTAAAAATAGTTTAGTTGAAGGTTTCATAGAAAAACCACAAGGGGATGGGGGTTGGATTAATGGCGGTTTTTTTGTTTTAGAGCCTGAAATATTTGATTATATTGAAGATGACTCAGCAGTTTGGGAGCAACAGCCACTTAGAAACTTAGCTAAAGAATGCCAATTAAGCTCATATATACATAAAGGTTTTTGGCGTCCAATGGATACTATGAGAGATAAAATTGATTTAGAGGAGTTATGGAAAAAAAATCCTCCATGGAAAGTTTGGTAGTTTAGTATGAAAGAATTAAATTTATTTCCAGATAAAAATTTTTGGGATGGAAAAAATGTGTTCATTTCAGGACATTCTGGTTTTAAAGGTGGTTGGTTATCACTTTGGCTAAAGGAACTTGGCGCAAATGTTACTGGATACTCCTTAGAGCCAAATACTAAGCCTTCATTTTATAATGCATGCGATATTGGATCAGTAACAAATTCTATTTTTGGCAACATCCTTGATTATAAAAAGTTAGAATCTTCAATTAATAAATTTAAACCAGAAATTATAATTCATATGGCTGCTCAGGCACTTGTCCTTGAGTCTTACAAAAACCCTTTGAATACATATGAGACTAATATAATTGGAACATTGAATATTTTAGAGATAATTAGAAATAAAAGCTATGTAAAGGTCTTTATAAATGTAACGAGTGATAAATGTTACGAAAATATTGAAAAGAAGTATTCCTACAAAGAGTCTGATCGGATGGGTGGGCATGATCCATACAGTTCCAGTAAAGGCTGTTCTGAGCTAGTAACGTCTGCTTATAGGCTTTCTTTTTTTAATAAAAAAAACAATTCATCATCTTGCACTTCCATTGCATCAGCAAGATCTGGAAATGTAGTTGGTGGAGGTGATTGGTCTGCAGATAGATTGATACCAGATTTTTTTAGAGCAGTTTCTCAAAATAAAGATATGCATATAAGGCATCCTAACGCCACAAGGCCATGGCAACATGTTTTAGAGCCTATAAGGGGGTATTTAATATTAGCAGAACTAATGTTTAAAAATGAAGGCTACGATGAGCCATGGAATTTTGGTCCAAATAATAAAGATACCTCAACTGTAAAAAATGTTCTTGAAGAATTAGCATCTCAATGGAATGAGAATGTTAATATAAGTTACAGTAAAGATAAATCTGAACAACATGAAGCTAATTTATTAAATCTAGATATTACAAAAACAACATCGATGTTGAATTGGCACCCTTTATTATCAATTAAGAATACAATTGCATTAACTTGCGAGTGGTATAGAAATTTCTATTCGAAGAAAAGTGAAATGCAGTTATATACTTTAGAACAGATAAAAAAATACGAATCTTTGTTAAAATGATTTGAATTTAAACACGTCACTTAATTAAAACTACATAAATAATAAAATGGATCGAACCGATAAAATAAATAATATATTAAGTTCAGTAAAGAATTTTGCAGATGAAAAATATTCTTCGGACAAAGCTTTTCAACCTGGTAAAACTTTTATACCAGCATCTGGTAAAGTAATTGACCACGAAGAAATTACTTTAATGGTTGAGGCATCCCTAGATGGTTGGCTAACAACTGGAAGATTTAATGATGATTTTCAAAAGAAATTATCTAATTTCTTGAGTATTAAGTATTTATTAACGACAAACTCTGGGTCTTCAGCTAATTTACTTGCCTTTACTACATTAACATCACCAAAGCTTAAAGATAGAGCGATAAAGAAAGGTGATGAGGTAATTACTGTTGCTGCTGGTTTTCCAACGACTGTAAATCCAATAATTCAATTTGGAGCTATTCCTGTTTTTATTGATGTTGATTTACTTACCCATAATATTGATGTAGATAAAATTGAACCCGCAATTAATGAAAAAACCAAAGCAATTGTTATTGCACATTCATTAGGCAATCCTTTTAATTTACAAAGAGTGATTGATTTATGTAGGAAATATAAATTATGGTTGATTGAAGATAATTGTGATGCACTTGGTTCAAAATATAATGGACAATATACTGGAACATTTGGTGATATTGGAACCCTTAGCTTTTATCCTGCTCATCACATCACAATGGGTGAAGGAGGAGCAGTATTTACTAACCAACATGAGTTAAAAAAGATAATTGAATCATATCGCGACTGGGGCAGGGATTGTTATTGTGAGCCGGGTAAAGACAATACATGTGGCAAGAGATTTGATTGGCAATTAGGAGACTTACCCCATGGTTATGATCATAAGTATACCTATAGCCATATAGGATTTAATTTAAAAATAACGGATATGCAGGCAGCTTGTGGTTTAGCTCAACTTAATAAACTTGATTATTTTATTCAAAAAAGAAAAGATAATTTTAATTATTTATTTAATAGACTTCAAAGTTGTAAAGATTTTATTGACCTTCCGCTGGCAACGGAAAATTCAGAACCCTCTTGGTTCGGTTTTCCAATCACGATGAAAGAAAACTCTCCTGTAAGAAGGCTCGATCTTATCCATTTTTTAACTCAAAAAAACATTGGAACTAGACTTCTGTTTGCAGGAAATTTAACGAAACAACCTTCTATGAAGAAAATAAAATTTAAAGTCTTCGATAAGCTAGATAATACAGATAGAATAATGAATCATACTTTTTGGATAGGTGTTTATCCTGGATTGACAGAAGAAATGCTATCTTATGTATGTGACAACATTGAAATATTTTTAGGAGTAAACTTCTAATGAATTCAACGCTACCAGAAAATTTAGTAATTTTAGAGATTGCAAATAATCACATGGGGGATGTTCAACATGGTATAAATTTGATTAAAGAATATTCAAAGGTATGTAAAAAATACCCACACTTTAATTACGCATTTAAACTTCAGTATAGGCAACTTGATACTTTTATCCATGAAGACTTTAAAGAAAGATTTGATCTAGGCTACATTAAAAGATTTCAAGAAACTAGGTTAAATAAGAAAGATTTTGATTTGTTAGTTAATTGCATTAAGGACAATAATAATTTTGCCATGGTTACTGCTTTTGATAACGAATCATATAATTTAATTAAAAAACAGCCAATAGATATTATTAAAATTGCAAGCTGTTCATTTGGTGACTGGCCACTCCTTGATTCGGCTGCTCAATTAGACTTACCTATCATAGCTTCTACAGCAGGCGCTAATTTAGAAACAATAGATAATGTCATCTCTTTCTTAAGTAATAGAGATAAGAGCTTTGCAATAATGCACTGTGTTGCACAATACCCAACACCAGATAAAAATATGAATTTATCGCAGATAGATTTTCTTAAAAAAAGATATAGCGATGTAAGAGTAGGGTTTTCAACTCATGAGGATCCTGGATCAACTGATATGATAAAAATAGCAATAGCAAAGGGTGCTGATATTTTTGAAAAGCATATAGCTTTACCAACTGAAGAGTATCCAATTAATAAATATTCGGTTAACCCTGTTCAATTTGAGGATTGGCTGAAGGCTGCAAGCTTCGCACAAGATGTCTGTGGAGTAGGTGATAAAAGAATATTAGATAATAAGGATGAACAAAAAAGCTTAAAATCTTTGCAAAGAGGCGTGTTTTTTAAGGATAACTTTGATACAGGGCATGTTGTAAATTCTGAAGACGTATATTTTGCTTTTCCTTCAGAAGAGAATCAGTATACTGCGAATGATTTCTCAAAATACTCTTCGTTTACATTAACTAAAAAAGTTATAAAAAACCAGGCACTTAGTAGAAAAAATTCCAAAAATATTAACTCGAGACAAAGTCTTGAGAAAATTGTGAATAATGTAAGGAAAATTGTATCTGATGCAGGTATCAAACTACCAAATAAAATTCCATTAGAGATCTCACATCATTATGGCATTGAAAAATTTGATAATTATGGAATGTGTATATTTACATTAATAAACAGAACTTATTGTAAAAAATTATTAATATGTTTTGCAGGACAAAAACATCCTGAGCAATATCATGAAAAAAAAGAAGAAACATTTAGGTTGTTATATGGTGATGCATCAGTAATACTTGATGGCAAGGTAAGTTCATTAAGTCCTGGTGACATCATTACCGTTGAAAAAGAAGTGAGACATGAATTTTCAAGTAAAAGTGGTAGCATTATTGAAGAAATATCTGATACACACCATAAAGATGACTCCTATTATACTGATGAATCAATCAATCAAAGTATGAATAGAAAAACTCATGTAACTTTTTTTTCAAATTAATTGTTTATTTAGTAAAAAACAAATGCATCAATTAATTCATAAAGAAAAAAAAATAAGAGTCGCTGACTTTGTAATTGAATACTTAAGAAAAATCGGGATTAATTATATTTTCTTGGTTCCAGGTGGTGGTGCAATGTTTTTAAATGACGCAGTTGCTAAATGTAAAAGTATGCAGTTTATTGCAAACCATAACGAACAAGCCTCAACAATTTGTGCGGAGGCATTCTCAAGAGTAAATGAGGAATTAGGAGTTGCAATGGTCACAACTGGACCAGGATCAACAAATGCAATTACGGGAGTAGCTGGTGCATGGATTGAGTCTGTTCCATTGTTGGTAATTTCAGGACAAGTAAAGCGAGAAGATTTAAAGTTGGATAGTGGTGTCAGACAAAAAGGGCCCCAAGAAGTTGATATAACTTCAATTGTTCAAAGTATCACGAAGTATGCTAAAACAATTCAAAAACCAACTGATATTAAGTATGAGTTGGAAAAAGCAATTTTTTTAGCTAAGGATGGCAGAAAAGGACCTGTATGGTTAGATGTTCCTTTAGATATTCAAGCGGCGGAAGTAAACTCAAATATTATAAGAGGCTTTAAAACTAAAAAAGTAAAAGATAGTAAAGATAGTAAAGATAATTTAAAGTATGAAAAGATTTTAAAATTAATATATGAAGCAAAAAGACCATTATTCTTAATTGGCCACGGTGTAAGATTGTCTGGTGCCGAGAAACAATTTAAGAAGCTAATACAGTTATTAAAAATTCCAACAGTATTTACATGGAATGCTCTTGATTTAATGGAATACAAAAATAATTTAAATATTGGAAGGCCGGGGACTGTTGCTCTGAGAGCTGGAAATTTTGCAGTTCAAAATTGTGATTTACTTATTTCAATAGGCGCTAGATTAGACAATGTAGTTACTGCATATAACCCAAAAAACTTTGCAAGATATGCTAAAAAAATTATAGTAGATATTGATATTGCTGAATTAAAAAAATTCACTCATAAAGTAGATTTTAAAATACAAAGTGATGCGAAAAGCTTTATATATAAATTGTTAAAAAAGCTAAATAAAAAAAAATTAGTGAAATATAGTGATTGGATTAAAAAGTGTAATAGTTGGAAAAACAAGTATTGTCTAAATGATGGAGTACCATTTCCAAAAAAAGGAATAATAAGTCATTTTCATTTAGTTGATAAGATATCAAATGCAATACCGGAAGATTCTCTAGTCGTAACTGGAAGTTCTGGTTTGGCCGTAGAATCATTTTATACTGCTTTTAGAAACAAGAAAAATCAAAGAGTTTTTTTAACATCAGGTCTTGGCTCCATGGGTTATGGTATTCCCGCCCTTATTGGCTCAGCTGCCGCTACAAAAAAGAAAAATATTTTTGCTATTGAAAGTGATGGTAGTTTGATGATGAACATTCAGGAGTTGGCCACATTAAAATCACTCGACAGAATAGTTAAAATTATAATAATGAATAATAATGGATATGCATCAATAAGAAATACACAAAATAATTATTTTAAAGGAAGATCAATAGCAACTGATTCATCAAGTCAGTTAAATATTCCACCTATAAAAGATTTAGCACATGCCTTTAATATTAAGTCAATTCAAATAAAAAGAATTGAAGAACTTGAAAAAAAACTTAAATTTATGGTTGATTTTAAAGAATCAATAATATGTGAAGTTATGCTTAAAAAAGATGATATTCTCTGGCCTAAATCAGCTGCAATTCCTCAAAAAAATGGTTCAATTATATCAATGCCACTTGAAGATATGAGCCCACTTTTATCAAGAGAAGAATTAAAACAACAAATGATTTACCCATTAAGTAAAGAATCATTGAAAATTAAAAATTGATATGAATAATTGTAGATCATGTGGGGCTGAACTATTTGAGACTCCATTGCTTTCATATAAAAATTCCCCTGAATCTGCACAAAATTTTATTAATAATTTAAAATCTTCAAATGATGCACCAGTTACACTTGAGATTTATCAATGTTCAAAATGTGGATTAATTCAGCATAATTTACAACCTGTAAGTTATTATAAAAAAGTTATAAGAGCTGTTTCTTTTTCAAAGGAAATGACAGATTTTCGTTTGCAGCAATTAAATAAATGGCTACAAAAATATTCTTTAAAAAATAAATCAATACTTGAGGTTGGAAGTGGTAGGGGTGAATACTTAGATTTATTCAAAAAAGTAGGTGTAAAAAATATTTTTGGGCTTGAATTTGAAAAGAATAATATAGAGTACATCTTATCTCAAGGTAATAATGCCACACAAGGTTATTTAGAATATGGTTTAGATGACATAAAAGGTCAACCATTTGATGCCTTTGCAATATTTAGTTTTATGGAGCATTGGCCAAACCTTAAATTAGGAGTCGAAATTTTAAATAAGTTTTTATCACCTCAAGCCTATGGATTAATTGAAGTTCCAAATTTTGACATGATTAAAGCAAAAGGCCTATATACTGAATTTACGGTGGATCACATATTTTATTTTGATCAGAATTCATTATCAAATTTTTTAACTTCCAATGGCTTTGAAATTCTATCAATCAAAAATATATGGAATGATTACATTATTTCTGTAGAAGTTGTAAGAAGAGAGCCACTTAATGTAGAAATTTTCAATAAGAAATTTACATTTATAAAAGCATCATTAAATGATTATTTAGATGAAATCAATGCTAATAAAACAGTAATATGGGGGGCAGGGCATCAAGCATTAACAGTTATTTCATTATCAAATATAAAGAACAAAATTAACTATATAGTTGATTCTGCGACCTTTAAGCAAAATAAATATACCCCAGAATCACACTTATTAATAAATAATCCTGATTATATGATTAAAGACAAACCAGAATCTATTATTGTCATGGCAGCTGGATTTTCTGATGAGATTGTAAAAATTATTAATGCTAAGTATCCATTCATACAAAATATTGCCGTTTTACGTGAAGATAACCTAGAGATTATCAAATGAGTAAATCATTAAATAAGCTTTTATTGGAGATTGAACAGTATATTGATGATCCTCGAGAGGGACTAACAGAGGAAATTTTTTATTTTATAAGTAAATTAACACCATTAGTAAATGTTGATTTATTAATAAAGAATGAATTAAATGAGACATTGTTGACATGGCGGCATGATAAATTTTATGGTCCAGCTTGGCATATTCCTGGTGGAATTATTAGGTTTAGAGAAAAATTTGATTCAAGAATTTTAAAAGTTGCAATGAAAGAACTTGGGACTGAAGTGACCCATGAAAAACATCCTATTGCCATAAGAGAACTTTTTGCAAAAGGGCGTGATATTAGAGGTCATTTTATTTCATTGCTATGTCCCTGCAGATTAAAAACAAGTATTAAGGCAGATCAGTTCTTGGAAGGTGAGCCGAAACATGGGCAGTGGGCTTGGCACAAAAATGCTCCTGATAATCTTCTTACTAATCAACTAACTTTTGCAAAGTACATTAATGAAGACTTCAAATATTAATATTGATATCAGTGATGATATAAAATTCATTACTGCACACTTGCTTTCGGACATTGTGTATCTAAAAAATAAGAATGTACTCGTGACTGGAGCAACTGGTTTTTTTGGAATTTGGATGTTATCCATATTCCATGAACTCAATGAAAATTATGGATGTAATATCAATGTTACTGCTTTAAGTAGAGATCCTGAGAATTTCTTAAAAAATAATCCACTTTTTGTTGGGAAAATAAATTTTATAAAGTCTGATATCAGAAATTTTTCTATTGGTAGTCAGAAAATTGATTATTGTTTTCATATGGCGACAACTAACGCTTTAGAAACATATAATAACGAAGACCAAATTAATAAAATTGATCTTTTGTATGAGGGAACAAGGAATTTAATGGAGCAACTTGTTAAAGCAGATATTAAGAAAATAATCTTTACATCCTCTGGAGTAACGTACGGCTCTCTTTCTTCCCAAAAAGAATATATTGAATCATCAGTTAATGCTCCCATCACAACTGAAATTTCGTCAGCACTCGGCGAGGGTAAGCGTTTAGCAGAATATACAATAGCCTATTTCTGTAATAAACATAAGATATCATTTAATATTGCTAGGTGCTTCTCTTTTGTAGGACCTTACCTCCCTCTTAATCTCCATTATGCAGTTGGTAATTTTATTCATGATGCTCTAAATGAAAAAGTTATTACAGTTAAAGGTACCGGTAATGATATTAGGTCTTATATGTATATTGCAGATGCAATGATATGGTTATTTAAAATGCTTTGCTCTTCCAAAAATAAGCAAATATATAATGTTGGATCGAGTCGTAAAGTTTCAATTAAAGAGCTAGCATTTATAGTTAAAGATTTGATTTCACCCAAAAAAGAGATTATTTTTTTGAATCAGAGTAATAAAAATGATAATTTTAATAGAAGTATTTATGTACCTAATAACAAAAAGGTTATTAATGACTTAAATGTTGAGGAGTATCATAGACTTGAAGATTCAATAAAAAAAACTGCTCAAATAAAATTATAATAAAAAAGAAATTTCTTTATGTCAGAAACAATTCATATATTAATTCCAACGTTTAATAGGGTTAATTTAATTAAGGAAACAATAGATTCTGTTATTAATCAGTCATATAAATTTTGGATATTAACAATTATTGATAATAGTTCATCTGATAATACTGTTCAAATGTTAAAAAAAAATTATCATAATTTAATTATTCAAAAAAAAATTATAATTAAGACTCATGATAAATTTGTTATACCAACTATTAACTGGAATAGATGCATAAAGTATATTGGTGAATATAAGTATTTTAAGCTATTGGGTTCAGACGATTTGTTGGATAAAAATTTTCTTTTAACTGCAATTAACTCACTGAAAGAAACTAACGACTCAATTGCTGGCTTTACTTCTGGGGTTAGATACATTGATAATAAGAATAATCGGATTGGTCAAAGAACATATGGTTTCTTTGGACTTGAACTACTCATTTCAATATTCTATAGAAATTATGTTGGGGTACCATCCTCCCAAGTATTGAAGTCAAAGTTTTTTAGAAAATCAAAATTTTGCAATATTCCTTATGCTGGTGATGTTCTTTTTATTATTACTTATTGTTTTGCAAAAAAAAAGAAACTTATTTTTAGTAAAAAATTATTAGTAGATTTTAGAGTCTGGACTGAAAGTGACTCGGTAAAAACTTATGGTTCAACTCATATGATTGAAGGAAGATTTAAATGTAGAAATAATATGATAAAAATAATATATAAAAAATCGTATTATATTTTTTTCTTACTATTAATGTCAAAAATAATACGTTTAGTTGAATATAGTTACTTTTTTTGGATTACTAAACTGAAGATTTACTTCAAAATTTGGTGATTATGCTTCTGCCTTGTCTTTTTTCTCATAAGGAAGTGGCATCTTGATCTGAACAGCTGGAGTGATTTGGGGATCATGAAGTGCTCTACCTGGACAGTAATCACATGCCCTAAGTGCAACCTTACTTTCTAACAATGATTGTATTTCATCCCTCTTATGAGATATATCAGAAACTTGATTTAGATCGGCATAATCAATTTTTTCATCACAAACATCTAATCTAGTTATTTGTGCAGAAAACGGACATCTGTGAAGTTCATTTTTTGATAATGTTGTAAGGTTCTTGCAGCAACAGTCATCAAATACTTTTTGGTTTTCTTCTTCTGTTCTGTTAAATTTTTCAATACGTCCACAATCAGTCCAATTTT
>Ga0233445_1000637_pt1 | contig 34850 bp, 21 predicted proteins | sample SI_124_October20_5_FD_182779 | JGI IMG/M metagenome (GOLD analysis project Ga0233445, IMG submission 182779) | Seawater microbial communities from Saanich Inlet, British Columbia, Canada - SI_124_October2016_100_MG | ecosystem: Environmental > Aquatic > Marine > Inlet | place: Canada: British...
ATAAAGGGGAAAATTTTAGGGGGGGGGGGAGAAAGTGCGCCCTGAAGGATTCGAACCTTCGACCCACTGATTAAGAGTCACAAAGAGGGTGTTTTTTACAATTAACATAAGTGCTAGACTTACTGGCTGTTATGACGCTATCAACTTATTATACAATACTTTACGATTTAATACTTTTCCTGCTGATTCCTGTGGAGTCCTGCTGCTTACGCTGGAGTTGACTGCAATATGACTGCAATCTGACTTCAGTGAATTGTTGCATATCTCCTACTCACACACAACCTCATTGCAATTTTTCTTTGTAAATATTATTGCTATACAAACACCCTGAAAGCCGTAGACAATATTGACAAAAGTCTGGTTTGGATATTATTCCCTTTAAACACCATTCATATATCAAGCGTAATCAGGTAGTAAAACAGTGATGTCCTATCAGTTTTTCCTCTTTAAAAATGGTAGCGGGGACAGGATTTGAACCTGCGACCTCCGGGTTATGAGCCATATTAGAGGCATAACCTGAAATAAGTAAGGCGTTATTATTGTTGGCTTTACGGCTATTAGATAGTAACGTCTTACTTGCTGTTTTCTGGTGTTTTGTTAGAAGATTGTTAGAAGAAATGAGCTAAAGTGGACAACGGTTGCTCCAGGCGGTTAGAATCAGTTAATTCTCTGAAATAACTCCGTCCACTATTTTCGTTGTCTTATTTTGGCTATCATGCTACTTTTTGTTTTTCACTGGAGCTTTTGCAGTAATACCGGACTCAAGCATCGCTTCTCTCTGAGTAGTCACCCAAAGTTGGTCAATGGCTATTGAATCCCATACCGCTTCTCCATTCGCCTGCATCTTGAAACGAATCTGTGTTCGATTGGGACTCACAGGTTGGAGAAACATTGTTACTTGATGCGCAGTTGGTTCTTTGTTTGGCATCAACAATGTCGCCATGCCAACATAAGGGACAAAGCCTAGAATGCTCTTTGTCTTTTGTGAGTCTTTTGCCTCTTGGGTACCGGTAGTTCTAGAACCGGTAATAATCCCCGATGACTTATCAGTATGATTTATGGAGTACCCAAGACTAAAGAATGCCTGCATGGCTGCATTATAAGCAGTATTTTGTGAGACTTCGAGTGTTCGAACCTCTATCTGTCGAGTCCCAAGCTGCGTGGGGTCTTGGCTACTTACAGAATTTGTAACACACCCCATAAGTCCTAAAATTAACATTGTAAGTAAAACATTAAATCTCATCTTTAATCTCCTTAAAATTTAGTAGCGCTCAATTTATAGTCTATGACTTTCTCTTCATTATTGAAATACAAGAGTAGAAACACTGTAGTAGTACTTTCGCTCCTGTTGCTTTGTGTTGATGTGCTGCCATAACCGCTGGTAGTTCCACCTGAAATCCCTCCCAAAGCTCCTCCTAGTATACCGCGAGTAACACCCAACACTCCGACACCGCCACCTCCCCTAATTCCGCTTACGCTCCCACTTGCCGTCCCTAATGCCGCTCGTGCTACTTCTCTAGATACCTTGTCATATCCCCACATTTCGCCATTACCCATGTTTGTTATCATGTTCGGAGGACCGAATATTTCCATGATCTCCACTTGTGTGGTCTTGTTAAGTACAATGTGTTTTTTTATCATTCCCGGGGTAAGGGATGACTGCTTGGGTTGGATTTCTGCTTGGGTTAAATACGGTTGACGTACCGGTGGTGTTACACAAGAAGAAACAATAATCATCAACAATACGATCCACATAACTTTATACAATTTCAAGCACCTCCTTCTAACTGCAAATTTTTTTGAAAAGTTTTAAAATAACTATTAAAAACTCAAATAGATATTAATTAAGTACCTTTAAGACTTAATAATTCCATTCTTGTAGTCATATTACCTAAATCCAACGGAATCTCAGATTCTTCATTTTCTCGATATATTAGATTTATGATATTTTACAGAACTGTTTTTCTTGTTTTAGTGTTGTATTTAAACATCCTTGTCAGACAAAAAAAAGACTGACAACCTTGAGACAACATTGTCAGTCTTCTTTTATTTCTATCTTCGAACAATCAATCTTTATGCTATAACGTTTCTTCACATATTTTCATGCCTGTGATATTGCATTATTACTAATCCTGTCATCATTTAACCGTTGCATAATTCTTTTCATTAATCTTGTTTCTTCATTGAATTAACGATTCATGAGACAAAGGAATGTTATGCTCAGCTAAGCGGTAACAGGAATAATGACATCATGATTGAACCGTTATTCTTCAGATCAATTAAATCTCACCTGTTTATGTAGAGAAGTTAGTTGAATGTATGGTAAGTATTAATAGAGAGGAGAGGGATTGTGATACCTACTTTAAAATGCAGAAAATATTAAGAAATGTAATTGACGACCCAGAGACTCCTGGATTTACAATAGAAAAACGTTAATAAATTACTTTCATATATTGAAGCTGAAAAGTACACATCAGGATGCACAGAGAGATAAAAAGCGAGTCGGGGTTAGGACATTTTCTGATGCAAAATCTGTACGCATTTTTTCCAGAAAAAAATTTCCTTTTTATAAATACTTTCACCATCTTACATATTCTCATCACAGAATTGAATACCCGTAGATAGACATCAAGACTCCCTTAAATGTTTTATTGGTTCCCCCCATATCCACTTAATTTTCTAATTTCTCATCTTCTTAACCTCTCAGAAAATCAATCCCTTTCATCTCATCTCTGAGCAGGGCATAGTATATCTGATACAGACTTACAACAAGCGTAGCTTATATAGGCTCTATAGGGAACTGTTATAACCAGCGTACTCTCAAACACTTTCATCAAATCCTCCAAAAACTTTGAATATACCCGTTTTCAAAACCCCGACTTTGCAAGATTTTCATCATAAAAAGGCACTAACTCATTAATTTTATAGAACTTAATATTTTACAAAACTTTGAAGATACTCACCGTAAACCGGCGGAATATAGCATCTTCAAAGTTTTTAGTTAAACCCGACGTTTATCATTTTGTAAGGTGTTACATAGCAAAATCTTGTAATACCCTATATTAAAGAAAAAAAAGAAAGTTTGAATATACTCAATCACCAGAGACCAAAATGAGCATATTCAAACTTTTTGTCTTTACACACTTTCATGCATAAATTAATGTAACAATCAGTACTTCAGATAGTTACATTGGATTACACGGTAATCAACAATCTTTGAAGATGCTTCCTGACAAACTTATCATTTTTCAACCCACCGAACAGACCTCTAGTTCATAAGAGAAAAGCTATATTGTAAATTCCCATGAGTTATTATATGTCTGAGCAGACGGAGAAACAATAAACCAAAATAAGAAATGTTCTTTGCCCATTCCTCTCTATGAGGAAGTTTTTCTATTGATTTTACTCTTGCCTAGACTTACGAATTTTACCTCTGATAGCACCAATGTATACAAAAACGTCAACCTCTCTTCCTGGTTTTTCAACTTCTCTTAATATCAATCATCTCTTTTATAAAGGAAATACAAATCACAAGAGAGAGATTGTTACTGTATCTGATTTTTGTTGTCTCAATTCCTTTTTAAACAAGATAAAATTTTACTGGTAATATCTTCTTAACCGATTAAAAACTAATAAGACGTCCTTGAGACAATATTATCAGTTTTCCTTAATTGCTATCTTTGAACGGTCAAGTTTTATACCATACCGTTTATCACCATAGTTACCTATAGATGAAATGGTATAATTATTATAAATACCGTTATCATCTAATCGTTGCCTTATTTTTCGATTTATCTTACTTCTATATTGGATCAGGGGCTCATAGGGAGGCCGAATCCCTCTACTCCATTTCTCCTCTAAATTAGAGAAATATGCTGAGTACTCACCATAAATTCCCTTGTACAATTGCAATAATTTCCCGGTAGATTTGGCAGTCTGTCTGAGTGACTTAAAACACCCCGTACAACCACTGCAAGAAACACTTTTTAGTTGCTTGCAATCAAATATTTTATTTTCCAAATAGTATAAATAGATTACGAGTTCTAATGGTTGAAGGCTGATTTTCTTACCCTTTATTAAGAGTATTCTTTTCTTTATATTGCATTCAAGATTCCAGATTGTAGGTGTTGAATCGATTTCATTCTGAAGTTTGTTAACGATTTCATCATAATCAAGAATATTAATGTCGGTTATTTTATCTCGCAAATGGATATAAGGTATTTCTGCCAGTTCAATGGTAGCACCCTTTGTGTTTAATCTTTTTGTAATTTTGCCTTGTCCATTCCTAACTTGCACTATTACATCATTCTTTGGTTTGTAATAGAATTCGTTTATTGTTTCAAATTCAGGTGGTGAAACCAGAACGTGTGACAGGGTATCCTGAGGCCTTCCATAAAACTGCAATGCACATCCAAGATAGAGTGACATGGTTTTACGTCCTCCAGCGACAGAACAATGAATAATAGTATCTTTCTCTGAGGTTTTGTCTTTGATAAAGGAAAGGATGGTATTTGCCAGGGCGGTGTTATCTTCCTTTGTACGTATATCGTCTAGCTCGTTACCCTGTTTGTCACAAACAGAGATAATTGTATCTAGATTGAATTTAATATTTTTCGGATTAATCTTGTAATCTTTGCAAAATGAATAAAATTTTCCATCTTCAGGAGAAAGAAGGGTTTTGAATATTTTATCCTTACCCGTTTTGGTAGTGATGGCATAGATTTCTGAAATCTTGGATTTTGGTCTCTTCGCCTGGGTCAAGCAATACAGGGTCTCAGTGATTATCTGTGGATTCAATCCGGATACAGCAACTAGGATCTCTTTTCTACTATGTTTTTTTGGGGGGCTGGTTGTCATACAAAATACCAAGTTTATAGGTTATATTACGATATAGATTCAAGTGAAAATACCTATCATAATATGGACAAAAAAGTTCCTAACCGGAGAGTATAAATATCAGATAAGAGCGAAAATTGCAAACACGATTTACACATAAACAATACGCTCAAATTTATCAGATTTCTTAATACCGACGGTATCCTTCTTTCCAACGCAGCCTTGGCACAGCTCATAATACAGAACACTGTCCTTTTTTATGTTGATAATGCCGGAAATCTCCTCCTTCAATTCGAGTAACGATTTCCTTTTTATTTCACATTCAAACACACTGTAATTTATCCTATGCCCATAATCTTTCAAGACCTTTACCAGTTTATTCCGCCTCCGATCTGAAACAATATCATAGGCTATCACTACATTAATCATATTAAGAAACTAAGAGGTTATGTATTTTTAAATTATAGAACATGAGATTCCTCGTCATACCTCCTCAGAATAGCAAAGTGTCGTTGTAGTGTTAATTATCCATTCTCTCAACTTCTTTCCTCACTCAATCCCTTTCATCTCTTACGAGCAGGGAATACAAAGAGAGGTAAACTATGATAGTTATCTGTCAATGTAAAGTCTCAATCCCTTTCATCTCTTACGAGCAGGGAATACGTAGAAGGTATCTCTAATGGGAAGATGGTGTTAGCAAGTCTCAATCCCTTTCATCTCTTACGAGCAGGGAATACGTCTCTAAGAGGAAGATTCTAAAATCTTGTCTGTACAGGTCTCAATCCCTTTCATCTCTTACGAGCAGGGAATACGGTTCACAGAAGAATAGTTCAAGATTTTAGTGAAAAGTCTCAATCCCTTTCATCTCTTACGAGCAGGGAATACAAGAAAACGAAGAACATCTTGCTTATAATGATAAAAAGTCTCAATCCCTTTCATCTCTTACGAGCAGGGAATACGAAGCGATCGACAAAATACAAGAAACGACTACATTAATGTCTCAATCCCTTTCATCTCTTACGAGCAGGGAATACGTCGGCATCCTTGCTGAGGCTATAAAAAAAGATAAATGTCTCAATCCCTTTCATCTCTTACGAGCAGGGAATACCTTTAGATTTTGCTAAAGGTCAGATTTTACGAGAACGTCTCAATCCCTTTCATCTCTTACGAGCAGGGAATACCTCCAAAAATATCGGTGATGAAGAGAAGCAGATAATGTCTCAATCCCTTTCATCTCTTACGAGCAGGGAATACGGAGATTAAAAAAAAGCGTGAGGGTAGAAAGAAAACAGTCTCAATCCCTTTCATCTCTTACGAGCAGGGAATACGTAGATCCTGATCTAAATTTAGACTTAGTTCATGTTACGTCTCAATCCCTTTCATCTCTTACGAGCAGGGAATACGAATCGTCAGACGGATTCTAACTTATGGAGCCAACAGGTCTCAATCCCTTTCATCTCTTACGAGCAGGGAATACAAAATTAGTGAAGATTCAAAAGAAGTTTTGAAAAAGGTCTCAATCCCTTTCATCTCTTACGAGCAGGGAATACAACAGTATTAGCAGGACTTATGATATTTATACCAATTTAATGCTTTCCGGAAAGAAGTTATAAGCTGCATATTCATAACCATTTCTATCATATCTTCCAAAAACTTTGAATATACCCGTTTTTACAACCCCGACTTTGCAGTACTTACATCATTAAAAGAGGCTAACCTATTGAACCTATTCATCTTGTCATTTTAAAAAACTTTGAAGATGCTCACCGTAATCCGGCGGAATATAGCATCTTCAAGGTTTTTATACAAACTTGATTTTTGCCTTCTTATAAAGCGTTGAGTTGCAATGGCTTACAAAACTTGAAATTCGGAATAAAACCGAATCTTTGAATATACTCACGCATCAAAGGCCAAAATGAGCATCTTCAAAGTTTTTACATTTTAGCGTTTCTGCATAAAAACATTACAAGTGCCATAATATTAGATAGTTATGACAATGAACCTATTATCAACAATCTTTGAAGATGCTTACGGCTAAACACTACAGCGATACCTTGTTGGAATATGTCATTTTTTGGAGTGCAGTAACCGTGTTACTGCTTTAATACGCATCATCACGGATGATGCACTCCATATTTTCGACCTTAATTGAATGACATTGCTGCCGGACAGGCAGGGTTTCACTCAGAAGAATGACAAAGTATCGCTGTCGCGTAATTGCTCACTTTCTCATATTCTCAAACGCTTAATCTTCTCACCCTCACAACTTCTTAACTTCCAAATCACTCATCCTCTCCGCCATTCAATATCCCGCAATAAACGGCTTATAGACTTCCTTACCTTCCAAATATGTTACCAGGTTTCTGGTCTGGATTTCAATAATTTCCTCACACTTTATCTTCCTGTTGCGGAAAGAGATGGGATCTGATAATCGGTTGAGGACTGCCCTGATTACCTGGTCTCTTGTATCCTTCACCAGCATACCAGTCTTTTGTTCAATCTTCAGATCACCCCCCCTCTTGCCTCGTGTCATAAGGCTAAAGATAGGACGGTCTACAAAAGGTTGTCGATATTCCTCTACCAGATCATATACGAGTGTAGGTTTATTTGCCTGAAAGGCGTGGAGAAAACTGATGTGAGGGTTAAGGCCCGCCTTCAACACTGCCTGCCACACTCTCTGGTAGAGTATGCCATATCCGTAGTTTAGCATGCAATTCACGGTATCGGAGGCGTTAAACCTCTGCCTGCTCTCAAAAGCGAGTGCAGAAGGAACAAGACGTTTTACGCAATCCCAGTAAAAAGCGCTTATACGCCCCTCTGCGGAAAAAATCCGGTCTCGTGTTACAGAAAACATACTGTCCGGTTCAATCTGTTGCAGATCCCTTAGAATAATACTCATCTTTTGAATGCATTTTGCCGCCTTCAGCGAAAACTCAGGATGAGAATGTTTCCTAGATCGCAAGTAGAACTTTACAACGTTCATCTGATTTCTTGATTTGCCTGTCAATACTTTTTTCGTAAATTCAATTGCCTTCTCCGTCTCGTATGCTTTTATCTGCAACACCGAAACGGTACCCATAGAGTGCAATGGGCTTTGCAGCACAGCGTACGGCATACCCTTATACGTATAAAAGGAGATCGGAATCTTCTTTTGAGAGCATTGCAATATTACATCACTGGAAAGGGTTATACCATTAGAGTTTATTGCAATGTTTTTGATCTTGGAGAAAGGTATTTCCAATACATTTCTCCTATGTTCCCTTACGATAATCCTGCCCCCGGTCTTTCCTACGAATATACCCGGAGTAGAGAGGATCACTTCAGCCTGGTCAGCTACCTTTCTCAAATACCTCCTTTTCTGAGCAGTAACCCTTTTAGCCTGTGATGCCCGTTCCACACCCTCAGTTTTTGCCTTTGTCTCATTCTTTCTACCACTTCCGGTTCTACATACCTCATCTACCAGACCCTTACGCAGTCTGGTAAGATTATTGTCGTCTCTTTCTGAAAGAAAATGCACCTTTCGTAAAAATGTTTGTATCTGATCTCCGGAGCTTAGATAGCCTTTTTCCCGATAGCGATCAATCTGGGACTTCAATCGTTTGACAAGGTGTAGATTAATTGTCTCAAACTGTTCAACGGGATTAATGAATGAGTAATGCCTCGCTATACCATCAAGGCAGTCGTTAAGACGTTCCAGGAACTTTTCCGGATCTTCCCGTCTAAACATATCTGTCAACCGATTTAATTTCAGATGTATTTTTGTCTCCTTGCCGCTAGATATCATCCTCAAATCATCCTTGAAGTAGATACCCAGAAAGGCAAACCCCTTATCTATCGGTTTGAAAGGATATGGATCCTCATTCAGCCTTAACCTGAGACTGCTTTCAAGAAATATTTTAACCCTTTCATAACAATCATAGATTGTTTCCCTGTTTTCTGAGAACAGGATAAAGTTGTCGCTGTAACGTATATAGTAGTAACTACTGTCAATAGCAAATTTATCCAGAGAATGGAGGAAAATATTAGAGAAGAGTGGAGAGACTACAGAGCCTTGAGCGATCCCCCGATCCGGAACTTCCCAGTCACCTTTGGGGCTGATAATACCGGCATTGAGCCAGAGATTTATAAGATTAAGCATCTCAGGTTCATCCACTTTGTGAGAAATCTTATCTATTAGCAGATCATGATCCATGGTATCAAAAAAATTATCAATATCCATGGTCACCACCCACTCGACAGGTGCAGATTGTACAGTATACTCCACTTTTTTTATGGCCTTAATGGCACTCTTACCTTTGCGATATGCGTAACTGCAATCAAGAAATTCACTTTCAAATACAGGGCCTGCAACATCAACAAATCCCTGCTGCACAATCTTGTCCGTTACTGATGGCAACGAAAGCTTTCGCCATTCGTTCTTCTCATTGAATTTTGGTATCGCTCCTTTAGCATAAGGCACCGGTACATATTTCCCGGAACGTAAATCTACAATGAGTTTGGAGATAGTCTTATCGATATGCGACTCCAGATCATGTGGCTCTATTCCGTCAAGTCCACCACGGGCTCCCTTCTTAATGACATGACGGCTGGCTAATTCCAACGTCGTACGATTACATAATCTGTCAAAAAATTTACCCACTTGTCACCCCATTTTATTAAAAATATGAGAGGTTAAGAATATGAGAAATTAAGAAGTTGAGAAGCAAAATTTTCCATCCTTCTCCATAGAAAATGTTTCCTCTTTTGAAACTCTTCTACTATCTCTCCTTTATTGAGATATCAGGATATTCTCGTTATCCAGGAACTCCGAATTCCTTTCCATCAACCATAGAAAACGACGAGCGGCACCGGAAAGAGTGTTTTTTTGTCTTCCCACGCTTCTACCGTTTTTTATGATACTCCATTATTCACCAAAAATTAGCGGTGAAAAATGATAAGAATTTCTTTTTTCTGCATTGCAGACTTGAATGCCTTTTGATGAACATCAAGATCCCTAAAATGTCTAATCGGTTTATTCTTATCTTCTTTCTTCACTCAATCCCTTTCATCTCTTTCGAGCAGGGAATACGGTGTGACCAAAACAAAAAGATCTACCGTCTATGTGATGTCTCAATCCCTTTCATCTCTTTCGAGCAGGGAATACACGGTGAAAGCCCTAGTTTAAGGATAGATGCAATGAAGTCTCAATCCCTTTCATCTCTTTCGAGCAGGGAATACGCAGAATTCATTAAAGTACCTCTTTTCTTCTAACTTGTCTCAATCCCTTTCATCTCTTTCGAGCAGGGAATACAAAATTTAAAAGAAGTTTTCATATGGAAAGATGGAAGTCTCAATCCCTTTCATCTCTTTCGAGCAGGGAATACGCTACCAGACTTTTCAAATATTGATGGACATATAATGTCTCAATCCCTTTCATCTCTTTCGAGCAGGGAATACTTTGGAAATATTATATCAATGGAAGGTAGTATAACTTGTCTCAATCCCTTTCATCTCTTTCGAGCAGGGAATACAAGAAGTATGTGAAGAATTACGTATATATCGGTTAAGAGTCTCAATCCCTTTCATCTCTTTCGAGCAGGGAATACAACACAGAAAGAGTCATGGAAATGGCATCTAGACTGCAAAGTCTCAATCCCTTTCATCTCTTTCGAGCAGGGAATACGGTTGATGGCGTACTCAAAAGATCTCTGAGTAGATCAGTCTCAATCCCTTTCATCTCTTTCGAGCAGGGAATACCCCAAGTATTAGGGAAAGCAATACAATCCATTACAGGTCTCAATCCCTTTCATCTCTTTCGAGCAGGGAATACTTCTCGTGATGTGTTTAGTAGCCTCTTTTACTCTAGTAGTCTCAATCCCTTTCATCTCTTTCGAGCAGGGAATACTTTGTAAAATATATGATTCCTGATGGAATTGAGAAGGTCTCAATCCCTTTCATCTCTTTCGAGCAGGGAATACTTTTTGAAAAGATCAAGGCAACAGAAGAAGAAAGAAAGTCTCAATCCCTTTCATCTCTTTCGAGCAGGGAATACGATTGATGATAAATTTGAACAGAATGTTGCCGCATTGTCTCAATCCCTTTCATCTCTTTCGAGCAGGGAATACTCAACGACGCCGATGAATTAGGGAAGGTGATACAGTCGTCTCAATCCCTTTCATCTCTTTCGAGCAGGGAATACTTTAGGGGCGCTTCAAGGTAGGTGCAGAGTCTTATTGTCTCAATCCCTTTCATCTCTTTCGAGCAGGGAATACACTCGATAGCATTGAAATAATGAAAAGATACAATAATGTCTCAATCCCTTTCATCTCTTTCGAGCAGGGAATACAAAGAAAACCGTGCTAATTTGGACAAAGCTCTTCAGGTCTCAATCCCTTTCATCTCTTTCGAGCAGGGAATACCAAGTAAAAACTTTACTCGATAGCATTGAAATAATGAAAGTCTCAATCCCTTTCATCTCTTTCGAGCAGGGAATACTGTCGAATTAACAGTACTTATGACATCGTACTCATTTAATACCTTTCTGCAAAATGTAATAAGTCGCCTATTTGTAACCATTTCTAACCAATCCTCCAAAAACTTTGAATATACTCGTTTCCAAAACCCCGACTTTGCAGGTTTTTCATCATTAAAAGAAGCTAACACCTTGATTTCATTAAACTTGATATTTTGAAAAACTTTGAAGATGCTCCCGGCAGTTCAGCCAAACATAGCATCTTCAAGGTTTTTATACAATTCGAATAGTGACATCTTGTAAGTTTTTTAATTGCAGTGCCTTAGAAGACCATGAATTCGGAATAAAACCGATAGTTTGAATATACTCAAGCGTCAAAGACCAAAATGAGCATCTTCAAGGTTTTTCCCTTTCTGTATTCTGGGGCAAATACATTGTAAGCATCTTAAAATCAGATAGTTATGTTAAAAGGGTTATTATAAATAATGTTTGAAGATGCTTCCGACTAAATTTGCCATCTTTCAACCTGCTCTATGGATTTGTAATACGCAGACAGGTTGTTATCATTATTGTTAAACTGAAAATAATCCTGCAATCCTTTCGAAAGGGAAGAGGCGCCATCTCATTTTTACAAGAACTCAAGTTTAAATCTTATCCTCTCAACTTCCCATACTCTTAACCATTCTACTTCTAATCCACCACATACCTTCCCAATCCAAAACTCGTCTTCTTACCCAGATGGACCCATTCACCAAGTAGTATGTATGGCCAGAATGGAGTCAAATCACCTCGAAAAGCGATCTCTCCCTTCATGCCGCCGAATGGCATCCTCTGTTTTTGACGGTTGGAAAACCTTTCGGCATCTTCCCAATCCAATCTATTAGATACCGTCTGAACTTCATCCGCCGCATGGCTTAATCCACTGAAATCGATACTTGTGCAGTCCAAACCGCAGTGTAAATGTCCAAGAGTCGTAATACGCCTTAGCAAGCCACGGAACAATAGGCCGAAATCCGGTTCAGGGTATCCACCCTTCTCCTTAAGTTCTAACCGAGTAAGGAACCGTAGTGTACACTCTTCCGGAATCGAACGGCTTTTCAGTAGCTCTTCACAGGTAATAGGTAATGTTTCGTCTTTTATGTTCTGATCACCTAAGCGATAGATGGCCGCATGCCTTCCATGTAATCCTACGGATTCAATCTCTTTAAGGATAAACTTGCCCCTTCCTCTCCCCAGTCCCTGCTCACCCATCTGCACAAATGTGTACGCAAAATAAGGCATGTAATCAATTGCCTTGCCTACGAGTATTAGCTCAAAAACCAGCTCTTCACCGGCACCATATACCTCCCTTGCATCCAGGGGAGGGCGGATTATGTAGGGATGTGCAACACTACCGCTGTTTCTCAGGAAGGAGTCGTTCTTATTGGCAATCGTTTCAAATATATACGCATAAACACATTTTTGCGAAATATCACACTCTTTACACTCCATCTCTCTTTGCGAGCAGGCTACCTTTTTGAATGTATGTCCGAAACTGCCTCGAATCGCCGAACCTTTATAACTCGGCAGATGTAAAGTCTCCACTGCCTCAAGCGTCATGCGGAATAGAGAGAAGGTAAATGGGGCGAGGATTATCTTTTCCCCGGTAACAGGTAGTGTATTAGTTTTCATATTTGAGAAAATTTCCATTTTATACTCATCTCAAAATAGTTTTCGGAAAAATTCCAAAAACTATTTTTCCCGAGTAGGATCCTCGGCGCTTTCAAGTCCGGGGATAACTGCAACCAGGCTTTGGTTTTCGGAAAAACCAAACCCATTTTAGTATAACTATTTATATAGCAAGAAGCTGCACCATTGCCATACTGAGTGGAGCGAAGAATCTATCGTTAGTAAGCAATTGACATTTTGTGCGGTAAATGAGATTTCTGTGAATAGATTCTTCATTCTTTAGTGCAAAGCTTTATCAAGAGTGTCGATGACAAAGTCACCTCCTTCATAATGCCCATAGATTCTTTTTGCGTCCTGATCTGCCCATGCATCTGCCTCATGAGTGGAAGGAAGGCGTGGGTTGCCTTTTAACTGTTTAAAATCAAGAGATCGCGGATTGTACTGACCATTGGTCTCTAAGTACCTGGCTATTTGATCTATTCGTTCATTCACTAATATCAGACGGTCAACAGGTATTCCCCTGATACTACGTTCAAAGCCTTCGCTAAATCTCAATTTCTCGCTTGGTGACGGGTGCAACTCAACTCCGTATATCTTACGCCTGGTCTGCTGCCAGACCAGATCACCCCATGGTGACAATGCGATACCCTCATTGATCTTCAAAAGCAGTGTTTCCGGGATATCAGTGCAGTCCGAGACTGCCAAATTCGTTGACAATCTTCTGAAGGTAGTCAGGTTTCGACGAACGGTATCTTCCGCCGCCATCTCTACCGGCAGGCGTGGAATACGGAGGAGTTCTTCAGATGTTTGAAAGATATAGACCGCCTCATCCGCGTAAAAAGTTGCCAGCGTCTGCAGGAAACCCTGAACGCTCTTAAAGCCACCGGTAAGGTTGAATACTATATGATATCCGGCTTCTTGATAACCGGGTATTACCTCCTCACACCACCTGACAATCTCGGATAGCGCGCATTGAAATGAGACGATATCCTCAGTTTGCAAATCTATCTGACGCCGCACTTCAACGGTCAATTCTTTACTCCTGAGCCACTCCGCCACAAGATTTGCCGTGCGCTCTCCCAGCCAGGTATCTGTGCAGAGCAGTACATGGTGGTCTCGCCTGGCCTCCAGCTGACCTCCGTAATATTTTATGATACTGTGTAGCTCGGCGGACATAATGGATGCTAAAGTAATGTCAGCGTTCATAAGTTTGTCCTTCACCTTGTTGATAAGCAGTTCCAGCTTCTGCGCAATATCTTGCGATACCCGGTCCAGCTGTTTTATGTTTGCGTACTTGCCCATCAATGTTCTTTCAGTATCACATGCCTGATTACTCGCCAGGCTCGTACCGCATGGGGAGAGAACAAATAACGGTTTTTTCATTGTGATTTCCTCTTGACTATTAAGTGCTGATTGGTATAAAAATCATGACTGATGACCAATTGGGTTGCCTTATTCGTTATTTTACCGCTGTCGGCAGCGGCAGTACTCTTCGATCTTTAAACTCATTATTCCTCGGTTCAATCTTCAGGTATTCTGTATTGCTGTCAGCAGGCTTTTCATCAAAATTGAGCATTGTTCCAAGTTCTTTCATTCTGGAGCTATCCCATAAATTACTGATTGCATTATCACCATTTTTTGAGCTATCTATGGTCTCAAGGATATAATTTGCGAACGTCTTTTTGAGATTGTCTATTTTGTCCTGACCTTCAGACTTACTTTTTCCTCCCCATTCTGCGAACAGATCTTTATATCTGTTCTCCCTCTCTGACAAATAAAGTGTCGGTTTGATTTCTACTGATCCAAGTCCCAGTGGTTTACCCATTCCGAGTTTGTGGCAGCAATTCGGGGGTAATTCCAGTGCAAATAAAAGTGCGCCTAACTCAACATCTGAGAGGTTTTCAATACGAACATTTCCTATAAAAATTTTGCCTGGTTTTATTGGCCGCATTTTTATATCAATTTTCGGGTTAAAATCTTCCTGATTATCTTTTTTCCACGTATCAGACCTATGCCAATAAAGTTTATTACCTCTAATAGCATTTAATGAATTGTAATGGGCTAAATTCCTAGGGTGTTGATTTAGATTTTCTTCTGTCTGTACCAGATAATGTTGAAAAGTGGTTGGTTTTGGTCCAAGTAGCGTTTTTGATATTCGCACTTCTTCATAGTCATTATCGGTAGGATTCTGCAAAAGTACATCTTCAAAAAAAATCCGTCCGGCAAATGTCTTTTCATTTCCAAAGATTGCATCAGCAATATCGATTTTAGCCTCATTCTGCAATTCCAGTGGGATATGTTCACCGATTGTTTTTTCATAGGAAAGCCGAAACATTCCTGTATGTCCGAATGACGTGACCTTGTTCCGGTCATTGATAATATAGAAGCAAGGTACACCATCCTTGCAAACTTTTAATTTTTCAAGCAAGTCGGCTCTTTCATCACGAGAGGAATCATTTTTATATTCTTTTATAACACCTTCATCAACAGAAATACATTTGTTGTCAGGCTCATTAATTACCCAATGTAAATGGTTCTTTTTGCCAAATCCGCCTGATGCGATAATTAAACCCTTTTGCGGGTATTTGTGAACATCTATTGTTTCACTTATAGAAGCAAGTTTTGCATATCTCAATGCATACGGAACGTTAGCTTTTTTCCACTTATCATATCTATGATGAGTATGGTCTTGTGGTACTACCGGTTTAAAATAAACTTCTTTAAATTCAAACTCAGGCACCTTAAAACTCGTTGTTCCATCTACTATTTTTGTAGTTTTATCAAAGTTTATTCTATATATTTGTGTTCCATCATGCCCACCTGGAAGGGTTTTCGAAGGACATATTACATACGATTGATTGAGTCTCTTTAACACCCCCGCTTTAATACGGGGGAAACAATTATTTTTTTTGTCTATCATTATATCCATATAGTCAGAACCCGGCTTTGACCGATCCGCAACGGCACGAAAAAACAATCTTTTATCATCAACGAATCCGAACTTTCCAAAACATAGCATCTCAACCATCGTTCTTACCATCCCCCTTAATGAGCTTCCGGGGATTCTTTTTTTACCGGCACGAGAGAAAAAATCTGAGTTGATATATTTCTTCTTTGGATCTTTTTCGATTCCTGTTTTTTCTTCCATTTCATCTTTTGTCAATGTGTCTCGTATATAAAGCGGAGTCCTTGTTGTAATCTCCAATTCAATATAACCGGTATTCTTATCATTATGGTAGATGTCAAATGTTAGATTGCCCTTTCCCGGTATCTCTTCCGCTTCGACTACTTTCTCATTCAAAGGCACAAAGTTATATGGCGCCCGCGCCCTGCGATCTTCCGGGATATTTACTGCGTGTTTCATCTGCTTTTTCTCACAATGAACTGGTCCCTGATTGCCAGGCCCAGGTTTGTCTAGTGTTATTTTAAATTTTTCCTTAGCAATTTTATCCATTGCTTCACTAAGACCCATGCTTTTCCTACTGTTATTTTTTTTATTTTTCATTGACATTCTCTATCTCCGATAGGAGTTAAGTTAAGTCGCTATCGCGACAACAACCATCCTTCAACGCCGCTCACCTGTCCGCCTCGGATGATGATTACGTCACGCAGAGCGGAGTAGAAGCGTTATCAACATTGAAATCCTATACCTTAAATTAGCGCCTTACGGGAGGACTTTACTCTTCGACAGTTCTACTGTCGGGTTGCATTTGTATTATCAGTGGCTTCGCTTTTTAATCAACTTGGACAGCTATGTTCTCTCTTTACCGTAATACCAAAAACCCATAAACCGGCAATCGATATACGTGGCCTGATGTACGTCATTATAACCGATGTAATTTCTTGTTTGTACAAACACCCTTTTATCTTCAGTTTTATTTTTAACGTCCAATCCTGAAAACGGCAGAACAATCTTAGTACCCCTTTTTTCAGAAATCCTTGTGAAGCCGTCTTTCAAATCATCCTTGTCTGTATCTGTGCCAAACAGTACCTGCTTTGCATCAACAACGTCTGTTTCGTCGCCCTCCTCATCCTTGCGGTATCTGCCGTTGAGACTATCAGAAGAACGCCATACAAAAAGCTCTTCATCTTCATTGAATAATCTCAGTTTCCGGATATATTTCGGATTGATAGTGCCATCTTCATGAAAATGGCACTTGCCGTTCTCCCATGTACCTATCAATACCTTGTAATCGAGATAAGAGACAATGTATGACTTCTTTTTAAAGCGTTCTTCGAACCATGGTTTTAGTTGTTCATCCAGGTTCTCCTTTAATTCTAAATCCTCATGCTTTGGCTCTTGCACTACTGTTTTTATCTTTTTTAACTCTAAACCGTTAGCCTTCATTTTGCACATTTCCTTTTTTATAAGCTACAAGGGCATCTACACAGCCTTGTAGCTTCTTCTTCTCATTATCTGCTCCTGTAAGTGGAGCAACCCCTTTTTGTAATTCGATCTTTTCTCCGTCAAAAGATATTGTTGCGCTTTCCCCTTCAAACACCCCACGGCCAATAGCCTTTTCTCCGCCAACTACCAGATCGCCAGTCCACAAATCTTTCAAAACCAGTAGCATTAACCCTGCCTCGTGCGGTTTATAATCCCTGATAGTTATGGTAACGAACTCTACCTTCTCACCCATATTCCCTGATCCTTTAAAATCGGGATTGAAGAGTGGCATGGTGTCAAACAATGCACCACCAATCGTGCCTCCGGTAAATCGATCTATCTTGATGCGTGCTTGCGTCTCGGCAACAAATCTGGGCAAGACGACCTCGTCTATCCGGATTCTGCCTTTTGAACTGGTCTTAGATTTTTCACATACATCACCAAAAAGTTCTGTCAGGATTGTACATGGCTTACCAAGTGTATTCAGAATACGTTCAGCCCGTGAGCGAATCGCGCCTTTAAGGGATGTTCCGGGGATAACTGGTCCTTTTGCTGATTTGATATGCACGGCGTCAGGTTGATCTCCGGTACCAGCAGGGTATGTACGAATAATTAAAGAATCTTTTAGGTTAAATGTAGCGTTAATACAAAACCTGGTTCCTGTCAAATCAAATGTCCCAATATCATTACTGTCAAGCGGGGCAGGCGGTTTTGATGAAAAATCCCTGTCTCCTCTTTTCAACCACCACATAACATCTTTTTTATTATTCTTGAAATTAAACTCGTATATTTTATCGTCTGTAAGCTTAATCCTGCCCAGCCCACTGTTGGTTTTTGCGCCGATATATACATCTTCATTCTCTAATCTTTGACAGATAGTCTTGAGCATACTTTTAGCAAACGCTAAAAACGTTTCGTCTGATTCCCTCTTTTTTGATTCTTGTATATCAATCTCAAGATACAATTTAAACTTAGCACCCGGTTCAATAACCTCATAATCATATTTTGAGCCATCCACTGCTATTCCGGTTTTATTACAAATCTTTACGCCGTCTCGAATAACAACCTCCGCCTTGTCATCATTACACAGTGTTAAATCGGAACAGTTAACGGCGCTCTGCCTGCCGTTACTGCCCTTGGAGTATCCCCAGAATTTTTCCAGGTTTTTATCATGGCCGTTTTCCTTCAGTTTCATAGAATGTCTTAATACACCCATGAAAGAAGTCGCGGGGATAAACGGCATGCCGTCACTATCACGCAAGACGTCCGTATCGCTGTGGTCACCGTCACCACTACCTATTGATGTCGGAGATATAAGTTCTATTGTGCCGGTTAAAACAAGTTTTCCGCTACTCATTTTTTTTACCCTCTTTGTTGTCATGACCTTTTATTATCTTCCTCATTGCGGAGAAGAAGGTGGAGAAATAGATATAGAAAAGTTCACTTTCCAGATTGTTATAGTTATGAACCGGAGAACCTGTCTCGTGAGCAAGCTCACCAGCTTTTTTACAATACATACTTGAATTAAGAACTTTGTCTATCGTTATATCTTCTATCTTAATTTTAGTCAGAAAGTCATGCAGGTTTTTATGCTCGTTTCTGCATCTCTCTAACTGTAATTCTGCCCGGCCTTTTAAACTTATGATAGATTTTTTAAATTCTTCTTTGATGTTTTTTTTATCTTTTTGGCTTACAATGAACGATTCCAGCCTACTGATCAGATGGCCTGTTGGCAATGTTCTAGGATTAAACTCTTTTACCTCCATCAAGGCCTTCAGTTCAATCTCTTTTTTCAGGTAACTCTCTACAATATTTTCTATAATATCCTTAGTTTTTGAAGGAATATCGCCTTTGGGTTTTTTTCTGACAATTGTATTGTTAGATTTCCTTGTAAATTTGTCCTGATCCTGCCAGCCAAAGACTACCCTGCCGAATCCCTCACCCCTGCGTTCGCCAATGCCATTTTTCTGAATCTCTTTCAGTTTGGCAGAATCGGCATCAGAAAGTCCTTCGATCAAAAAGCACGATCCCGCAAGGAAACAAGTCTCTGACGGCCGCCGCAATAGCCATACAGAGACAAAGCTTTCCACATTGCCGGTTTTCATAAATGAGTCGCCTATTTTTACACTATCATTCTGCAATGTTTTCTGTAAATATTTTTCTAAAGACCCTCTCTCTGTTGTTGAAAAACCGTCTTTGTTGTAAACGATGGTGTCTGAAAGCATGGTCAACGCAATTTCCCCCTTATCATTTGCTATCTCCCTCACTTCTCTATCTGACTCAATTTCACCTTGATACTCTTCCGGTTGCTGAGAAATTACTTTAAACCCGGCAATGCCATACTGCGCATTTTTTGAACGGCCAAGGTATATATCTATGCTTTGATCCTGATCAAAAAAAAGATCGTAAAATGCCTCTAAATTCGATACGCTACCCAGAATATTGCCTTCAAATATCTGCCCTTTATCAATCGACTCATAGTTGAATATAATGCCCTCTCTTGATGTTCCTGTTGCGGAGTCTCTTTGATGGTGGAAGTTGATAGATTTCTTTACCGTCTCTCGGCATAACTCATCTTCAATCAGACGTCCATAACCTGTTTCACTGACAGTTTGCAGTTCATCTTCATCCGAGTTTGCTTCATAAAACAGCAGATCAAAACACCTATCATCATTCCCTTTTTCGTTTTGAATGGAAAAGGGCAGAGGAAAGTTTCTTTTCATTCCGTTTTCACAAGGAGTAACGATATACGCATTTGTAAAGACAAGGTCCCCTTTTAAAAACCATGTGCGAAACCTGTCGTCATCATGCGGCTTCTTACCATTAAAATTTGTTCCCTTTATAAACTTATTAGCAAACACTCCCAATAGAGAACTACCGGGTATCAACTCCGCAGTGGAAACCATGTTGGTATCACCCATATTACCGGTGATAATGAGAGGAGAGGTTGCGGTTATTCGATACCTTAATCCGTGCATTTTGAGAGCTCCTTCAAGATATTATTTGTTATATCCACAGCTTGTTTATCAATCAGTTTACATTCGACATTTCCAAACCCACGGTTTCGTTTTGTGCCGATATTTTTCAGATTTAAACACGAGAGCGCCAGAAGGTTAATATTATCGCTATCATCCGCAATAGAAATATGTCCGTTAAATGTCAACCCTTTTTTGATTACCCTGATTGTGCGTAACGAATTGTTCTTTGCGATGCCGGTCTCTTCACCAATAGCCGTCTGTCGGCGCAACATGGTGAACGATGGAAGGATAGTGTCTCTTGAAACCAGAAACTTATACTCTTGCGCCAGATATTGTAGCCATTTGTAATTTTCGTCATACTCTTCAATAACAAGGTTGGCAAAATAGATAGGGGCAGACCGGTCACTACCTGATTTGCCAAAAACCGAATTAACAAAATCATCAATAGCCTCAATGCCATTATCTTTATCTAGTAATTTGGGTAAATCTATATCGGAATCTTTAAACATCCTGCACACCTGACTGGCGGAGTCCTTTAAACAGCCCTTTATCCTTTTCGCCGGAATGTACGGGATCCCCATATCATCAAACAGTATGTCCGAATCTATTGTCGCACCAAAGCCCTCGCCGGAGCCAATAAATGTGTCTGATTTAAGTTCTATTTCAATTGTGTATTGTTTCATGATAGTGCTATGCATATGAGTACTCCCGAGTTTAAAAAAAACATTTTCTAGTAACCTGATTGGAAAACTAAAAAAACAGTCTCAACTTTCATCCCTCTTTTTTTCTAACTCAAACGACGGATAAAACTCCATTAGTTCTATCATATCAAAGTATGGCGTTTCCTTGTTCTCAAAGATCCCCTTAAGAAAGCTACCATAGTCTTTAACATCTTCCTTAACATCTTTAGCGCTCAGAAGGTTTAGAAACTTTCTCGTCTCTTCTTGGCCCATTGTCATTATATTACGCAGATCTTTAATCTTTGTCCTTGCCAGGGTATTTTTCAACCTCTTTGTCTTTTTCACAAGAAGATCAAACCCTGATTTGTCTTCGCTGTTAATCATATAAGGCCTTGCAATTAAGTTTCCCTGTTCATGATTGCAATAGTATGAATCTCTTATTTCACTTATTGTTTCTGAAAAACCGCCGGATGATATATGGAAGTCGATCCAAGAGCCTTTGTCTTGATTGCCTACTCCTAGCCTTCTACCATTTATATTTTTCCCTTTTCTGAATTCTTTTGCGCATTTACACAACTGTTCCGCCAGCAGATATCCTCTGGAAAATGGATACTTTGTCTTTGTGATAGCAACACCTGCGCACGCGGTGAGTTTTTCACCATTTAGCGTACATTCTCCAAACTTTTCCATAAATATTTTGGCAAAGTAGATACCCATCCTGCCGTCGCAGACAAAGGTAATATCGTCGCCGCCGAGGATTATCGGTCTGACTGGGATAATTCTTCGGCCATCCTCTTTATACACTTTACTATCAATGCCTAGTGCTTTAAGTATTTTGGTATAATCCTTAATAATATTAGTCAAAAACTCTTTAAAGCTATTATCAGTTGCTTCTGTTACAACCCTGGATAACTCTCTTCTATCCGATAGAAATTCCGCATCCTGAAACTTCTTGCCAATATCATTGCCGTCGATATGGACAATTGCGATATAATTCTTTTCATTCCCTGCCTGGCCTAATTTCCCCAGATCGTTGATGAAGCAGTACTCTTCTTTTTGTTCTTTATTTAAAAGTTTATCTTCCAGCTTTTTTGTTGCATTCTCTCTTTTACCATTCTGCTCTTCGACTACTTTAATTTTTGAGTAGGAAACTGAAGAGATATACTCTTTCTTGTCCTCTTCAATGTCATTCCAGATATCCATTGAATAACCTGTCCTAGGGCACTCTGATGTAATACCGTGCCTCGGGATCACTGTTTGCGGGACATGGCTACTTTTATTTCTTTTCAATAAGTCAAACAGTGATTTTATTCCGGCCTTAGAGTTGTCAACGTTAAATGTGTCTAACGCAATTGCCGTGGTCAGACCGGGCGTTTCTACAAGCAGCGTCCTTGTCCACTCCTTGATAAATTCCTTTGCATGGTATTCCTCTCTGAACAAAAGCAACGCATTGCCGCCGCCGATATAGCCTACTTCAAAGAGGACCCCTTCCTCTTTGATTTTGATTTTGCCTAGTGGTGACCTCCACGCATTAAAATCGATATCTTCTGTGTTAATTGCCTTCCTGACCGCTTCTTCCAGATGTGACCTGTACACATCTTCAACATGGTATGAGGCGCCGATGTTTTCTTTGAGTTTATTGCTACCGAATACGTATGCCTGGATAGAGACAACGTCTATTAATACTGCAACGACATTAGGATTATTCATGATAAGACCTTTTCAATGGTTGTGCGTGTAAACAATAGATTTTCACGGACTATTGTTTAATAAAATTATCAATTTTATCAAACAATATATCTTCTTTTAGATGCTCATATCCAAGTACCAGGATATTGTCAGAACCTCCTGTTTCCAATCTCAACTGCTTCTGTAGCTTATCAACGACACTTGAACTCGCCATTGTCAACAAGACGGCCTTTGCCTCATCCCCACCAATCTGCCGGGTTCTAAGCATTATCTCAAACCCCTTATTTTTTGCATACGCATTATCGTCTGTTGTACAGGATATTCCTATTAGTTGATAGCCGTTCATAAGAATTACGTCAAGTTCAAAGGTGATTCCATTCCAATTCTCTTCCGGTTTTCTTATTTCCCAGTTCATGCTGATATATTCTTTTTCAATTTTGTCAATTAATTTTTTTATCAATATTTCATAAACATACTCTTCAAACCATCTGCCATCAATAAACTTTATTGTTTTTTCAAATTTTTTGCCAATATTTTCATTTAGATTGCATCCATTATCAAACTTAAACAATTTACAATCTTCAGGCATTGCCACCATCACTTTTTTCAAACTATCGTTACAATTATATTTCCTTAAAATTTCCTTATTCTCGTCTATAAGATTATTTAATTTTTCTGCCAATGATCCTTTTTTGTTCAAAAATAGTTTACGGTTATATCCTTGGTCATTTACATCAAAGTATTTTCCCAGGCAATCACTGTCGATAAGTTCTTTAAAAGCGCTAATCGCATCTGTAAAGATTGATTTACTATACTTATTTTTTCTTTCAAATCCATGCAGATTTATAAGATCTTCAAAGCTAATTCTCACCTTGTCGTGTAAATCTCCGGCAATAACCGTTCCTGTGTCGGACAATATACAAAAGTTTCTGGCATCAAGATACGAGAAAGACTCAGGAGTTGTTTTCAATCTTTCTACCCTCTCTATAGTCCGGTATATATGATTGACCATCACCTTTGTGCCGCCAGTGTAATTAAGATGCACCTGTGCGCCATCTTGTACTTTTGCGATTAGTTCTTCATTAACTTTCTGTGAAATCGCTTTAGCATTGCTTATATCGGATATATATACAAATCCATATTCTATTGATGAATGTTTTTGATCTAATAAAGCCTTTAAATTCACTGCCAGTTCTTCCGTGCCGGCCTGATAATTAGTCTTTTCTGAACAGACCAGCCATATCTTTCGTATACTATTATCCTGGCTTAAGAAATACTCCGCCACCACATAATTCGGCAACGGATTTGTGCCAACCAGCAATATCAAATCGGTAAAATCAGTCATAATATCTCTTCATAAGACTCCCCAATTTATCAACTTCCTATCCTCCCGGCTTATCAATCACTTAACATCTAATTCCTCTCATCCTCTCCACTTCTAAAACTCTCGTATCCAGCCTCATTCATCCACAGAACATCAGAAGCAGGCCGCTCCATTAGGAGCGGCCTTGACTTTATTCGCGAAGTAAGAAAAGCTTAATACGCATTCTAGTCAAATCGTTACTAAAACGCAACGGATTAATGTGTGCCCTTACCTGGGTTTCCTTGGGTTTCCTTTATAAACTTTTTTTCTATTTCCTTCCCGTACTCATTTTCATCAAATTCTATTATCTCATCGAGAGTACTTACTTTTATCTCAGGTATTTCGATTTTGGAAAGATCAACTCCTTTACGGTCTAGAGGTGGAAAGGGTTCGCTCATAACGATACCAACACCATCATCAAAACCACTTACGAGTTCACCTATGCGAATTGTATCGTACGCGCTTCCGATCGCCTTATGATAAACAATTAAATCTTGCGCCATCTCTCTCTCTGTTTTAAGGTCTGCGATTCTTTCCTCTGCCACAAGATTTTTCTGAAAGCTATACGTTTGCCAATGAATCGCCACAGAGGAATCTGATTCGTAGCTCCTAGCAATGCCTTTTAATAATAGTGCATGCTTTTTGTTCCGTACAAATTGACCAGTTTTTTTTCTAAAATTTGCCTGTATTTGTATTCGTCTCTTGTACCATTCCATATATTTTGGACTTCCCTGCTTTGGCTCTTCTGATTTAAGCGAACGCGCCAGTTTCTTAATCTCACCAATCTCAGTTCTAATTTTAGTTAAGTCACCCGCTTTTTTTTCAGCTTTTTTTGCAAGTTTACTCTTTTCCCCAAACGAACCTATTATGTTATTCAAGTTAGTGGCTAATTCCATTAATTTGTTACTGAGGAATTTAACCTCCTCTTCCATGGCATCGTAAACACGAATTCTCTCTTCTAAATACGAAATTATTCTTTCCGATTTGTCTTTCGGATCTTTTAGCTTTGGGAGATCTTCATTAAATCTTACAACTGCTCTTTTGAATTTGGCCACGAGATCACTTTTTCTTTGCTCACTGTCCGATATAAGTTTTTTCAATAAGATTGTTTCACTTTTTAATTCTTCCTGTGGTGGAATTGGTTCGCCCTCTTTTGCATAGCTCAAGCACGTAATACTGACTATTGCAAAAACCATTATAACTATTCTTTTCATTTGCTATTCTCCCTGTAATTAAAGATCAAAATAATAAGATACCGTCATTGCGCTGTGATTACATTTTCATTTACCAACCTCTTTTTTTCTTCTATTTCATTTTTCCTCAAATATCACCTTTCTGTAAATCAGAGGATATTATTTCAAGCTGCTCATCAAATGATTTACGTAGACGTCCCAACAACCAGGCACAAGAAAGAAAAATTACGCTAATAGCAGCTCCAATCAGTGAAGTTGTCATTGAAAGAGCCAGTCCTTTGAGAACATTTGCCAACTTTCCACCTGATCCTAATTCAATGAAAGAGTTCATTAGCCCCACAAGGGTCCCTATAAGGCCGATTGTAGGCGCCGTCGTGCCAAGATATTCAAGCCACGGACGGCCCCAGTCTATTTCCTGGGAATTCAGGGAATCCGACAATGCGGTTTTGCGAGCATGATCAGTAATATCTTCAGTATAAACCCCCTCTTCAGAAATCGCCCGAAATTCACGGGCCTTATTTCGAAATACACAAAAAACATTTAACGAGTCATCTTTATCCGGGTTATTGTCGCCGTACAGAAACAGACGGCGTGACCACAATAAATGGATTGCGAAGAAGAAATACCGGTTGACAATAACAACTGCACCGGCTACAAATATGCCACCCAGTAGAAACGAAAACAGTCGCCCCGTATTAGCCAGTACTAGAAAAAGATAATCGGCAAACAGTCTACCCTTCCATACTATCACTACCGCAAAACCAAAAGTGATAATTATGAAAAACAACCATGTAAACAGATATTTATACTTACGATATAGCATGTGTTTTCTCTTACAGTAAAACCAAACCGTTCAACTACAGGAATTAATATAATATTTATTAAATAACGCAAGGATATTATTATCCTTATTACTGTTGTTCCTCTTCATCCAACCTTTTTTTGATTCTAAACACCTTTTTTTGATTATCCTCAGTGAGGGTTGAAGTTCTGCCGTAAACAGTATAAACCGTTGCTTTCAGGAACTTCCTTATCTCTTGCGATATATGCTTGCGTTTGCCTGTACTGACGTATGCAATATCGGCCAGTTCTTCCATAGTATTCAAATAAAGATCATGAAGAGTCTTAAGTATGCTTTGCCGTTCTACGACCTGTTTTCGAGACTGTGCAAGAACATCTATCTTCCAGGTATAGGATTTAATCAGTCTATCTGCTTTCTCAGCAAAGGTCTCAATATCCTTGGCCTCTTTTGTCATATCAATTATCTCGTTTTCGAGCAAGCGTTTTTTCCCGTTGCCACTCTCTGCCGGAAGCAAGGAACGCTTCCACATAATCTCTCGTTCAATCTCCCGCTTACGCTTTTTCCTTTCGCGAAGGTCCTTGAATATCATATCAAGAATTGAAGAGATCGCTTCACTACCCTCAACATACTTCTCGTATTCATGCAATGTATGGTCTATATACGAATGAGTGGAAACAGAGATTGCTGTAACAAAACCATTAATACAATTCTTGTCATTCCAGTTAATCCCGGAATCTTGTAAATCATAAACCGATACCATTTCTGTTATTAAACGGTCCATAGCTTTTGAGAAATAATTTTCTAATGTATTGTCTACTCCCTGAATCCTTTCCTGCATGTCAAAAAAAAGCTTGAATCCTTCTTCAATTTCATCACTTTCCAGCCATTCTTCAAAAGATGCCTTATCTACCAGCGTTTCATTGCTATATTCCTGTTTCAGATCGCATTTTGATAGTGTATCAAAATGCGCAGTGTATTTGGCAAACTCAATATCGACGGGAGTAATAGGCTCTTTCGTACAACCCATCCCTGCCGTACACACAAGCAATATGCCTATTGTTAATATCTTGAGGTTTTTCAAGGCGCCTCCTTTATTTCTACCTTTATATTCCGGATTTGCATTTTCGGACGACCTTCCTTATGGCTGTCGATTTCAAAATGTACCTCAATCTTATAGATATCCTTGACTTTGTTTACCGTCAAATTTTCCTGTTTTAACGCCAGACGAACGGCGTCTACCAGTGAATCGCTCAGTAGAAAGCCTCTGTGCAAACTGCATTTATCCCATACTTCAGGGTCGTCCATCTGTTTTTTTATGTAAGAATGTATCTCCGGACGAAGATCTTCCAGATTTATTTTCTGAAAGCCCAATTCACTTTCTATCTCTTTTGAGGTCATGTCCCGCCTTGTTCCGTCCATCCATAAAACCGGCCACACGGTAAACTCTTTTTTGAAACTATCTTCCGGCACTGCAACAAACGGCATGTTGTATTGGCGACAAATATCCTTCCATTGATTGAGCGTTAATTGCCGAAACTCTTTTTCCTCGTAAAAGTATTCAATTATTGGCAGATTACCCTCCCTGCGGAGTTGCTTGATCTCTTTTTTCTCTGCCTTCTCTCTCATCTCTTCATTCTCCAGCAGTATCCTGGCTGACTTTGTAAGCGGCACCTTTTTTACCAGCCTTGAAGTATTGTTTAACCCTCTTTGTCCATCAGCTTTTGTTGTAGAGATGTCTGTTTTCGTTAATTCTTCTCCCTCTTTTTTTTCTCGATCGGCACTAAGGCCACGCTTCATTTCCTTCCCGTGCTCTTTCTTTGCCTCCTCCCGAAGCTTCTCTTCATCTGCCTCTTCTACAGATGGAACCTGTGGAGTATCTCCTCCCTTCACAACAACCTGAAACGCCCCGCATTTTGTTGTCATGCTCCCCGAAAGAAAATCTGCAATATAGTCTGACGACCTGCCGTTTAAATTTTCCGGTGCAGCCGGAGGCAGTGAGACTACGATTAAATAATTCCCTGGTTTTTTGAAGATGGAGAGACGGCTCGGTTTTGAATACTCTGATATCTGTTTGTCCTGCTCTACATCCTCCGGGTTGAGCCATCTGTTCCCATCATATTCAAACATACGCCACTCTAATCGTCTCCTGATATGCCTGGACAGAGAAGAGTATTCCTGAGAGAAGGAGGCGGACAGATGTACAGTGGTATCTTTCCTGTGTTTCCCTGCATCTACTACAAGTGTTTTCAGTTTAAAGGCAGCGTCATCTGTTTGTCTATTAGACGAAACACCATAAATTGAAGCAGAAATACGCTTTGTGTTTTTTACGCCGTTATCCGGCGACAAGCACGTGACATCAGTGATGCAAACATTTTCAGTTGCAGCCATCACAAAGGAGTAGAGAAAGTAGGATAGCACGCACACTACCAGGCCGGTCAGCAACCATTGTGTCCACCACCAGACAGAGCTTTTATTTTCAGGATTTACGTTATTTTTCATATCTATTCCCTATTGACTCTTTCATAAACCTCATTGATTTCTCCGGCATCTTTCAATTTATAGAGTTCATCGGTAACAGCTGCAAATTTTTCATGCGGTGTGCCTTTATCGGCGGCATAGCTAATTACTCGATATTTTCTATCCATAATTGATACTCGCTGAGAGAGCCTGCCGTGTTTTAATGGCACTGTTTTCCCGCCACTAACTATTTCAAAGATATCCCCATTTTTTCGCATCTGAATATTAAGAAGTTCTCCTTTAATAGATGCATCCTCTATAATTTCTACTGCTTCTGTATGCCTGAGATTGATTAATGGGTCTGCCTGATGTTCCTGCCTATTCGGATCACGAACTAAAAGAACCAATGATGCTATCAGCAGAAAGGCAAGATCCAGAAACAGGGTCTTGGACATATCTATCGGTTTATATTCGGACAGTTTTCCCACTCTAATTTTATTCCACGGAATGTCGTTCTATAAATTCACAAATTGCTCCATGACGTTTTTTATGTTTAATTGCTACCGGCAGCTTATCCGCCCATATAAGCTGCTTCTGAAGTGCAAAAAACTGGTCCTGCAACTCCTTGAACTGTTTATTATCTTCCAATCTGTTTCCTGAATAATCAATAGCCATAAGTACGGTATCAGAAACAGCTACATACAGACCTGGTATCTGTTGCCAGCAATATTTATCGTACCATACCTTCAATCTTGCAATCTGCGGATATTTAGAATCATTTGCCCTCAGACGGTGCGTGCCAAGGTAAAGCGCCAGTTTTGTCGCCAGATCGACATCTTCATCCGGCAGCATGGTTGTGCTTGATGAATCAACTCCAATATATACAGCCCATGGTGTTTTCCCATCAAGGTCACCGGTTTCACGTTCAGCCAGACTATTCAGAATATCCGCAATACGCGGATATATTCCATGAAAATCAGACTCTGATTCATCTTCCGTTTCCAACCTCTTCACGTAAACCTTGTCTACCGCATCTCTCCATAGTGGATCATATCTGTTCAATACAATTTCTTGAACCAGTGATGGAACAAGCGACGTGCCGGTATGACAAGGCGCCCACACAATCGTATTATTATGTCCTGAATACCAGCAATCCTGACTGTTTTGTTGAATATTTGCTTGTCTGACAAGTTGCAAACCTTCGTGATACTCCATGTGTGCCTCAAAGCCTTTCAAAAAAACCTCTGATTCCGGATCTACGCTGATAATATAATACCACCGGGAATTAACATGTGTGTAAGTTACCAATGTGAACACATATCCTTTGCCCCCGGGACTTGTACGTCTATCAAAACGTACCCACTCTTTCCAGCCTAAAGGTTGAGTCTTTCCTTCAGAGAAATCTAGAAAAATGCCGTCAACCCACTTGAAACGATGTTTTAGTTTATCGTCCGACACCGGAAGAGAGAGAAGGTGCTTTGATGCCCCAGTGATCAACTTCTGACATTCTAAATAGGAGCCTTCAAGCTGCTTAATTTCTTCTCCAAACATCCCGTCATCAGCAAATCCAGGAATGTCCCTGACACGGTTCCAACCGAGACTGAATGAATATTTGTTTATTGCATTATCCACCTTATTTAACAGGTCAATCAGTACTTTCATTGTTTCAGGATGAGCGTATTTAGTGCGATTGTCCTTTACCGCTTGAAAGAGCATGGCCAAAGAACATTCAGGTTCTTCACGTATGCCAAACCCCTGGCTATGTAATAAAACGTAGTCTTTCAAGTCAGTAAATGTTTTCTTGAATTCATGAAAACCCTTAAAACCCTCTTCCAGTATACACCTTACCAACATAACAGAAAATGCGAGATTCAAGTGGATATCAGTATGTGTTTCAATTGTAATATCAGTGCCGGTAGTATATTTTTCACGGTATTTTTCTATATCCTTATATCCGTCTTCACTTATCACCATTTTCAAAGTAGAATTGTGTTCCTCCGTGCTGCGATAAAAACTAGTATATTCCTCTGGCTTATCTCCACTGCCAATACGTAAGGAGATAGATCCTTTGCCACTATTCCTCCTATCTTCATAGTGACTCGTTTCCGTGAATAATTTATAAATTATTTGACCGTTTGCCATTATTTTGTAAAAGTAAAGTGGTTGAGCACTTTTGTATATTCCTTTTTAAACAAGATAAAAGTATACGAACAATAACTTCTTAATTGGTTAAAATCTAATAAAACAACATTGTGACAATATTGTCAGTTTTCTTTAATTCGTCTGTACAGTAAACCACCAGCTATGCTGGTGTGACTAAATAAGGCTATGCCGTGTAAAGCGAGATAATAGGATGTATAATACCTCCAGGAAGCTCCCAAAGGGGAAAGCTTCGAGGAGGCTTATATATGAAAGATTGGAGAAGTTTAGCACATACAAAATGGGATTGCAAGTATCACATGGTACTTATACCCAAATACAGACATAAAGTATTTTTTGCTAAGAGTCGTAAACGGGTTGGAGAAATGTTATGAGAACTGTGTCGGTATAAAGGTATTGAATTGTTGGAGGGGAACGCGCAGCCAGATCATATACATATGTGTGTTTCTATTCCTCCGAAGTACAGTGTAGCAATGATCATTGGGTACTTGAAGGGTAAAAGTGCAATACGGATTCACAGAGAATTGTTAAAGCATAAACGAGGTTTTACCAATCTTCACTTTTGGATCCGAGGATACTGCGTGAGTACAGTTGGCTTAGATGAAGAAAAGGTAAGAAAGTATATTCGCGAACAAGCAAAGATGGATCGAGACCAACAAGGTCAGCAGTATCTTGAAATTAATGATGAATTTTAAATTAACCTAATACCCCCTTTTAGGGGGTTTCCTCAAGCCCCCGGCTATGCCGGTGGTCGTTGACTAAGGCATTCGGCAAACATCAAAAAAACTCACCACCAAAATAAACATTAGTGCGTCAACCAGTTTACCTGATTCTGCCATGTATTTCCGGTATTACTAAAATCATACTATGTAATATCACAATCATTATCATAGATCAGGTTATAAGTACCGTGTACTTAAGTACACGAACCTATAATCTAAGCACAAACGCTGCCTGTACCGTAGAGCAGAAAGATAGTAATGCAGCAACCAAGATAAGAATATTCTTCATAAAACACCTCCGTAAATTGTGTAAAATTGTAAACCATTACCGTCCTCATCTTGGGTGATATAAGAGCATATAAATTTCATTATTAATAAATTGAGAGAAGATATCTTTCCCATAACAAAATTCTGACCAAGGCTGCATCTTTTCTGTTTACTAAATATGGCATCCATGTTACTTGAAAAATAAGGTTGCACTCATTTGTCTCTCTAATGCCTGTAACTACCCTTTTATTAAATCCATAATCTTTAATCTAAATTTCTCATCATAGAAATAAAATTAAAACAAACCTCTATCGTATGCTTTGTTTGAAAAGTGAAAGATTATATCTGTGGCAACAAGTTATATGCCAAAAGGAAGCTTAACTTCTAATAATTTAATTAAGAAACACTACTCTTTCTTAATCCGCTAATTGACAATTACTTATGCTAATTTTTAATACTTTTTTTATTGTGTTTGATGATTATGTGAGAGTGTGTTTCGATATAAATGGTGTGTCATGGCGCATAAGTGTGCCGGGCAAAAGTGTGACATGGCACATAAAATAAAGAAATAGCGGATTTGGTAGTTGCTATAACGAAATAACAAAGCGGTTAATTGGTAATAGCAAGAATTGATTAATACGGCAATAAGATATTTTCTAAATACCTTAGTTTACAACTGTATACCTTTACATTACAAATGCCTATAGAACCTTCACTACCTGCATCAGTTTATCCTTATCCACATTTCTTTAAGTAACTCATTTATAACTTTCATGAGTTCTCTTATTTTTTTCTCCATAATCTTTACTTTGCAAAACAACCTTACTCTTTTATAATAACTGTCCTTCGCAAATATTCATAAGTGCCGATTTGATTGACATTTCTAAAGGAGCTTGATAAGTTGACTCTATAAAAAAAAACAATAAATTTTATTAAAACCCTCCTTTCAATATTCAACTTGATCGCTAATCTTACTGCTAAAAATCATGTACTGCGTCAACAACTCATAGTTTTAAACCGTTCTATCAAAAGACCACAAATCAAGACCAAAGATCGCTTGTTTTAGATCATTCTTTGTCTCTATTGGAAAAATTGGCAGGATTCATTGATTGTTTTAAAACTGGAAACTGTTGTTGACTGGCACAAAAAAATTTCCGGTTGTTTTGGAGATGAAAGTTTGGAACCAAAAAGCTGACTGCGTATTGACTACGCAAGGTAAGAAGGGCTCCATTAACCTCATTATTTTGCTACAAATTCATGTCTATCAATATCCTAAAAACCCGGCAGGGTTTATTGACCACTTATTGGTCGGGCAAGGGCTCTCTGTTGCCATAGGTTCTTGTCAGTATGACTCTGTTGATTCCTGCCATTACGGAGTATAACATACTCGTAATTAGCAGACGTTAAGAATAAGTCTTGGAATATTATAGGTTTGCATGTAATAAATTGTCTCTAAAAATGGTGGGGCATTATCATGGTTCAATCTCCCCACGCACCTTTTTTTGTGACATAAGATAAAGACTTATGGCACTCATTCGGCATTAGTGGTGGAAAAATAATCAGAAAAGTAAGATTCCTCCCCACCTAGTTAGAAGGCACTAGCACCTGCTGTTACAATTCTTCCCACCGATCTCGTTTATAATTATCTTACTAACATATATTAACTTGAAATTATCTATTTTCCGAATGTCATCTAAACTATACTTTCGGCTTCTAAAAGTAGTTTTTAAAACATAACCTAACCTTAACCCATTTTTTCTCAATTTCTCATCTAAATATTTCTCATCAATTAATACATAATGCCCATGTGGTGCTGGCATTTTAAATTCATACCTTTCTTGTAAGCCTTCTGTCCAATCCTTAAATACAATAATTTCATCATTATTATCATCCTTATAAAACCATTTGTTATTTTCTACAACATTTCTTAGTCCGTCACGTAATCTTCCGTTTACATTAAATGGTTGTTCTATATCCCTAAAGTGCTGGTATAAGCCAATGACAAAGTCTCTATTTCTTGTAACTAAAGGAATTATCCCCAAATCTTTAATTTGTATAGGATCAGAATGAATATCAAAATAAAAAGAGTTTTCTAAAAATCTCAAAGGGAAATCTGCTCTACTTGGAAAAGTGAGAGTTTGTGGTGCATATAATATTTTCTTTGCCACCTCCTCTGGTTCTGGCAAATCAGCATCAAGAACTTTGTATCCAAATCCTATTAAAGAAAAAGAATGAGTAGGGTCTTCTGCCCATCCTTCTGCTGGTTTAATAGCTCCTTCTGCAGCAAGAATGATCATATTATCGTCTTTGTATTTAGATATATCTTCGATAGGCTCATTAAATTGTATTGTGGAAATCTCTTCCTTACTAACTGTTGTAGAATCATTGAGATTTGGCCACCATCTTGGTGCGCGACAGGGTATAATCTTCCAGAAAGATAAGTCTACTGGCAATGTCGCAAATGCATATTCTAAATAGAAATCTCTGGGGATTAATTCTTTATCAAAAAACCCATGTAATACACGCAAGAATGCAGAACGATAGACTTCACTTGCCTTTGTTGAAAATCCTGTCAAGAATTTGTCATTTTCATGACGACCATAAAAATCATGATTAGAAAGAAATTCAATATTATTTTCTAGTGCTATACTTTCTGCATTATATGCCCATAATTTCAAAAATGGTTGTCGAGTATTTTCTTCTATTTCTTGCGCTCTGGAGGAGTAAATAGGAGCAAGAATAGTATTAATGCTTTTATGAAAATAATCATTTGGCTCATAAGAATCTGGCAGCTCCTTTGACAAGATATAAGCTGGAAAGCTTTTAATTTCTTCTTTTGTTTGTAAAGCAATTTCAGAAAGTAGAGTTTCTACAACAACTGAACTTGTTTTAATTGAATCGATAATACATTTAGCTTTTATAAATGCTAAACTAGATTTATTTTGGCAGACTTGGAAAGCTTTGATTATTGGCAGTAACCCGATTGCAACAATGCTCTCAATTTTCCAACTACTTATCCAATCTAAAAGTCTTGTATATATTGCATCACGTTCTGACGAATTAGCTATTAGGCCACCAATGGCTGTTGCAGCCCTTTCGCGCACTAATGGGCTTGGCCAGACTAAGCGCTGAAATAATAAGTCTAGATCGTCAACTTCTTGAAAGTCTTCTTTTGCCCAATCTGGAGATTGTAAGTC
>Ga0233445_1000651_pt1 | contig 34423 bp, 30 predicted proteins | sample SI_124_October20_5_FD_182779 | JGI IMG/M metagenome (GOLD analysis project Ga0233445, IMG submission 182779) | Seawater microbial communities from Saanich Inlet, British Columbia, Canada - SI_124_October2016_100_MG | ecosystem: Environmental > Aquatic > Marine > Inlet | place: Canada: British...
AATTGCAGATTATGAGAGAATAGAGTAGCTTTTATTATTCTGTCGCTGGGGGATTTTGACCCGGCCACAGGTGGGGGATTTTAAAGTGGCCATCGGGGTCACCATCGTAAGCACAGACAAGCAGTGCGGAGTCATTTATTAATTTATCCCTGACATCAGGGGCTGATATGCGTTCGGGTTCCATAAATTTATCTCCTTATGATATAGTTAAGTTCAAAAGACAGGGATCTGCATAAATATTTTTTCTTATGAGTTTCGCCTTTTTGGCGAATTTTTTGATTTTGGAAACTACGCTGTCACCTCCTTTTTCATTATGCAATTCCCAAGAGGATTTAACTTCAAATATAAGAACGATAATCCCAAGATCAAGTAGGATCAGAGCAATGCTTCCTGGAATAATTTTTTATGATGTTTCTTTTGAATCCCCTATTGAGATACTATGGCCCTTACTTTAGCCAGGGCTTCACTTACCACTGAGGCTGGGGCCTTCTCAGCAAACTTCAAACCTCTTTCCACAAAATCAATTGTCTTGACCTGGTGGCAGAGGACAACACCAGAAATCTTTTCCCCGGTTAAAGCGACTTCAAAACCATGACCCCGAACCCGGCTTGTGACCGGAGCTACCAAGGCCAGCAGGATTTTTTTATTGAAAACCGCAGGAGAAAGGACCAGGGCAGGCCGATGTCCCATTTGTTCGTGACCGGCTGCTGGGTCAAAGTCTGTCCAGACAAGATCCCCACGTTTAGGGAAATACTGTTTTTTTTCGGATCTTTCGGCCATTACCATTCCTTTCCTATAGGCTTGTCGTTCAACCATGCCTTATCCTCGGCATCCAAAGCAACTGCCTTGGGATCACATTGGCTTAAAAGCTCGTCAAGAGTATATTCTTTTTTTTCTTGGATCGGGGTGATAATGATCCTGCCGTCTTTCGCCTCAACGGTAACTGTTTGATCCTTTTCAAGCTGGATCATATCTGCGATTACTTTTGGTATCCTAGCTGCCAAGCTATTGCCCCATTTTTTAATGACCAGTTCTGTCATTTCGCTCTCCCTCAAAAGTTTAAACATTGTGTAAACATACTACAGCATAAATAATGACGTGTCAACAATGTATAAACCAATGTATAAACCTTCTTGAATCCAGGCACTTAAATCCATTTTCCCTTTTTCGGCTTCCACATCCTTTAAGTAAATTTCTGCTGTTTCAATCTTTTTGAAGAATAAAATTTTTTATATAGACATGAGTTACAGGGATAGTCCACAGGATTTTTGGGCGGTGAAATATGAAATCCAATAGATAGAAGTCAACGTATAGGACCACGGACCCTCACGCCGGAAACCGGGGTTCGATTCCCCGTGGGATCACCAATGATAGCAAAGGATTTCAGCAATTCAGCCGAAATTCTTTTTTGCTTCTCCGGTCCGCTTCCGGTCCTCTGAAAATATTTGCTTTACGCAATAGGGATTAAGGGGCTTTTTCGATGTTCAGTTCATCCTGAATTTATTGCTCACAATTTATCGAATTACAATTTTTATTGAATGTTAACAATAAACGGCTCGCTCTCTGCATATGTTAGGCCGTTTTTTACTATAAATACTTTTACCCAGTGACGTCCTGTGTAAGAGGTTTTCTCACTGCGTTTACGCTTACCAAGAGTGAGACTACTTTCATAAAAATCTCCTCTAGGGCAGTTGTCATTAAATGCCTCAAATCCAATATTTGTGACTTGCCAATATACCTCGTAGGGGCCGGGTACTGTTGTGGATACATCGAAATTTAGATTAAGATCTTTACGGAGTGGCTGATCGCTTTTTATTGGCCTGCCTCTTCTAAATCCCTGCCATTTAGGTGTAACACATCTGATTGTTGCTGAATGATTAGTAGATGCATTTTCCCATTTAGGCGTTTTAGCATGATCTGCTTTGGGAACAGGTACTAATGGGTACACAGTTTTGCCTGATTCTGATTTAATTAGATATTCCTCGATCGGGTTCAATTTTGTAATAAAGACATCAACTGTTTTAGAACCATCTCGAGTACCAAATGCTTCTTTGAGAACTCGATTAAAGTCATCTTTTTTTTCTAAATTCTTTAAATCCTCTAAAAGAGCCTCAACTGAATCAAGCCAATCAAAAAATATATCTTTTTTTCGAGGTGTTATTTCCCATTTGTCTGCAAAATTTTCTCTATGATCAACAGGGTTCAGAATGTAATACTGCCCATCAATGACTTGTATTTGATTACGCATTTCATTAACTATTGTTTGAAGAGCAGAGAACAAATCCGGGTCATTATCATAGGCTTTTGCAGCTGATGTTGTGATAATTATTGAAATTGGTGCATCATCGTCATCTTCATATTTAATATCACGATGACGTTTTAGGATTTGAATACTTCTTTGTAGAGTAGTTCTTGCCTCATATTCTGGCACCTCTTCGACTTTTGTGAGCCTGGATGCTGCAATTTTGGCCCTTTGTTCAGTCAAACGTTCTTGCATTTGAGTCATGAACCAAGCCCTATATCCTCTTGGGTTACCGTGAATCCACATATCCCAGTTTTTATTATCAGTTAATAAGATATAATTAGAAACTTGATCTGGATCACTTACATCGATTCCAGCAGTTCTTATCCTTTCAATATCCTCAGGGATGGAAGGGCATATGTCCATGTGAAATTTGGAAGAATCTGCATATTTTAGAGTCCAACAACGCCTTCGACCTTCCTTCGGTTCTATCATTGAACCATAAATTTTGCTGGTTTTTAATCGGTCGCCTACAACTTTTTTTAACCATTGGCGTTGATTAGAATTAGCATTGCTATTACCAGGAATAATTGTGTTACGTAAAGCGCATATTGCATCTATGTCAAACTCACCTTCTTCTCCATATGGTTTTGTTGCGGTTCCTAAAGAGAAAGAACCCTGAACAAAAATTTCAGGATTATACTGGTGTAATGGTGAATCAGGTGCATTCAACCAACTTCCAACTGATTTATATCTTTTTTCAGCTTCCTCGTATTTGGTTTTTCCCACATCTATTTCGTCAGAAAGTATTCGAAGTAGGGTATCAAGGTTGAACTTGGGGTTTTCATTGAACATGATATTTTCAATCCAATTTAACTGGTTTTATAATGTTATTTTTAGTGCCTCTTTGAATTTTCGGTCAGTATAATCTTCATTGTATATACGTAGCGGTAAATCAGCAGTATCTTTATGTTGTCGCCCCAGTTCAATATTAATTGGAATGGGTGCAGCAGGAAATACATGTAACTCAGAATGATGACCATGTAATTTTTTTATTTCCTCAAATACTTTTCGAATATGATTACAAAAACAAGCAAGTTGATTGCGATAATATAGCCAATCAGTATTAGGTGAGGGAATAGTCATCTCCCAAATTGAAGGTTTCTCGTTATTAAAGCATGGATAGATTCGATCCCTGGTAACAGTAGCGCTAAAAGATAGTAAAAGTGCTGGTGGACCATCATAATTTTTGGGGCGATTTATGATTATATCAAAATCCTTATCCTCACCTTTCTTCCAACCCCATTTCCCAGTTTCTTTAATAAATGGATGGATTTCAGTGGGAACCATATCACCAATTAGATGACCCAATAAAATAAGTAAAGGCTGCGGAGCCATTGCAAAAATTGATAGGTGATTAACTATTGCTGAACGTAGACGTGGAATAATTGTAGAATTTAGATGTGTTCGCAAATGATCTTCTTCAGATTTCCAGTAAGCCTCGCTGTATGTTCGTGCCGTTTGATCACGAAGCGATATTATAGTTCCCTCACTTGTAGTTGGATAACGGTCCGGTTGTAATGCTACAAAAATATTTCCCGGTGTTATAATTGGTTGCCCATTCCCTATTGGTTTTCCATAAATTAAAGGATCTGATTTCCAATCTTCGGTTAATGAACACAGTAAATCGATTCGATCTTCATGTTGCTTTTTCATACTCCTTAAAGCGTCTGCAGTATGAGATTCCCAGTCTTTACCATCATTGTCGATAAGATGATGGTGGTCATAGCACATCAGCATCAGATTTTCGAAACTATCAACTTTATCTTCATATTGTTCAATATGTCGTGCTGATGATTTTGCAACACCGTGAATGTGGGCAATATTTGATCCGTTAAGCTCTGCCATAGTAAGGTCGTCACGCCAAAGTGGTTTATTGCACCCCCGATACTGGCAGCGACCTCCAGATCTTAACCATAGCTTTGCTTTTGCTTTTTTTTTTAATGCTTTTCGATCTTTAGCCATTTCAACGAATCCTGTATTTGCTATCCATTTTAGTATTCCTCTCACGAAATTTTAAATTTGTTGAACTCCCGAGGAAACATATCATAAATTTCAGTGCCATCCATTGCTCTTAGGTCGTAAGTCAAATCGTATTGTTTCAAAATTTTACCAATTCTTCTCATCGAACCAGCACCAGATCCCCTGGCACCTTTTTTTAATTCAACTGGATCTGAGCCCGCAACGACATAAAGCTGATACATTGCATCAAATAATGGTATATTCGTCGCTACCTGCTGCCTGCTTAGCAGTTGTTCAACGGCCTCTCCGGCAACCGTTAAGGGGACAGAAAGAACTAATCCAGAATTTTTTTTGTGTAATCTGTAGATATGCCATGGAGTTCGAACTAAATGTCGGTAGTGATGATTATAATTTTTACTTAAAATATAATACCAGTCTTTATTGACTACCCTTTTACCGTCCTTATCAGCAGGGCAGAATAAATCAAAAAAACAAAGTGCAAACCAGGACCAGATACCAGAATCTATCGGTAAATTAGGGGAATCATTTATCGGTAAGAGTAGATCATTTAAATATCTACCAAATTCAAGTCTATTTTTAAAACTCTGATCATTTTCAACTGTTATTTCTGGCTCTATTTTGGTGCTGAATCTCTTGTCCTTTAAGATTGAAAATGGGGGGTCTATTTCTGGTTCTTCTTTAGATGAATCAATGTATGACTTGAAAACTTCTAACCCTTTTAGGTTTAATTTTGATAGAGTATATTTCATTGTAATTCCTCCAAAAACGTTCCAAATTTTTTCACTATTTTCTGTTGATCAGCCCAGCCGTCAATAACCACATCAATCCATTCCAATCTACCTTCTGTATCATCGTCATCTTTTGGGATTTCCTCTGAATTGAATTGCATGGCAAATTTTAGCCATTTTGTGTGCCAGTCTGATTTGTCTTCTTCATCCAGTTCATATTTTTCATCTATAACAATGGTTTTAATTAAAATTTCTTTTAGAATTGAAGGAAAACATAGTGCAGAAAAATATCCAGTAAGGGGCATTGATTTTATACCTAAATCTTCGAACTCGTTATTCAATACCAATTCAGGAGAATCTTCCGAGAATCGTATCTCATAAACAAGTTTATCAAGCTCTTCAAAACTAACTGGTAAAAGAGCTTTCTGCTTACCTTCATCGTTTGAATATGGTCTAATTGCCCTCCCTATGGCCAACAATCTGCCATGTTTGTCAGACAAATCGACAACTTTCACAGTGAATTTTATACCCTCATCTTCTTTAAAGCTTCTTAATATTGTTTCCTCTTTCGGGCCGGTTTCTTTTGCGGTTCCAAAATCAAAACGTTCCAATTTTGTCTGCTGATAAGCTTCCAAATAGACTGGTGCATCTTCGGGTAGATCAATATGGGACAAATCAATCGTGGCCTCGAATGGCAGTCCTTTGTCTTCCATCTTTTTTATTTCGATTAGAACGTCTGATTTATTGATTCTTTTCCTTCCTGTGTAGTTTATACGTCTCATTTAGCCTCTCCTATTTGGTTATCCATCTATGACGTACGATCACATCTCGATCTTCTTCAAATCCGAAGAGTTGCAGTTGAAAATCGTCATTAAAAAGTCTAATTAAAATCTTATTGTCTTTTCGTTCGATAACCTCACCGCCACATATTTCAATTTTAAATTCATCTTCGTCCTCAAAAATGAAATCATATGAAGACCAATTTTTGAAAGCATTCCCTATGGAACAATCAAAAGCGGCTTCTACCAAGAGTAGTTTTTCTTCATCAGGTGTCACCCCGTTTAATTTCCAGGATATTGTAAAGCCACCGTTGCTTTTAACAATCCCAATCTGTTTAGGCTTTTTGGGTGGTGGTGGATTCGGATCGGCTTTCTTCCTACCCCGCTTCCTGGGTTTTGGGATTTCCCCTGGAGAATCTGCCTCTGGATCAGGATCTGGGAAAAGTTCTGAAAGCAATTCAGTATCAGCCTCAACCCCCGTATCATATAACATATTTAATATATTCATTGGAGACGAGGTCACAAACCGAACACGCTCCGGCCCACCCAAAAAGTTACTTTTTAGTCTTTTTGAGCTTGATATCCATTTTGTATGAGCTGGATTTTCAGCATCTTTCATCATTTTTGCCAGAGTTTCATCTTCTATTAATACTAACCCAACGACCCCGGTTCCCTGCGGGTTGTTGATTTCCGTTAATGTAAGGCCCTGACGATTGAAATGAAATTTATTTTTACCGAACCCTTTTTCTTTTGTTAATACAACATGGAAAAAAGACTCTAAAGGCTCTGTATCTTTTTTTCTAACATGGATTGGGATTTTAAATCTGAGATAATCATTTTTATTAAATTGAGCTCTTAATTCTTCAGCTGTTTCTTCTGGCCAATTTATGTTTGCCCATTTATCGCTTACTGTTCTTCTTTTTTGTTTAAGGCACGTTGTTTCTATATTCCCACCAATCACTGCTTCGCAAAGAAGGATGAAACCTTCAATCCGCAACGTTTCCGAATCAGATATATCTCCCTTTTTCTTTAAATCATCTAAGCAGTCAATGACCGTATCTTTATTTATGATTACTGACGACTTTGACGTTGCAACATCTACAATAAGCTTTCCATCTATTATTGGATAAACATAGGTTTTAATTATCGATAGTATAAGCTTTCTATGATCGATTTCAGATTTAAAATCATCTAAAACATATGGAATCACTATTGAAAGACCTGGTTCAACAGTTCGTTTTATATTAAAATCCAATTTAAATTTTTCTATTGTATCAGGGTCTTCTGTTGGCATGGCAAATTCATCATCATAGCCACTATCAAAGTCATAGCCAAAATCTGCAAAAAAACCATAGGCATCGTACTGTTTTGAAGTATCTCCTTCAGGTAACTCATGGATTGGCAGCTTCGCCTGCCCCATCAAAAGACTTTTATTATCACATGTCCTGATTGACCAACCTAAAAATGAATTGATTTTTGAAGAATCGTGTAATACTGATTTACCTAAACCCCAACTTCCAAGACCGCTGCCAACTTTACCGGAACGCCCGACATTTCGCCAGAAATAGTAAAAATCATTTTTTTCACCTGCTTCCAACTCACTTTCCCTAGCAGCATCAATTTTCCCAGAAAGGCCTGTTGTCCCAAAATCTTCTATCACCATAAATCTTGTTTTTTGGATCAATATTTCGGGATCACACCCCTCGGCAACCTCTAAATGCCGTCCCAGATTCTCGAACCAGTCACCGGGCATTTCTTTGGCATCTGAGAGATAAAATCTTACTCTTACTGGCTCATCACTTTTCAGATCAAACCTTGAATCTAATACATTTTGAATACATTCTCCTACAAGTGATGACGACGCATCATCTTTACGGAAGAATTCACTTTCTGTAGGGTTACGCCTTTGCTCAGATGGTTTCATAACCCTAAATTTCCATTCAGTCATATGGTGTCCCCTTTCTATTATTCAATAGCTTAATTCATTTAGGTAAAATTTTTTCCAATCTATTTTTTACTGAATCTATATCTTTTAACTCGCATTCCCAAAACACTTCAATATTCCATCCCATGGCCTTCAATTTTTTGATGTTATTTAGATCTCTCGATACAGTATCATCAAATTTCTTTTCCCAAAATTCCACTCTTGTCTTCGGTTTATAGGCAAACTTACATCCTTTGTGTCTGTGCCAAAAACAACCATTTACAAAGAGGACTGCTTTATACTTGGGCAATACAATATCAGGATTACCAGGCAATTCTTTTTTGTGGATTCTGAATCTGTACCCCATTGCGTGTAGTAGAGATCGAACCTTTTTTTCAGGTTTAGTATCCTTACCTTTGATATGCGACATATTCCAGCTTCGTTTTTTTGGGGATAAATTATCAACCATAAGTTACTTTTGTTCCCATCTACTCATTAATTCATAAACCACTTTTGCCAGTTGCACTGCCAATCTTGGTGGTACAGCATTTCCAACCTGTGTATATTGAGAAGTTTTCGAACCGAGAAATATGTATGAATCTGGAAAAGTTTGCAGCCTCGCTGCTTCTCTAACAGATAAGCTCCTACACTGAACTGGGTCAGGATGGATATAATAGTGACCATCCTTTGAAATATGAGATGTGATAGTAGTTGATGGTTTGTTTTTTAATTGGACTCTAAATCGATCATCAAAAATTGTCTTATTTAAATGCTTGGGATTAATGTTTTTATGATTTGGTAACAATTCTAATGGAAAATGCTTTAATTTCGGAGATTCTGGTTGTTTTTCATTTATTTCGGCTAAACCATAACACGAAGCAAAAAAATATCTTTGAAGATCTGCAGGCATATGCAACCGAGCTTCATGATTTGTTACGCCTCCAATGTCCAGTGTTCTATACCATTCCTTCACATAATCTTTCGGTCTACCTGAACGATATTTAAGATAAGCACCTCCCTTAGGCAAACCTACTGCCAACCGATCAATATATTTTACCATCAATCGCCTGACTGATTCAGGAATTGTCTCATTACTAAATATTGCTTTAATTTCCTGTATATGTTCGAACCATGATTTTGTCCTATCCCATTTCAATCCGATTCCACTTCTAATAGGAGGCAAATCGGATAAAACCTCTCCAACTGTTTTAAATGTATCATTCGCCTTTAAGGCTGTTGGTCTTTCGGAAATATCCGACCTAACACCTAATATAATTAAACGGTGACGCATTTGAGGAATCCCAAAGTTTTCTGCCTTGATTATAAAATCAGATGCGTCAAACTCTCCATCATGACCCTCAAACAGACTGTCGCCTTGGGAATTTGATTCAATGAACGGGAAAAGTCGATATTTTAAGCCATTATCACCAGGTGATTTTAAATCCTTCAAAATTTGCTGGATAATCAATTTCCCTTTAATGCTTGAAGAGAGCAAGCCTTTTACATTCTCCATAACGAAAACTGGGGGCTCATGTGAAGCAATAATCCTTAGATAATGCTGATATAGATAGTGCCTTTCATCACTTTCAAATGAACTAAGATGTGTTTTTCTCACACGGCTCATCCGGGCACGACCAACAGTAGAGTATGCTTGACAAGGAGGTCCTCCAATTAAAACCCAATTTTTAGAATCATTGATTTTGCTTCTAATAATTCCATCAATAACCTCGGGTGGAAAATTATAACTTCCAAGCTCTTTACATTTAACTTCTTGGTGAACTTCTTTTTTTTCGGCTTCAAATTGGCCAAACAACACTTCTTCATCTTTTTCGTTTCTATTAGATTGAAGAAATTTCAAAAAAGGCTTTCTCATATGATCAAACGGAACCTTTCTAAAAAAACTTCGCAACCTTAAAGTTCGGCAAGCTAAAGGGTCTTTCTCAATCGATAATTTTATATCAAATGGACAAAAACCATTTTTTGAAAACGAACTAAAACCCTCACCTAAACCTCCTGGTCCAGCAAATATATCAATAACAGGAATTTTTAATTTTTCATCCACAGCAGCTTGTCCAATCAGACTTATTAATTAACATGGGCCATCTTTTCATTTTGAATTTATTTAAACTTGAAATCAATCTCATCGGCGCCTTTATCTGTATCAAATACAGTTTTTAAATTTTTCACTTCTGAATCGAGTCTTCTAATAATCTGCTTTACATGTTCATCAGTATAAAAATAGTTATTCCGATTTGATAATTTCCCAACCAAACGGAGTCTTTTAATGGCCTCCACCACCCTTTTTTCAGCTAATTCTTCAAACTTTGCTTGCTTAGCTTCTTTTGTCATTCTTCCTCCCCAACGTCTCCTAAAAGTTATCAGATTTTCATATATATAATCCATATCACATCATTTTGTCAATATAAATATCATATTTAGTACTAAATTTTAATATATTTAATACTAAATATAAAAATTTTAATAAAAAATATATCTATAAATCACCAATTTAATCGTTAAAAAAAACTATATATAAACATAAAGCTCACTAATAATAGCTCAAAATAAATTAAAACTTATAATTTATTTCTACTATATAATTTGAAAAGCATAATATTTATTTCATAAACAATTCTATTACTGCCTGCTGAAACAAACTATATTTGAAATAAATATAATATTTTTAAAATGGTCCATTACTATTAACAAACGAAAGGAAAAACAGATGAGAAAAAAGATTAACGGTGTATTGTATGACACTGCAACAGCATCCCTGATCGCTGAAACAGAAAACCTGAAAGCCTTTTTTGGGAAGAATTTTTAAAATTTTCAGCTGAGGACTACTTCAATAAGAGATCTCCCCAAATGCTGCATTTAAAGGTCCGAACTATTATTAACAGTGTATATGCCTTTCTGTCTCATAACCAGAAACAATATCTTCTATTTTTTTTGAAATTTAATCCATCCTTCAGATAATCAGATTTCAATAAAAAAAATTGATTTTTGATCTGATTTTAAAATAATCTCAAAGAGGACTACCGGCTTTATGTTGCGAATTGCCGTAACCTTATAAAATCAGGTCCTTTGAGGATTCAAAAAGAGCCCCAGACTAATTCCCTGAATGTTTTTTGATCCTTACCTTGACGAAAAGCAATTTCCTATCAATAAGCACGGAATTTGTTTTACTTTTTTGATAATATTTTTTATAAACGATCTACACCTTTAAACCAGATCAATGCGATTTTTCTTTTTTTTTTATTGGAGTTGCATCATGCCGACAACAGACAATGAAAATTATTATTTTTATTTCAGCACGATAGATATTGAAAAAATTGATCCTTCCCCCTATCAGCTCCGTAAATACTTTGATGAAGAAAAGTTAAGAGAACTTGGAGCCAGCATTTTACAGGATGGATTAATTGAACCTGTTATTGTCCGGCCGCACAAAAAAGACAGATTTCAGCTGATTGCAGGGGAACGAAGGCTCAGGGCAATTAAAGATTACACGGATTTCAGTGTTATTCAGGCTAAGATCGCAGAAGTGGATGATCATAAGGCAAGAAGAATAGGTGCTGCGGAAAACATTTTAAGAGAAGATTTGTCCGCCATAGAAACCATTGAAGCGACCATTAAAATTATTGATGTGGAAATAGGTGAAATCGATAAGACTTTGACGGTGGGAAAAACACCCCTTGAAAGGGTGCACAAATTGCTGTCAAAGTTAGATTCCATATGGGTTAGCAGGGATAGAGGCTCCCGGGTTTCCAAGGAGGCGGATGACCTGTTCTATAAATTTATAGAACAGGTAGAGTTGATTTTTAAAAACCTGCCCAAACCCTTGAAATGGAGGTCTTTCCTGTTAAATGATCTGAATTTATTAACCGACATTGCCCCAAATGTCCAAAGAATCTCAGTAAAGCATGGTTTGAACAAGGCCCAGACAAAAGCTATTGCAAGGCTTGAACAGGTATCAAAAGTGGATTTTAACAAGGTCGCTCAAAAAGGTACTATCCTGGTTCAAGGCCGGCAGAATAATCTTTTGCCGGATCCTAAGCTTAATGAAATCAGCGCAAGAGAGATCCGGATTTTTACAGAACGCCTGGAAAAAGAAAACAAAATCAAAGAGCAACAAAAAGAGGAAGGGCAGCGAGAATTTCCCATTGAAATCAAGGCGGCAGTAATGACCCGCCTTGGCATCCCCAATGTTCGTATTGCAAAGCGCTTAAATATCCACAGACAAACCATTTCAAACTATACACGGAAAACCAATGACCGGTTTTTTAAAAAAATTGATCAGGCATTTAAAAGCCGTGTCTCTGTACATGATATTGCTAAAACATATTCTGTTCCGCAGGCTTTGGTATGGTCCCAGGTTTTAAAAGAAAAAACTGACCAGGAAAGATTTAAAGCTTTGAACTGGGGATTGCGGACATGGGATCAATGGAATTTTAATGATGTGGATAAAAGATTCGGAGATCCATGGCCTGGAAGAATCCCAGCCCAGCTGGTTGCCCACGCACTTTTTTATTTTACAAAACAAAACGATCTTGTATTTGATCCTATGGCAGGCGGAGCAGTGGTTGCAGATACCTGTCTTGCCTTTAACAGACGATGCTGGTCTTTTGATCTTTCAGACCGACTGAATGCAAGACCTGAAATAGAACCTTTTTTGTGGGACCCTGAAAACCTTACCTGGCCTATAAAGACAGATAAAAAACCTGACCTTATCTTTTTTGATCCCCCCTATTTTAAAAAGATGGCTGATCATTACATGAAAGGCAGTATTTCAGATTTTTCCAAGCCCCGATACTTAAACTTTTTTAAAGAACTTTTTTTTCTAATAAAAGAAAACTCAAAGCCTTCCACCCATATTGCCTTTCTGAATGCCGACTTCAGGGACTTTCAAGGGATACCGGCTTCTGATGAAGACCCTGAAAACGCGATCCTGATTTTAGAGTATGCAAAATTGCTTGAACAATCCGGATGGAAGATAACCCATTTAATAGATACTCCCCTGTCAACGGAAAGATTTACGGGAAATATGGTAAAAAGAATGCAGGAAAAAAGAACCCTGGGCATTATCAGAAGAACCTTGATCATAGGGAAACCAGTTATTTATCGTTGATCACCTAATCGGTTTACGTATATTCCAAAGTCCCGGATGTCTCAAAATCATCTCTATGAGGGTAATGATTGCTATTGAAAAAATCTTACTTAATTACTTTTCTGCACCCTGGACCTGTTATGGCACTTTTTCCTCCAGATAGAGGATTGATACTGATTTGCGTGCTAATCCTATCCTTCAAAGCCGAGACATGAGAAATGACACCAATCAGTTTGCCATCCTGATTCAGGCCGGACAATGTTTCCAAAGCTGTCTCCAAAGCCTCATCATCTAAAGTGCCGAAGCCCTCATCCAGGAAAAGTGAATCGACCCTGACTTTACGGCTGGCCATTTTTGAGAGTCCAAGTGCAAGGGCCAAGCTTACGATAAAGCTTTCACCGCCGGAGAGATTTTTGGTTGATCTGATTTCTCCAGCCTGATAGTTGTCCATGACATTCAGCTGAAGCGGCTGGTCTTTATCCCGAGCCAGCAGATAGCGATCAGTCATCTTCTCAAGTTGTCTATTGGCATGTGATACCATCAGTTCAAAGGTCAGGCCCTGAGCAAAGTTCCGGTATTTTTTTCCATCGGAGGATCCAATAAGACCATGCAGTTTTTCCCATCGGTGACACTCTTTTTGCTGTGCTTCGATTGAGGCCTGTTTTCCCTTTATCCGCTCTTTGGCAGCTGTATTCTCTACCAATTGATGTTTTAGGCGAGCAATAGAATCCCTGAGAAGCTTCAAATTTTCTTCTAATTCTTTAAATTGTGGCTCCAGATCTTTGAGCTCTGAGTCTGTTATTCCCTTGGCTAATTCGATGGACAAACGGCTTTCACGATCTTTTTGTCTGACCATCATATCTGTTTGCCTGTCATCCAGATTCTTTGCCTTTAACTTGAGCTTATCTTTTTCCGAAATAGTCAGGCGCGCTTCAATTAAGTGTTTTTCATCCGTGAATCCTGCAGACCTAAGATGGCTGACAAACTCAGATTCCAGTTGCTTTAATTCAGAAACTCTATTTTCAATCCGTTGTTTCAGTGAACTTATATTGGCCTTGATTGAATTGAGCTTTTGTTGTGCTTTATTGTGGTCCGTCCTTGTCTTTTTTTCCGCTTGTTCTGCATCGGTTAGTGCCTTGTTTAAACCTGTTTCTTCAGTATCAGGGGATTTTGTTCCAAACAATTTTTGACGTGCTGAATTTTCGGCTTTGAATTCTTGTTTCACCGAATCCAGAGTTGTTTGCTTCTCGGTCAATGTCTTGCTTCTAGTTTCAATCACCGCATCGATACGTTTCATCTCATAGTCCAGATCAGAAAGCTTTTTTTCTATTTCAGTATTTTTTTTACCCTGATCCTGCCATTCCCTAAGTTTCTTCTGAAGGGATTCGATAAGTCTGGATACATCCGAGTCAGGAATTTCTTCTATGCCAAGGGGTTGTAATTTGATTAAAACAGCTTTCTTTAGATCTGCAAAATCAGATCGTAATTTTCTTATATCATAAGCCAGATCCGTGAGGCTTTTTTCTACAGGCTTCTTTTCATTAGCTGCGCTGTCTTTAAGTTTTTCACTCTCAACCCAATTTTTCTGGGCCTCTTTTTCTTTTGCCTCCAGCTTTTTAATGACTGTCTCCAGCTTTTCAGCTTTCTGGATTAATTCAGTGAGGATATCGATTTTTCTCTCTGTTTCATCCGGTACCGGGACATTCCCTTCAGCAAAAGGATGCTCTTTTGCTCCACATAGAGGGCACGGCTTGCCATCTTCCAATTTGGCACGGTGAGTCTCTAATTCAGAGATCTTCGTGAGGAATGCCATCTCACGAAGCAACGTCTCTTTTTGGGTACGGTATTCCCGAAGCATGCGGTTACCCAGGAATGAACTTAAATTCATTTTTCCTTTTTCAAGGGATTTTACAGCATCTTCCATTGTCTGTTTTCGGGCATTCAGTTGCTTTGTATACCCATTAAATTTTTCAGAGGCTAATTTAAGCGCTTCTTCAGCTTTCTGCGCTTCCTCCACTTTCTTGTTGATTTCTTTTTGTTTTATGAGAAGATTACCCAGCTGTTCTTCAATCCCAGCAAGACCACTCACGAGCCAAGCATCACAGGAATGTGCTTTAAGGTAGTCCTCTACAACTTTTAAATTCTTTTTGGTTTTATCGCTGTTATTCTGCGCTTTAAGCTTGCGTTTTCCGTCTGCCTCGATCTGTGCTGCTTCTTTCCTGCAATCTGTTTTACCATTTTCAACACTTTTCTTCTTGTCTTCAAGTTTCTGATCAAGAGAACGCACTTTCTGAATCAGAGGAGCTGCAGTTTTCAAATCTTCTTTTGCCTTGAGGATCTTTTGTTCGGCAACTTTTAATGCTTTCCGTTTCTGCTCAGCAGAAGCCTCCAACTTAGGCTGCATACCTGCTTCAGCATTAAAAGCAGATTGATCTGCATCTTGCTGTTTTCGAACGGCAGTAAGTGTGGCATATGCCCCGTCAAATTCGGATGCTTTAATTGCCCATCTGAGCCGTTCCCTTTCGGGTGTAAAGGATTCGAGTTCAATTTTAAGCCGGCCGGATTTTTCAGACAAAGAGACGATTTCTTCTTTTAGTCCCTCAATTCCGGTTAACCAGGCGATTGCTTTCCCAGTTTCGGTTAAATTATTTGCCAATCCGGTTTCTTGGCTTTGTTTGTCTTCTAAGTTCTGTCCGATTTCCTTTTCCTGCTCAGGTGTAAGTATTGCGATTCCAGATGTTTCAGCCTTTAAGACATTCAACTTTTCACGTTCATCCCGATGGCGTTCATGGACACGCCGTGAAATCTCAGTATAAATTTCAGTGCCGGTTATCTGTTCAAGTATTTTAGATTTTTGTTCTACATTGGCTTTGAGAAATGTATCAAAATCGCCTTGAGCAAGCAGTATGGATCGCGTGAATCGATCAAAATCCATTCCTGTCTTTTCTTCGATAATGCCGGAAACCAAGCTCTTTTTGGTCTCAATGGGTTTTCCTGTAACTACATCGCTGATTTCATGCCTGGCATCAATAAGATTTCCATCTGCTTTTTTACGGGCACGATGCTGCCCCCAGTGACAGCGAAATCTGCCGGCCTGGGATTCAAACGTCACCTCTGAATAGCATTCACCTGTCTGCCGGGACATGATCTCATTACCGCTTTTGGTAATTTTCCCTAAACGGGGTGTCGCACCATAAAGCGCCAGGCAAATGGCATCAAGAATTGTTGATTTTCCTGCACCAGTGGGACCGGTAAGAGCAAAGATACCATTTGAACCATATTCTGGATCCGTGAAATCAATGAACCATTCACCATAGAGAGAATTCAAGTTTTTAAATCTAAGTTCAAGAATCTTCATCGTCAGCCCCTCTACCCTAACTTTGCAAAGCCCATGAAGCTCTCATATCCAAGGCTGCAACGTTAAGGTCTATTCTGCGTTTGTGTCTTCTTCATGAAAAGACTTGATTATTTCATTATAGGTGTTGATTAATTCAACTCGGTCTTCATGAGGGACATCAAACGTTTCCAGACAGCGATCAAAAACATCATTCTCATCCAGATCGTCAAGCGTTTCGTTTTCTTGAATTGCATTGATAACCTGGTCAGTGATCTGTTTGTTTTTTATCCGTCGGATCTCCATGGAAGAATCTGCCAAAGCGTCCTCGAGAATTTCCCGAAGGTTGGTAATGATATCAGAACCCGTATATTCAATCTCCAGCCATGCCGTACTTACATCTCGTTTCAATCGTTCTATTTTTGAATGTATGTCATCCAGGGAACCAACAATTTTCTCCAATGGCTGAAAGCATGGAACGATCAATTCCTGGATTACAGGCATCCTGCTGTTAAATTCGGCCTTTATCACTTTTTTGATCTGTCCGGCTTCACCAAACCCCATTGGAATCGGGGAACCACAATAGCGTATGTTTTCGGCCCCTCCAACTCGCTGGGGAACATGAAGGTGACCCAAAGCAAGGTAATCAATCGACGAAGAAAACACCTCTTTACCTACATGGGCCAGAGAGCCGACGTACAATTCTCTTACACCGTCGCCATCAACAGTTTTACCTCCAGCCGTAAAAAGATGTCCCATGGCAATAATCGGCACTCCGGAATAACCATTTTTCTGGAACTCAACCTGTTTGTGTTCTGCCAGGGTACAGACATCCGCATAATGATTTTTAAGGCCGTTAATTAATTTGGCGTTTTTATCATCAATGGTTTCCCCGGCTTCAACAATGCGGATATCCTTATCCCTTAAATAAGGCACTGCACAAACAATGGCTTGCGGTTCATTTTGTTCATCATATAGTACAATCACTTCATCTTTCAAGTTATCCGTCGTTGAGCCGACAACATATACATTCAATGCCCGAAGAAGTTCCTTAGGAGCATTCAAAAATGAAGGAGAATCGTGGTTACCTGAAATGACGACGATATGACGGCAGGTTGAACCTGAAACCCTGCAAAGAAAGCGATAATACAACTCCTGAGCTCGGTTGCTGGGTGTACTGGTATCAAACACATCTCCTGCGACCAGCAGGGCATCAATTTTTTCATTTTCTATCCTAGTGCTGAGCCAATCCAGGAATGCCGTGAACTCGTCATAGCGTTTCCGTCCATAAAGAGACCGCCCTAAGTGCCAATCCGAAGTGTGAAGAATTTTCATAGGTTATTGCCTTGCATATCTGTAATGCCCCGATGGTACCTGTTTAGGGGTAATTCGGTTATTATGGTTTATGTAAAAGCCAGAGTATTATAGGAATAGAAAAAATAACAAGCATTATTTCAGTTTTTAACCGATTTTAGTATGTTTTATTTATTGACACTCGATACGTATCTGGTTACAATCATAATGGATGATTCAAAAATTCAAACATAAAGGACTTAGGCAATTATTTACAACTGGCGTTTCAACTGGTGTAAATCCTAAACATGTAGCACGCCTTAGAAAAATTACTGCTCTCCTTGAAACAGCTGAAACGCTTGAAGATATGAGCTTACCAGGTCTTGGGCTGCATCAGCTTAAAGGTAGCCGTCAGGAAACCTGGGCCGTTAATGTCAGTGGGAACTGGCGAATTACATTCAAGATTCAAAAAGGTGATGTTTTTGATGTAAATTATGAAGATTATCATTAGGGAGATAAAAAAATGCGTATGTTTAATCCACCTCATCCTGGCGAAATCATAAGAGAGTTTTGCGTCGAGCCTCTCAAGATTAGTATAACTGACCTGTCTATGGCTCTTGGTGTAAGCAGAAAAACTTTTTCAGCACTCTTAAATGGGCGGTCAGGTATTAGCCCTGAAATGGCTTTGCGATTATCAAAAGTGTTTGGTCGTACTCCTGAAGGGTGGCTCCGCCTACAGATCCAATATGACTTATGGAAAACCAGACAATCTATTGATATTGAAGGCTTAAAACGTATAGAAGCTGCTTAAGACAAAAACGGATCTGGGCTAATGTGCATTAAAAAAGGGCTGTTTCCTCAATTAAATGGGAAACAGCCCCTTTTGTTTAAAACAAGGAGGGTGTATTACAGTCTTTCGAATATTGCTGCAGCACCCATGCCGCCGCCGATGCACATGGAAACAATACCGTATCTACCATTGACTTCTTTCAGGTTGGCAAGACAGGTGGCTGTCAGTTTTGCACCAGTACACCCAAGAGGATGGCCCAATGCAATGGCACCGCCATGGATATTGATTTTGTCCATAACCTTTTCAATGCCAAGCTCTCTTATGCAGTAAAGAGCCTGGGAAGCAAAAGCTTCATTGATTTCAAAGATATCAATATCATCAATTGAAAGGCCGGCCTGTTCAAGAACCTTTGGAATGGCATAAAGAGGTCCTACGCCCATTTCATCAGACTTGCAGCCTATGGTTGTATAGGAAACAAATTTTGCAATGGGTTCAAGCCCTAATTCATCACATTTTTCTTTTGATGCAATAATGGTTGCAGCAGCTCCGTCCGTTGTCTGGGAGGAGTTCCCGGCTGTTACACTGCCTGCAGCTGAAAAAACCGTTCGAAGTTTTCCAAGCCCTTCAGCACTTGAAACCCTGATGCCATCATCGTGTTCCACAATGAATGTTTCTTTTTTATAGGTGCCATCTTCCTGTTTGACATATTTTGTGGCAGGAGTGGGGACGATTTCAGTAAAAAGACCGTTGTCTCTTGCTTTTGCAGCTTTTGCCTGGGAATTTGCTGCAAATATATCCTGGTCTTCCCGGGATATATTGTATCGTGAGGCAACATTTTCAGCTGTTATACCCATGGAAATAAACATTTCCGGATTGGTTCTGGAAAACTCAGGGTGAGGACGGGGGTTCAGTCCGGTCATAGGAACAAAGCTCATGGATTCAAGACCCGCACCTATGGTCACATCTGACCAGCCCATCTGGACTCTCATGGATGCAAGGGCAATGGCCTCAATACCGGAAGCACAGAACCTGTTAACGGTTGCACCGGATACTTTGTCGGGAAATCCAGCCATTTGGGATGCAACCCTTCCGATGTTAAGGCCCTGCTCCGCTTCAGGAAATGCACACCCAACCATAACATCATCCAGATGTTCAGGTTCAAGGTTCTTGGTCCTTTCAACAGCAGACTTCATGATAAAAGAAATAAGTTCTTCCGGCCTTGTCTGATTGAACAGGCCTTTTTTTTGTTTGCAGCCAGGGGTTCTGACTGATTGTACAATATATACGTCTCTCATGTCTTAATTCCTCCTTTAGTTTCTGAGTGGTTTGCCTGTTTTAAGCATGTGATCGATTCTTGCAATGGTTTTTTCTTCTTTGCAAAAGTCAACAAAAGCGTCTCTTTCAAGTTTCAAGATCGTGTCTTCATCAACAAGACTTCCCACTCTTACATCCCCGCCACTCATTACATAAGCTATTCGTTTGGCAAGAAATGCATCATAATCACTCATAAATTTTCCATTGAGCATGTTGAAGATTTCTGCATTCACCATACCCTGGCCGGCATCCCCCATGACAATAAGGCCCTGTTTGGCCGGCGGTACATATCCGTCGTCAACCATTTTAAGGACTTCTTTTTTAGCTTCGCCGATGAGGTTGTCACGATTGAATACGATCCGGTCCGCCTGACCAAGAAAACCATTTCCCTGTGCCTGGGCTGCAGACCCGGACACGGCAGCCATTCCGACTTTCATAAAGGCCGGTACAAATAATTTTGCCAGATCAATGTCCTTAGCCGTTTTTGCCGGAAGGGCATTGATATATTTTTTCCACAGGTTCATGCACCCGCCGCCGGCGGGAAGAAGGCCTACACCTATTTCTACAAGTCCCATATAAAGTTCTGAATGGGCAACCATTTTATCTGCACTCAGGCAGACTTCACATCCACCGCCCAGTACAAGTCCGTATGGTGCTGCAACCACGGGGAAGGGTGAATATTTAGCTCTCTGCATGCTTTTATGACCATCTTTCAGAAAGGCATAGATTTCAGCATATTTTTTATCATGGCAAAACTTTGAAACAACACCAAGATCCGCCCCTGCTGAAAATGCCCCCGGCATACCACCGGCTTCATTACCAATGACAAGTCCCACACCGTTTTTATCCACATAATCAAGGGCTTCACCAAAGACCTCAAAGATTTCTAGATTAAGCGCATTCATTTTTGAATGAAATTCAAGGCAGAAGACATCATCACCAATATCAACCAGGCTGGCAGATTTATTTTCCAGGACAGTTTTATTATTCCCTTTGGCAGCTGCAATGGAGACCATATTTTTGCTGACAGGTACTTTTTTGTACGAGCCTGATGCAAAGTCATAGAAATATTGAATTCCGTTTTCAAGCTTGTAAAAGCTTGTGTTTCCTTTTGCCAGCATCTCTTTCACATTGGCAGGGACATCAAAACCATCTTCTTCTATACGTTCAACAGCTTCTTTAACACCATAGGCATCCCAGGTTTCAAAGGGGCCCATTTCAAAATTGTAACCCCATTTCATGGAGTTGTCGATTTCAATGATGGTATCGGCAATTTCAGGAATCCGGTTTGCAGCATAGAGGAAACTGTTAACAGCCATTTTCCAGGCAAATTTTGCACCTTTGTCATCTCCGTTAAGAACACAGCTTATTTTCTCTTTTAAGGTGGATTTCTTTTTAGCATCATCAATACAGGGAAAAGAAGGCCTTACCAGGTCTTCATATTCCATGGTGGATGGGTTCAAAACTTTCCTGATTTTTTTCCATTCCGGGGTCAGTTCGGTTTTATAAAAGCCCCCTCCCGTTTTGTTCCCCAGAAGATTTTTTTCAGCCATTTTATTGATAAAATCAGGTAAGATATGTGTATCTCGTTGTTCATCATCCGGGCAGAGATCATAGGAATTTTTGAGGACATGAATCATGGTGTCCAGACCGACAAGATCAGTAGTTTTAAAAATGGCTGTTTTAGGTCGGCCAAGGGCAGGGCCAAAGATTGCATCTATTTCAGGAATGGTCATGTCATTTTCAGTCATGGTTTTCATCGTGGCCCCAATGCCCTGGACACCGATCCTGTTGCCGACAAAGTTGGGAGTATCTTTTGCCCAGACAATACCTTTGCCTAAATTTTTCTCGCCAAATGCTGCAATAAATTCAAGAATTTCAGGAAGGGTATCTGCGCCCGGGATCAGCTCTAAAAGATGCATATACCGAACAGGGTTGAAAAAATGAGTTCCCATGAAATGTTCTTTGAACTCTTTTGAAAAGCCTTGGCAAATATCCTGCAGAGGAATACCGGATGTATTCGAAGTAACAATGGAACCTGTCTTTCTAACTTTCTCTATTTTTGTGAACAGCTCTCTTTTAATTTTCAGATTCTCAACAACAACTTCAATTATCCAGTCGCATTCAGAGAGTTTTTCAATATCATCATCAAGGTTTCCAATGGATATGAGTCCGGCATCTTTTTTGTTGAAAAATAAAGAGGGGTATGAACCCAGTGCAGCATCCAATCCTGATTTTACAATCCGATTGCGTGCGATTGGATCATTTTTTTCTTCGTCTTTTAAATCAAATGGAACGATATCCAAAAGCTGCACCTTTACACCGGCACCGGCAAGAAGGGCTGCAATACCTCCTCCCATGATTCCGGACCCGATCACTGCCGCTTTTCTGACTTTTCTTATCATGATTTCCTCCTGCATAGTTCAAGGGTTATTAAATATTTATGAATGAGTATTCATTTCGAATATCAAAAAATTGCCAGGAATGTCAAGAAAAATTATTGAGAAAAAAACAAGGGCTGATCAGAAAAATTTTCATTCAATTTCAAACTGTTATATATATTGAATATTTAAAGTTAATCTCATTGATACCTATGGTAAAAAAAAGAAAATTTTATGAATGCTCATTCATGAATACTTTACGTTACCTTGTAATAAATAAGGTGTTCTGATAGTGTGACAGTTTAGTTTTTAAGGATATTTGTTAATCGGAGATGTTTGATGTTGCTAAAAGACCCAAAGCTAAAATTTTCTGAAACCCTGAGTATTGGCTCATTGACCCGTTTTATTTCAGGCCTTCAGAAAGAGTCTGGAGATATTCCCTGGCATATTGAAGGTAAAACCGATCCATGGGATATAGTTGAAACAATCATGGGATTGAATATTGGAAAGTGCTTTGATGAATCTTATCGTGCTTTTGAGTGGATGAAAAGAATGCAGAATCCCGATGGGTCCTGGTATTCTTCTTATATCAATGGAATCCCCGGGGATAGAACCTGTGAAACCCATATGGCTGCTTATATCTCAGTGGGACTTTTCCATACCTGGCTTATGAATAAAGATACTGTCTTTCTTAATAAGATGTGGCCGACAATGAAAAAAGGAATCAATTATGCCATCGGCCTGCAGGCAAAAGGCGGAGAGATCTATTGGGCAAAAAGTCCTGAAGGTAATGTCGATCCTATGTCTCTTCTGGCAGGTTCCAGTTCCATTTTTATGAGTTTAAAATGTGCTCTTGCCATTGCAGGCATTCTTGGTAAAAGGAAAATATCATGGGAACACTCCTTTGACAAACTGGGTAAATCTATAAGGGAAAATACCCATAATTATAATGTCAGCAAATCCAGATTTTCAATGTACTGGTTTTACCCCATTTTAAGCGGGGCACTGACAGGAAAAAAGGCAAATAACAGGATTGAAAAATACTGGAATAAATATGTTATAGATGGTCAAGGGGTGAGATGCGTGTCTGATGAACCCTGGGTGACCATTGCTGAGACGTCTGAACTTGTCATTGCCCTGCATGGTATGGGCAGAATTGAAATAGCAAAGATTGTGTTTTCCTGGATTCAAGACAAGGTTTATAAGGATAGCACTTTCTGGTGTGGGTATACCTATCCTGACATTGTGATCTGGCCTGAAGAAAAAATATCATGGACCAATGCAGTGGTTCTTCTGGCTGCAGATGCAATTTATTCTTTTACACCTGCGTCAGGCCTTTTTTCCCACAGTTCATGGGATGGATTTATTTATACGGATCTTGTCAATTGATAAAAGATTATAGGCCCTATTATATTAAAAAAGCATGGTACAGGCTCCAGCATCTGTACGTTCGTCATAAGCTTTCTCCCCAGCTGACATCCCTTGGAAAACATTCATTCATTGTAAAACCCTGGCATATTGAAATATTTGGCAGTCCTGTCAGCATCGGAGACAATGTCACACTTTTAGGATGCTCTGATAAAAAGACCAGGTTAACGGTGTGGTCGGATAAAAAAAATATCAAAGGAATTACAATAGGGGATCATGTCCTGATTTCTCCTGGAGTCAGGATCAGTGCTGCCAATTATATATCAATTGCTGACTCCTGCATGCTGGCAAGCCATGTCTATATCACTGATTCAGACTGGCACGGAATCTATGACAGGTCTTTGCCGCCCAGAGAAAAAAACTTTGTTGTGCTTGAAGAAAACGTATGGGTTGGAGACAGTGCAATAATCTGTAAAGGGGTGACCATTGGTAAAAATAGTATTATAGGTGCAGGGTCTGTGGTCACTTCCGATGTACCTGCAAATGTAATTGCAGCTGGAAATCCTGCTAAAATTATAAAACAATTAGCACTTGATAAACACATCATCGCACGTAAAGATAGGTTTGCTGATATAAATAAAATGACCCAAGCCCTTGAATCAGCTGAAAAAGAATTCCTTAAAGGTAATACATTGTTGGGTTGGGTAAGATCATGGCTTTTCCCGAAGAAGAATTGATTCAAAAAGATCAAACAATTTTTTTCAGTAATCTGGGGATCGAGTACCATTGTTTAAACAATATTAGTAAAATAATTCAAATAAAAAGTGCAACGGACATGGAAATAATTGAGAGTATTGTTGAGAGCATGATGATAGCGGAAGCAAGCTGGGTATCACTGTTAAGCTGAGCAGAAAGAACATATATGGCTGTTGAGGTGGGTAATGTGAAAAAAATCATACCGGCTTTAAAAGGAATTCCTGTAACTGAAAATATTTTTAGTAAGCAAAACCCTGTCATAGGCAGAATCAGCACTTTTAACACGGATGCAATAAGAGACACTTTTGTGTTTAGTTTAAGTCCTGAAAGAGTTAAGGAACCCCCAATGGATATCAATGCCAATGGCATTGTGACTGCGGTCATTAGAGCAAAAGTATTATCAATAAAGACAGGAAAAAAAAGTTGGAATCTGGAGAAAAAAAGCCCGGCCATGCATCCGAGGATTAGAGGATTGGAAATCAAAGCTTTTAAAAGATACCTTGTGTTTTGCCCAATGCTTCCCTTTTTACCGGAATGCCAGATCAATGTTGAAACAGCAAGAACGTTTATAATGGGGATGGCAAATCCGATCAGGATACCAAAGTATCTTATGCCTGATTCACCAAGGGTGTTCATGACAATAGCCATACCGATATATGTATTGAATCTGTAACAGGCCTGGGAAAAAGTTCCTGCCTGAAAACTTGAAATATTGAAAAGTCGGATCGCTGCAAGACTTAAAATATAAACAATGATGACTGCAAGAATTGAAGCAGCACATAAATTAATACTGATCCCCTTGTCAGGAGTTGAACTGCCTATTTTCCAAAACAGCATGACAGGGAAAAAAATGAAATAGACCAGTTTATCCGAGGTCTTTAAAAATGTTTCATTTGTAATGTTATAGCGTTTGAGCAGGTTTCCAAGCAAAAGCAGAGCAAATATCGGAAATATTGCATTCAGGACAATCATGGTCCTTAAATAAGGAACTTTAACAATTTTTGCAAATGAATAATTTATGATTATATTTGAGAGATAATGAAAAGTGCAGCATAAAATTTCCTGCTGCCAATGATATTATTTAGGAGACTTGTATGAGTGAACAAACCTTGAATCTGCCTATTACCGGTATGACCTGTGCCAATTGTGCTGCAAATATCACAAGAACCGTCAGCAAACTAGATGGCGTGACCAATGCCAATGCCAATTTTGCCGCTGAAAACGCAATGGTATCTTTTGATACGGATAAGATCGGTTCAAATGACATTATCCATAAAATCCAGGATATAGGGTTTAAGGTCCCCATGAGCAGAAAAGAAATGCCCGTAACCGGCATGAGTTGCGCTAATTGTGCTGCAAACATTGAAAGAACATTAAATAAAAAAGTAGAAGGTGTTGTCTCGGCATCCGTGAATTTTGCATCGGAAAGATTGCTTGTAGATTATATCCCATCCATTGTTTCTTTTGATATAATTGTTGCAGCCGTTAAAAAAATCGGTTTTGATTTGATTGTTGCAGATGATGGTCAGGATGAAGAGGATGTGGAAGAGATTGCAAGAAATGCTGAAATCAAAGATCAAATGCAAAAATTTGTTGTGGGTGTTGTTTTTGCCCTTCCATTGTTCCTCATCAGCATGTCAAGAGACTTTGGACTGATTGGTCCCTGGAGCCATGCATCCTGGGTAAACTGGTTTTTTCTCTTTCTTGCCACACCCGTCCAGTTTTATACGGGCATAGACTATTATGTGGGTGCATACAAGAATTTAAGAAATAAAAGCACTAACATGGATGTGTTGATTGCCCTGGGTTCTTCAGTGGCATATTTTTATTCGCTTTGCATCCTTATTCTTCCAGGACTTGGCGGACATGTCTATTTTGAGACGTCTGCGGTCATCATTACCCTGATTAAATTCGGTAAGCTACTTGAGGCCAGAACCAAAGGTAAAACAGGTGGGGCTATAAAAAAATTGATCGGGCTTCAGCCAAAAACGGCCACAATTATTGAAAATGGTGCAGAAAAAGAAATCTCCATTTCCATGGTTCAACTCAATGATATTATTGTTATCAGACCCGGAGAAAGGATTCCCGTTGATGGCGTGATTATTGAAGGCGAATCAGCCGTTGATGAATCCATGCTCAGTGGAGAACCCATCCCCATTGATAAGATAAAAGATGATAAGGTCACAGGCGGCACGGTTAATGGTCAGGGGCTTTTAAAATTTGTGGCCACCCGTGTGGGCAAAGACACAGCTCTTTCCCAGATCATTAGACTTGTTCAGGAAGCACAGGGCAGTAAAGCTCCGATTCAGGCCCTTGCAGATAAAGTGGCAGCCATATTTGTTCCTGCTGTCATCGGTATTGCCTTGATCACTTTTGGCATCTGGTGGGGGATAACAGGAGAGTTTGTTCCGTCAATGATTAGAATGGTGGCTGTTCTTGTCATAGCTTGCCCTTGTGCCCTGGGACTTGCAACCCCCACAGCCATTATGGCAGGCACAGGAAAGGGGGCTGAAAACGGGATTTTGTTTAAAAGAAGCGAGGCCCTTGAAAATGCCGCTAAACTTGAAATTATTGTAATGGATAAAACCGGTACGATCACCATGGGTAAACCAACCGTGGTTGACCGGATTCCTGCCAAGACTTCCGGCTTATCTGCAGATGAATTGCTTACAATTTCGGCTTCTCTGGAAAAAGGATCTGAGCACCCCATAGGAAAAGCCATTGTTGCATTTGCCCGGGATAAAGGTCTTGTATTGAGTGATCCAAAAAATTTTAAAGCAGTGAGTGGTTTTGGAGTTGAGGCGCAACTTGACGACAGTGTTTTCAGGTTTGGCAAACCCCTGTGGTTTGAACAGGATTCAGGTTATTCAGATGTCATCCGGGAAATGATCCTTGAATTGCAGAATAAGGGAAGAACCGTCATGGTATTGGCAAAAGACAAGGATGTTTTGGGCGTTATATCTGTATCTGATGTATTAAAGCCTGAATCAAAAAAGGCCATTCAAGAGCTCCATGCAGAAAACCTTAAAGTGGTAATGCTCACAGGAGATAACTTACAGACTGCAAAAGCCATTGGCAATGAAGTTAATGTGGATGATGTCCAAGCTGAAGTAAGACCTGAAGAAAAATCCGGAAAAGTGAAGGCCTTTCAGAAAAATAATGTGCTGGTAGGAATGGTGGGGGATGGAATCAATGATGCCCCGGCCCTTGCCCAGGCCGATATTGGTTTTGCCATTGGCACGGGTACTGATGTTGCCATTGAAACAGGGGATGTAATCCTTTCCAGTGGGAAGCTGACCGGGATACCAAAGGCCATCAAAATCAGTCGGAAAACCATTGCTACCATCAAACAGAATTTATTTCTGGCATTTGTTTATAATATTATTCTGATTCCCGTTGCAGCAGGGATTTTGGCACCTTTTGATATGTTTCCGGAATTTTTAAGGCAGCTTCATCCGATTCTTGCCGCTCTTGCCATGGCAGCAAGCAGCATTTCAGTGGTGACAAATAGTTTGCGGCTATATAATGCAGATATCAGTTAGTCTCTGAACGAAAACCCTAAATTAAGCAGAATCAATTGTAATTATTCAGCTCTTACGCCTGAAACCGCCCTGTCTGATGGATATTTTTGTTCGATGCTAAACGCTTAACCTCCTGCAAATATCTATTAGACAGGGCTTTGGGGATAACTTTTTTTAACGGGCTGAACAATTACAATCAATTTTTGTTTCAGAAGGTCTGTTTGATTGTATGACCTGTATGTCCATGGTGCTGCCCATGTTGATAATAAGATTTTGACGGGATAATTGGACTGAAATATCCGACAGCACCTGATTACATTTTTCCAGGGTAAGTCTTTTCCGAAATCTTGAAAAGGTTGAACTATCAGGTGCAGGGTCTCCCATTGGAAGACCGATGAATTTTTTAAATGAGAACCTGTCATTAATCAGGCTTTCCAATTCAACATCAGATTTGATTTGAAACCAGTTTCTAAGCAACATGCATTTGAACAGCATTAAAGGAGAATGGGCTTGGGGGCCTTTTTTCTTTTTTCCCGTGGGATAGCTTTTAAGCAGTGTGGATTCAATGGGTTCCCATTGTATGTTTTGATCCAGATGGTTCAGGTAGGTAAGCGTATTGTTTTTGGCTTTTATCTGGGACAATTCCAGGTCTGAGAATGAAGGCGTTTGATTATCAGATTTAAAACTCATGTATCACCTCTCCCGTATCCACGAGAAGATTTTTTTCTCCGCCTTTGATCAACCAGGTGTAAATGGGTATTGTGTATGACTCTTCCTGGCCGTATTGGTAGGTCATCATGCTTTTGTCAAAAACTTTTGTTCCCATGACAATGGGATGGATTGTGTATTTTGTCATCACAGGACTCCTTTTTGAAATTTGTATTTTCGACTATAGATAAAATTATCTGAATATGTCAATAACTCAAAATCGTATTCAGCTATCCATAAATAAATTGACAGATGTAAATGAAGGCTTCCCCTCTTTTGTTATCTCTATCCAAAGGAGAAAGATTCCGTGCTATTGGTAAAGTAAAAAAGTTCGGTAAAAATATCATAGTAACAGAAGGAGAGCTCTTCTCCCGGACAGGAGACTCCCAAAAATTGGTCGCAACAATGGTCGCTACCATAATGTCGGTTTATGATCGAAAAGATATCAAAGATTAATGAACAACAAATTCACAAGCCCCATTTTAAATTCCATTCGAAAGAAAAAATTAGACGACGATTTTAAGCTGGCTCAAGTTCAGATCTTATCATATCGTAACGCATTTTTATTTCCCTTTATTATTATACATCACCCAGAGCAGCATAGCTGCATATGATCTTAGTGGGCGCCAACGTTCAGCTATTTTATTAATATGTGCCGGTGTTCTTTTTTGAGAATCTTGCGACATGGCCTTTACAATCCCCAGGTCACTCGCAGGAAAAGCATTTTTTGAACCCAGACCTTTCATGGCGATGATTTGTGCTGTCCACTCACCAATGCCCCTGATGGATTTACATTGCCTAAAGAAAGTATCAAAATTATCAATATCATTTAAATCAATAGTACCCTCTTCCAGCATTAGTGAGAAACCTTCAATTGCAGCAATTTTATTTTGAGTTAACCCGAAAGAATGCTTGCCTATTTTTTTCAAACAGGATGCACTAGGAAATATTTTTTTTATGCCTTTTGGTGTTGAAATTAAGAGATCATCTGCAAATGTTTCAACAATGTTTTTCACCAGCTTAGTTGCAGTTTTCACCGAAATTAACTGGCCGACAATGGCGCGCACGGCAAATTCAAAAGTGTCCCAACACACGGGAACCCTTATCCCGGGATGGCGCAACCATACAGAACCCAAAATGGAATCATTTTTAAATAATTTTTTCAGTCTTAAAGGATCGGCATTCAGATCAAACATCCGTCTAACCCGCCACACTAAGGGCATTAAACAGGATAAATCAGATGCGTGTACTTCTAATCGTAATGCATTAGTGTTTTGTACATTCTGAAGAGAAAACCAGCCCTGATGACCATTCAAACAAAAACTTCTCAGGTAGGCATCTTTGGTAACTTTCTCTACTCCCTTAATAGTACGTTCTGAAAAATATTTAAGCAATACCGGCCAATCAAACGGTGGCCGATAAAAAAGCAGCAATGCACATGATTTTGCACCATATTCACCCTCAATTTTTAATGGTTTTCTGACTTTGACCGGGTCACACCGATACAGCTGAAACAATTCATTTACCATGTTTTCCGAAGTATCGAACTTGGTAATTTCAGCAATTTCTTCTTCAGATAATGAGGTATCCGTGAGTAACATTTTTGCAAATCCCAGTTGAATTGTTTTCCAATATTTTGTAGGCGTGACTCCAAGATTAGATGTAAACTCATCGAATTGAGGCTTAGCCATAGAACCCGGGGATATCCCCTGGTGAATTCTTCCAATGGTATTGTTTATCTGCCACATGGAATCTTCACAGATAGGTTGGTCTGGCGCCAGCTCAGGACGGCAGCGAAGGCATGGCCTTAAACCAGCTTTCTCGGCCAGGGCCTTATTTTGATAAAATGAATTATTTTTCTCCAACGGGGATCTTGCAGGGCAAGTTGAACGACAATAAATTTTTGTGCTTGAAACACCTGAAAAAAAAATTCCATCGTATTGCACATCACCGTCATGACATTTTCTACGGCAAAAATCATAGGTATATTTGTTTGAGTCTATTTTAGCATTCATTACACAATAAAATCCTTTCTTTAATAAAGATATTGCAAAACACAACTTATGCCCTTTTTGCAGCCTCCCATCCTACAATAGCCTTTTTTCTTGACGAGCCCCACCGATATTGGTGAATTTTACCTGTTTTATTATAATCTACTTCATTTATTGTCTGATGACCACCCGAATATTGCTTTAAAATTCAGGAGCAAGCAATCTGACTATTTAGGTCTCACATTTAAAGAAACAGTCTACATCTTGAGTGTAATCAATTTTTCTGATATTCTTAAAATCAACAAAAAAATACAAAACTAAAAGATTCATGTTAAAATTTTTAAATAAACTTCCATTCTCAACTTTGATCCTTGCAACAATTTTTATGTTATTGACACCCATACATCCTATGCCGCATGTTGTTGAAAAACTCCTAATGATTAAAAATATGACCCTTTATAAACCCTTAGATATTTTTGATCTCTTTTTTCACTTGTCTCCATTAATTTTACTGATTATAAAGGTTTTAAAAGAAAAAAAGTAAGGTATGAAAAAGTCTTCAAAAAATCGCTTGACCCCCCGGCAGGAAGTGTTGTTTTCCGGTACTAGCCTTTTTGGTAAAATTGCAAGAGCCGTGTGCCGGGCTGGAACGCTTCCAAGAAAAGAACTTTATGAAGCTTGGAAAATGGCAAAAAGGGTGTGGTGAAAACATCACTCCCAAAAACAGGCTGCTAATGGGAGAATATTCTTTACAAGATAAATAAGCCTTTTATTACAGACAGGGCAATGGCCCACATGGTACATCCCACAAGGGTATCCAGAATTCGCCAGGATGATTTTTTTGTAAACAAAGGCGCAAGCATCTTTCCGCCAAGGCTCAAAGAAAAGAACCAGACAAATGATGCCAAAACAGCACCGGCACCAAAAAAGATGTGGCCGGGTGGTTTAAACTGACTGGAAATGCTGCCTAGCAAAATGACCGTGTCAAGATATACATGAGGATTGAGCAATGTTACCCCAAGGGTTGTGAGAATGGCAATCTTTAAAGAGGTTTCCGTTGTTTGGTTGGCAGAAAGGCTGTCTCCTTTGAGAGCCGATCTAAAAGACCTGATTCCATAAATGAAGAGAAAAACAGCCCCGCCAATACCAGCGATTAATGAAAGACTTTTACTGGAAGCCACAAGAGTACCCATGCCCGTTACGCCCAATATGATGAGAAGGGCATCACAAACAGCGCAAATTAAAGGAATGATAATATAATGGTTTTTTTTAACCCCCTGGCTTAAAACAAATGCATTCTGGGCGCCGATGGCAATAATCAGACCGCTTCCAACACCAAACCCTTTTAAAAATGTTAACAGCATATATGTCCCTATTTTTATAGATACCATAAAATAACAGAGATAAAATATGCGAATCATCATACAAAGTGCAACCCATTATTTTTTTAATTATAAATTCTAACTTATGGCCTGTGATAAAATCCATCAGCGATTATCAAAGCTAAGATCTTAAAATATGGGTATTCAGGCTATTTTATTTGTTTTCTTGTGGATGGTTTAATTGTGCTTATCTTTACGGAAAACGACTTAACCAAAGGAGAGTATTATGTCTTCAGCTGTGGAGCTTGAAATATTTTCAGACTATGTTTGACCGTGGTGTTACTTCATTACCGGGAGTATTGAAAAACTTGAAAACAAATATGATATTCACATCAAATGGCGGGCTTTTCCTCTTCATCCGGACACGCCGGAACAGGGGCGAACCCTGGAAGTCCTGTTTAAACACAAGGGGATAGCCGTTGATGTGGACAAAATGATGGCGCATCTTAAAGCCACGGCAGCAAAGCTTGGGCTTGCTCTGGGTGATAGAAAGATGACATATAACAGCAGGCTTGCCCAGGAAGTCGGCCTGTGGGCAGAAACAAAGGGCCATGGTCATAAATTTCACATGGAAGCATTCAAGGCGTATTTCGTGGATGGAAAGAACATCGCTCAAACAGATGTTCTGCTCAACCTGATTGAAAATTCAGGACTTGATCCCAAGGAAGGGAAGACCATCATTGAAACCCGGGCATTTTCAGATGCTGTGGATTCGGATTGGAAACTTTCAAGGGCAAAAGGTGTCACGGCCGTACCCAGCTTTTTTTTCGGATTGGACCGTCTCGTGGGGGCGCAACCCTATGAAACCCTTGAGAAATTATTGGTAAAACAGGGTGTAAAGCCTATTTGACAATAAAACCATACTTGATCTTATTACTGACTTGGGTTTAACCTAAATATTGTTATTTATTTTCTTTTACCAACTATTTTGCTAATAACAAATCATGCAGATAAGATTAAAAGATATCATTGATCTGGATTATTTTATCCATATGGATGAGGCCAAAGATTCTCCCGAAGAAATTCAATCACAAACGCTTAGGGATCGAAATATTTATAATCAGTGCAAGGATTCTTCCCAAACCGAATCAACACTATTGTTAACATGGCTGGCTTTTAGAAAAGATAATTTTTTTAAGGTAAACGATAAAAAGGGATTCAGCCAACTGCCCGGCACTGTTTTTTCAATCCTTTATTCCTGGATGATTAACGCCATGATTTTGTCAGGGGGGATTTTCGGAATATCCCTGGCATATTCATTTCTTGCTTATCACGGGAACCGCCCGATCAATGTAACGATTTTGTTTGTTTTGTTTGTTTTACTGCAGGTCTTGTTGATATTAATCACCCTGATATTTCTGCTACTTCGTAGTATGGGAAAAAAAAGTCAGAAAAACCGGTTTGACAAATCCATCATCCATACATTGATCTCATCATTATTTTTTGATCTATTGCCCAAAATTATGAAAAAAACAGGGCAGGCCAATTTTAAAAGAAGCTTCGAACCCCTGGAGTATACCTCGTCGCTCATCAGGATTAAGCAAAGGGAATATAAAGATCTCTTTTTCTGGCCGATTTTTATTCTGGCATCTATATTTGCTTTTAGTTTTTCAGCCGGTGCCCTTGGCGGAACATTTTTCAGGGTGATTGTCAGCGATATGGCCTTTGGATGGCAGTCCACGCTGATGGCTTCAAGCGAAAGGGTTTATGATCTGGTTTCATTTACAGCACTTCCCTGGTCCTGGTTTGCGCCGGAATCCTTAGCTCACCCCACCCTTGCACAAATAGAAGGGTCCCGGATTGTTTTAAAAGACGGTATTTCTATTCTGGCAACACAAGATCTGGCATCCTGGTGGCCGTTCATATGCTTGGGAATCTTGTTTTACGCCGTCATACCACGGGGACTTTTTATCATTACCGGCATCATAGCTCAAAAACATGTCATGCAGGGGTTTAATTTTAAACAGCCAAGATTCAATCAGATAATTGTCAGAATGCAGTCTCCTGTTCTGGACATTGATTCTAATAAAAAAAGGGTAACCCAAATCATCCAAAAGGACCCGAACACGGATATGAAAGAAAGGCCGTGCTTTAAAAATAGTCCTGAAGGCCCAGTTCAAAACGCTTTGCTCCTCATTTCAAAAACTGTCTATTCGGATGAGATAATTCAAGATGTTGTCAAGAATATTGAAACGCAGATGTTTTTTAATGTGAAACAGACTCTTGGAATCAGTTTTGATTTTGAAAAGGATGTTGATACCATCCGCCAGATGAGCCAAAGCAAGTTGGATCAGGTGATTCTGGTCCATGAAGTCTGGCAGCCTCCCATAAGAGGGCTTCTCCATTATATTCAGCAGATAAAGACTCTTATGCCTGATGAAATTACATTATGCATACTTTTGACCCAGGATGCCGGTCTGGCAGATCTTTTTGTGGACAAAACGGATATTAATTATAAGGTCTGGAAAAAAGCAGTGTTTAAACTTGAAAATCCTTACATAGTTGTGAAAAGGTTTATGGAGTTATGATACCGGAATTTGCCGTTATAGGCCACCCCAATGAGGGAAAGTCTTCCGTGGTATCCACACTGACCGAAGATGATCAGATAAAAGTCAGCCCGGTCCCGGGTGAAACCACTATTTCAAGGAACTATACCATAACAATTGACGGAAAAGAGATCATCCGGTTTGTGGACACACCGGGATTCCAGGTGCCCAGGCAGACCCTTGCATGGTTTAAGGCTTTTGATGGTGACCAGGACAAAA
>Ga0233445_1000658_pt1 | contig 34138 bp, 50 predicted proteins | sample SI_124_October20_5_FD_182779 | JGI IMG/M metagenome (GOLD analysis project Ga0233445, IMG submission 182779) | Seawater microbial communities from Saanich Inlet, British Columbia, Canada - SI_124_October2016_100_MG | ecosystem: Environmental > Aquatic > Marine > Inlet | place: Canada: British...
TACATCAGACCTTTTGCCAAAGACCAGATTGCCGTAGTTCCACCTTGACAACCATCCAGTTGTTTCATTAACAAAGTCATCGCAGTCGTGGGATTCTTCAATATATAATCGTCTGTCTGCTGGATTGGCAACACAAACAGGTTTAATCATCTCTGGTTTTATCAACCTAAAAATCATATCATCTTCGTAAATATCAAAGGGATGAATACCTGTGAGTGTTCTTATCCTTTGCCTTGCTTCATAAACTGATATTTCTCTCATTTCACCAAGATCAGGTACAGGAGGATTTAAAATATCTGCGTAACCTTGAGCTTTAAACATTGACCAATCCCCTGCAAGCCACGCCACTAATTCATCCCCTGTTATCAACCCCATCGGATTAAGTATCTCAGCAATTAAAATATCAGGATGGATTGAAGGCTTCGGGCATTTCTCTTTAACAGCGATAGAAACCATCTGAAGCTGTACGCTGTCTGGCTGACCGAAACAAGCTATGCAATCTGCGTATAGACGTTCGTATTGAGTAAAATGGTAATATCCGCCTTCTATGAGATAGTCTTTAATTGTTTTCATTGCTGCCCACCTGTGCCGTTGCTGTAGTATTGTATTAGTGCTTGTTTAATGTCCATTGTTACTCCGCATATATGTTGTCGAGATAATAGTCTAAGGCAAACGAAAAAGTGTCTGAACCTTGATTGCCAGAGTCTATCCCGTTCAAAGTCCAATCATTAGCATTTCCGCTTACGTCATTTCCCATATCACCAGATGCTGCAAAATCGACATGAAAACCGTTTGTGCCGTATGTCCCAGAGAAAGTCTTTGGAATCAGAACACCACCCTTAGTTTCTGTAAAAGATGCTGGTGTAAGAGCGTACCCATCAATAAAATAAATATCTGCTATTGCCCCCGTCATCGGAATTAAGCCTGAGTTATATGCCCCTATACCATGAAGTGCGGCACTATTAAATCCAGGCTCTGCATTTTGAACTGGAGTTATAGACGTAGTAAGTGCTTGATCCGCTGCGTTAACATATATTTTCATACGGTCAGCAGATGTTGCATTTGCTGAATCGTATACAAGCGTTATATGATACCATGTACTTGTTGTATTAAAAGCATTATCCGTGGTAACATTCCCCTTTGCAACACCGCTTGAGTTCATTTCCCAGGTAAATTTGCCTGTTGTATGCCAGTAAACATCATCGTGGTTAGTTCCATCAATAGCGTTAAAAACATCTGTTATCGTTGAAAAATCAGTGCTATATACCCACGCACTAAATGTCCATAGTTTCTGGTTTCCGCTTCCTGGGGTTTGGGTTAAATATTCATCTGTTCCATTTAAAGTACAAGTGTCCATAGTTGGGCCTGTGTCTACAACCTTCGCCTGAATCTGGTCAATAGCATCCTTATCCGCATCAGCAACCCCTGAGATATCCCACGAGTCTGTTTGGTATGTGTCTGCTGAGGTTATGTCTATTGTGTGGGTTGTGAAAGGGTCTTTATACAGTGTTGCCGATTCAGCATCTGATATTATTTTATCAAAATATCGAACTTGATCTATTTCGCCATTAAAAAAATGAGAGCCATTAAATGAGCCGATCCGTGTATATTGACCATTTGTCCACGCAACACTTGCTTGCCCTGATATCTCAGTTTTAACTCCGTTCATTATTGTCTTTATACTGCCAGAAGAATAATCATAAGATATAGTTACAAAATTCCATGCATCTATTGTATAATCATTTGTAGTTAATTCTGCGTATGTCGCACCCGCACCTACGATACCGGCATAACATTGTAATTTATAATTACCAGTTGTGTTATTCATACCAATTGAAAAAGTATACGGTGGAACGTGCTCAGTTGAAATTAAAGATTCTATTTCAGCATTAGGTTTGAACCACATTGAAATCGTAAAATCTGTAAAGGCTTGGAGAGTGGATTCTTGTGTAGTAGATGTACTACCATTAAAAACAGCACATTGATTATATACCCCATCTGTGTATGTAATGTCTGTAGGAGTAGCATCGTTATTGCCACTTTCATCTGTTGCATCATTATTAAATAAATATAGGGCTTTACAAGAACTATCAGAAAATATGTCAAGTGTTGTTTCATCTGAGTACTCATTCCTGATATTAAACTCCAAATTACTACCAGTGCCAGTTGACCGGGCATCGAGCTTGATTGTGTTCTTGCCTGTGAGATCGAGAATATCCCCGCCTGTTAAGGTCTTGGTAACTGTTTCGTTAAGGCTGTCTGTTGTCGCTGAGAGTTTAAGTGCGTAATCGCCTTGGGTTTTTATTGTGGATTCGGAGAATGAGTTTAGGGCTGTGGTTTGGAGTTCTATGTGTCTAACCCCTTGAAATTGGACACCTCCATAATTATCAGCAAACTTAAATGCGTAATATCTATAAGCTGTTGAATTTGTAAAAGTTATGTACTTTGGATCAGCTACGTTGGATGCTGTATGTTGGTCAAAAGTAGATTGCGAAAGTCCGGTAATTTGAGTCCAGTTAGTGTCTGTGGCATATGTTAATTCAGCAAAAGCTGCCGCATTATCTGATCCCCATAAAGTAAAATTCTGGACACCGTTTGTCGTGCTGTTGCCGGAATCGTGACTATTTTCATAATAAACTCTATTAATTATTTTGCTTGACCCTAAATCAATATGGAATCTCTGATTTGTTATCTCGTCATCACTCAACCAGTTTGTATCAGTATCGCTCCCAGTTAAAGATGCAGTAGGGTCTGTCGCAGCCCACGGTGGTGTAGCAGCACTATTATAGGTTGTAGCTTTAACATAAGTAGTGCTTTGTGCAGTAGGAAACTGCCCCGTATAAGCCGTTGCAGACGTAACATAAGCACTCTGAGCAGCACCGTCTGTGGCGTACTCCATGTAGTCTATTTCGAGGGCAGCAGGACTTGAACCTCTGATAAAGGCAAGAACTCTTTTATGAGCTAATTGAATAGTCATGTTAAACCTCCGGTGTCCAACCATTAGTTGTGATAAGCCAATCGTCTGCTGTGTAGTATTGAAAGACCGCTATATCTCCAGCGGTTGACAAGTTCGTAAGGTTCTTACCTTCAGCGTTTGTTGTGCCGTCCATTAGATAACCATCATTGGCATTTGTATCTACGATAACCTCTATTGCTCCGAGTGTTATAATGGTGAAGTTCATTCCTGCTACCATTAGCGGGAGTTGACAAGTGCCGGTTACGTTGCAAATGAACGTACCACCGTAAAGATTAGCTCCGGTAAAGTTTGCTGCGAAATTTGCTGCTGAGTCTGTAACCGGAGTAAGACTTGGTAAAGCTCCCGCACTTGTAAGTCCTGTTAATGATGTAATGTCACTATTAGCACCATCTGAAGCAGCATTGGCAACTTTGGCCAAGGGTATACCATCGTTGTCAAGACCTGTCATTGAGGTGATGCTAGAGTTAACTGGACTTATACTTGCCACTGCAGCGTCTGCTAATACTACATCTGCGTTAGTTGTTACTACATCTGCGTTAGTTAGTACTACATCTGCTGCTGTATCTATAGCGTCTTGTGCTGTAGTTGCTGCGTCTGCGGCAGTATCTATGGCGTCTTGTGTCGTTGTCACTACATCTGCATTTGTTGATACTACATCTGCGTTAGTCAGTACAACATCAGCATTTGTTAGAACTAAATCTGCTGCTGTCGCGATTTCATCAAGTGCTGTTGCAGCAGCGTCTGCTGTAGTTGTTACTACGTCTGCATTCGTTAGTACAACATCAGCGTTAGTTGATACTACATCAGCATTTGTTGACACCACGTCTGCAGCTGTTGCAGTTGCATCTGCGTCAGTTAGTATCTCATCTGCTGCAGCCGCAGCTGCAGACACAGCAGCAGCAGCAGCAGATGCAGCAGCAGCAGTAGTATATGAAGATACGCTACTCATGAGTATAAACTGAGTATTGGCTAAATCATAGCTCAACATAGCTAAACCAGCTGCAGGTAAGTCACCAGCAGCTAAAGCTGTACCGTCTGGTTGAACAATTGACTTAACACCAATAGAATCTATATTTATAGTACTAGCACCAGTATTTGCGTCTGTAACACGCATCAAGACGGGCAAACCATCTGTGTATGAAGTAATTGTATTTGTCATTGCCAGAGTATACGCATCAGCTGCACCGCCAGTATCTACGATTCCATAGTTCTCAAACTTAGCAGCAAGGCCAAACAATTCTGTCATATCGGCTTGTAATCTTGTTATGAGAATCGTTCCCATAGTGTCTGATGTTGCATAAGTATCTTGTGACACACTCATATTAAATCTCCAATTGATAGAATTTAAACATCATTCCGTTTATAAATACTGGCTTTCCAGCTATGTGTATACTTGAAACTTTGACTTGAAATGAATAGCAATTTATGTTAAGATCAAAGTACAATAATGAGCCAACTGGAGTCAACGTTACGTTTTCTAAGTCGGCCAGAGGTATATTTTCTATATCAGCTAGTGTAATTGCGTCCGAGATTGCTAAAGCTAAAGACTTAGTTAACTCAGAAGTGCCTCTCTGGCCGTTCTTGTAGAAGTCAAATACAATATTTGAGCCATTGATACTTGAGGCCATAATCTGACCTTGTACTAAGTCTCGTGTTCCAAATGGCATTTCTACGTAAGCTGTTTTATAAGACGGTGCTATTTGTGTAGTGCCTAAGTCTTTGTACTGTGTAGTACCTATTTCGTACATGTAGCCATCAGAACAACCTATTACAAACTTTGCACCAATTTGTTTAAAAAACGTAGGTGTCACAGGTAATTTATACCTCGACCAGGGATAACGTACTTTGCCATTCTTCATTCTAATTGGTTGTTTTGTATGGCATATGTATGTATATGTACCACCTAAGTTTAACCAGTATTGACCATCCGCTGCATGATACCCTGCGATAGCTGTACCTGTTACCCAGTTAGTAAAAGCATCTCTTATAGGATCAGAGAATGAGTCTGTACGTAGATCACCAAACTCTTGTATACCAGTTAGATTATCTGTGCCTGTCGCTGAGCTAAACCATAAGTCATTATTTGTATTGACCAAAGTTTTAATTGTAGACCAAGACTTCTGAAACAGTAGTGGAAGTTTATACGTACTTGGAGTCGAGCCTTCTAACTTACACATGAATGAATGTTCTTCTGTACCTAGTACGTAAAGTGTGCCATATAAATCTTCAAATCCACCAATCGGGAATGAGTTAGCATTATCGTCTACTACACCAACATAACCACCGCCACCACTTGTAGACCAATCAAGATGTGTTAAGTTACCATAGTATGCACGACCTGGTTCATCTGGATTCTTGATCCACGGTCTGTTACCAGCAACTACGCCATAAGATGCTTTAGGCGGACGACCAGGATAAACCTTCATTATAGGATCACTTGTTGCTGTCTGAGCCCACGATCCTGTCCATACCCATGCAGCACCAGCGCTTGCTACTGTAGTACCTTGAACTAAGAAATTTGATCCTTCTAGACAAGCATAGTACGCTGTGCTCGGTAGCATTTCAGATGATACATCTGCACTTGTAAACACTATAGATATATAGTCTGCTGATGCACTTGGTACAATGCCTGTATAAGCTTTAGTTGCTACAACTGCGTCTGATGATACAAGTCTTAATGTGGCGGTGATTGCCGCAGTACCGCCTGATTCTTGTACTTTAGCTTCTATTTTAGTAATTGGAATAGTGTACCCAGCATCCCAAGCTTGACTTGTAAACTTAGCTGCTATGCGATCGTCTGTACCAGCAGTAAGAACTGCTGCAGCATCGTCTTGACCAGAATAGTTATCGTATTGTGTACCATCGTCGCCACCATCATATGCTATCTTAATTGTAGTTGTATCTTCACAGTATTTAAGATACGAACCATCACATATTAGCGCTACGTCGTTGTACGATACAAGCGTAGTAAGACCAACCATTGTCTTGGTGTCTACTTGTGTCGGTGTTAGCGTACTCATGTAATATACTTTATATACACTACTAGCATTATCAGTACATAGTGTATACTCAGTGCCACCTAGAGTCACTGATGCAGCATCTACGAGTGACCCTATAGCAGTATCTGACCATTTATATACTGCACCACGTGTTTCTAACTGGCCGCCTGGATTAAGCTTTAAATCGATACACTCAGCTAGTTCTTCTCGTTCCAGTTGAAAGGAAGGTACTGATGTATTCTCACCTAGTGGCCACCCAACAAATGCAATACCTTCTTCTTCAAGAGGTTGTGTTTGTGAGTTTATATATGCTGGAATTTCTCTCATTAGAAACCTGCGTCTTTAATGGCTTGTTGACGTACTCTACGAACGGTCTTAGATACTATGGTCTGTCTGAAAAACTCATGTAAAGCAAAGTCACCAACTATCTTACGTTCATTTCTGTTCTTCGCAATTATTATAACTCCTCCACGGAGTTCGTTGTTAAACTCATCATTGTATGGCATTGAGTTGCCACTAACTAGAGTTGTAGATTTCTGGTTGTATTGTAAAAAAACTGTTTGCTCTGATGATGCTGTTCTTTCGAAAATCATATTTGTTTTATGAATACCATAGTAACTAGGTATTCCAGTAGCGTTTTCTTGGAGTTCTTCATTTATCCAAGCAACACTCTTTTTCACTAAATCTGTATCGTCAATTTGTACTAATATGTCTGTACTGAAGTCAGTAGGTAGTGCAACACTGCTATTCGATATTGGTAGAGTTAAAGAAGTTGAATTAAATACCCAGTCTGACTGAACTGAGCCAAGGAAAGTTGCTAAGGCCTCAATTACTCTGTTGTAGAAAGCTAGTACCATAGTAGCTGAGTATTGCGTGGAATCCTCATCGCGTATATCAAACCTTGTCTGTGTTATTTCTGCATCTATAGTTGCCATGTTAAATATGGGAGGGATTGCTCCCTCCCATCCTCAAATTAATGATTAATGCAAAGTGCAACTACTTCAAATTTAGCGCCGTCAAGATCAACGTCACCGTTAGTTGTAGAAGCTACGATGTCAATAGTATCTGCAGAAGCGAAGTACAATGGAGAAGCTGCCCTAGGTGCCTTAAGTACAAAAACCTCTGCTGTAGCGGACGCTAAATCAATAGCCCCTCCAGTGTTATTTGCAAGTACAACAGACACTGTATCTTCTGCTGTAACAGTTGCTGTAATAACAAGGTCTACAAGATCTACACCAAGTGTAACTAAAACAGGATTACCTATCGCAGCACCTGCAACAGTTATATCTTTAACTTCTTCATTACCGTCGTCAATTGACGCTGCATCCCATGTAGAAGTCGCTGTTAGAACTGTTGATGCATTACCAGTAGCATCTAAATTGAGGTCTTGGCCCCAGTAATCAGTATCAGAACCATAACCAAGATGAACTGTAGCATCTGCTGTTTCCGCTGTAATAACATTAATATACGCATTTAACACTGTAGTGCGAGCTGGAATAGCTAAACACTGCGCTACATCAGTTTCACCTGCATCAATTGTCTGAATTGAACAGTCAATAGTGTTTCTGCGAACTTGAAAATCTGGGTCAATAAGGAGCTTCTGTGTAGCTGTTGCACCCCCGGTGACTGAACCATCACAAAAATTATATGTGGTTGCCATGTCTCACCTCCTTTAATAAGTGTCGACGTGTTTAAGGCAAACAGCAAAAACTTCTACTTTAAGTCCGTCCAAGTCAACATCTGCGCCGTCTGTAGTCGCAGTAAGGTCAATAGTGTCAGCAGCAGCGAAATAAACTGGAACATTACTTCCAAGCCCACCTACCGTTACATCAGCAGCAGCGGCAACATCAAGAGCGTCGCCCCACTGATCAGCGTTTCCACCATAACCTAGGTCAACGGTACCATTAGCGGTTTCTGCAGTCATCACTCGTACGTAAGCAGTGAGTACTGTAGTAGCTGCAGGAATAATCAGACACTGCGCGACATCAGCCGCGCCAGCTTCAATATTCTGCAATGAAAAATCAACAATGTGCCGGAGTATAGTTAACTCATTTTCCCGAAGGGTAGTCTGAGTCATTCTAGGAACACCAGCGATACTTCCATCTGTAAAATTATATGTGGTTGCCATTTAGGTCACCTCCTTAACTATGCGCAGCAGCATAAGAGCTAATGGTCATAACCCCAAAGTCTTTGCTGTTGAAACGGGTTTTTTGCATACCAAAACAACTGCCGGCTGCAAGACCTTTTTTGTTACCATAATCCTGGCTTTTTTCAACCCAGGTAATATAGTTGTCTTTACCAACTTTCTTTTGGTCCATTCTGTCATAAGCATTACCCAACGCAAAAACACCAGCTTGTGCACCCAGGAAGAGATTCCTTCGTACGTTAGTTGTAGGTGTGTAAATACGATTTGATTCATAGATGATGCATTTATTGTAAACACCAAGAGCTCCGTTAAAGATCGGATTCTTGAGTCCACGAATATTTGCATACTGCTGAATTTCATGCCATTTAACACTTGAAGAACCTGTACCAAGGGACAATTTCATGTCAGTCACTGAGTAAGGATGAAGCACAACTACAAAGTAGTCGTCGCCATCGATACGAACAGGACGCATGGGAACGTCATTGGTAGTCGCTTTTTCTTTTGCGTAATCAATATCTTCAAGCAGGAATTTATCATTTGAATCCAGGGCGCCAGTGCTTGTTTCAGCAGTTGCGTTACCAGAATAAATGATATGATCTGAGTCAGGAGTTCGGCCAGTGTTGCTACCGTGGGTCAACGAGGTGTCACCGCAAAGATACCTGAACATATACTCTTCAAGCTTGTTGCTCCACCATCTTGACAAGGCCCACTGTCCGTCCTTTCTAAGATTATGAATTGTTCTCTGCTGGGACATTTTTCCAAAGATATGTGCATGTCTCAGCTGATTGATTTTAATACTGTCCTGATAAAAAGTCAACTGTTCTTCGTTGCCTTCCAGGGTGTTGTCTCCAGTTACGCCAGCGCCTTCCATCTCAACTAAGAGATCGTAGACTATATTATCACCAGCGTTCTTCTCGAGGTCTTTTGCCATATAAAGGATCGCATCTTCATTAGTTCCGAGAAACTTGCGGAAGAACAAGGTACCCTTAAGGGCCTCGTACCATGTCTTTTTAGACCAAAGTTTCACCGTTTGACTTGACGATGTGCCGAACTCTGTCTCTGCCATTTGTGACTCCTGTTAATAATTATGAATATTTATCTTTATACTCCACAACTTTGTGTAGTAGATCTTCGTTTGACTCTATTGTACCTAGTAAAGTATTACATCTAGGACACAGTAACCCTCTAACCTTATTTGTATCATGGTCATGATCTATGGATGCTCTAGTAGATAACTCACTGAAATCTTTACTGCAAATTTCACAGCAGCCTTTTTGTTGATTCATCATATCTTGAAAATCAACTTCAGTTAAGCCATAACTTGTTTTAATACTAGCCATACGAAAATAATGATCACGTTGTTTACGTTCAGCATTATTTTTTGCACCAGTAGGGTTATACTGTTTTCGTCGTAAGTGCTCACAAGTTTTACAGTTAACCATTAAACCATTTTTATCTCGGTTGTCAACTCCGAATAATTTAACTGATAAAGTTTGTTTACACGACGGACAATACTTTTTACCTTGTTTAAGCTGCTGAACGCGTCGATTAGTTTCTTCGACACTTTTCTTGCCTTTACCATTTGCCCAGCATTTTTTATTTGACTTACTTGCACATTGTCTACAGTATGATTTTAAACCGTCTTTACTTCGCGCTTGTTTGTTAAACTCAGTAATACTTTTTTCTACTTTACATCCACTACACGTTTTAGTCTTCATTTTACTAGCCCTCGCTATTTCCTGTAAAATAAATACGAGGGAAAGAATGTAGGTTGCATCCCTTTTCGACTTGCATTGTCTATCCCTCATAACTGTATAATTCATATCAGTTTTCCTTAACCTGTTTTTTCCAGTAGACGATCGATTTTCGCCATCGTTCGAGCGTCTAAGTTCATGAATTCTTCAGTCGGCATATTTGCAACTCTAGCAAGTAGAGTCTCGTTTACTTCGCCTCCTGAAGAGTTTGCTCTTGCTAGTGAAGCTGGTCGATCTGTATCCAATAGTTCATTGGTGTTGTTAGCTTCAGTTATTGCAAGGTTTAAGGCTTTTCGTACATACCGTGGGGTCGCAATCAAGTGCGCTTCCAAAACACTTTCCATGTTTAAAGACGGAAACTTCTTTGTAAAAGCGTCATTGATTGTTTTCGAGTTCAACGCGATGTCAATAGCTTGATCAGCTGTAGTAGGCGCTGCAATTCCGCGCTTTACTAAGTAGTCATCAAATAAGTCATCTTTCAAGTAATCCCACGCGCTTGAAACTTTTTTGTGAGCGTCAGCATAGCCTTCGTTCTCGCTCAATAAAGTGTTTAACGCTTCGCTTTCTGACGCTTTAGTATGCATAGTTGTAGTTGCATTTCGCAACATGTCAACCTGATTCTTAAGCTCCAAAAGTTCAGCATTATCTCCAGTACTCAGGTTCATCAATTTAGAAGTATCCAGGTAGAGATTCCCTTCTTCATCAAAGTCGATAGGGATGTTGGAGTACTTCTTGTCATCAAGTTCGTTCTCCAAGTCCTTAGTCTCTTTGAAAGTTGCTACGGCAGTTTTAATTTCATCTAACTGCTCCTGTAGTCCCTGTCTAATACCTCTTTGTGCTGATAAAGATTTAATTAAACCTTTATTGGCAATTTCTAACTCAGACATCTTCTTAGCAATAGATTGTACGTCGTCTACATCCTGATCTGCATCATCATCTGCATCATCATCCACATCATCCACATCTGCAAATTCATCCAACACATCTGTGTCATCAACGTCAACTTCATCTAGTGCTGCGAGTTCTTCTTTTGTTAGATTTTTGTTATCCTCAGCCATACTAACTCCTTTTCGCCCGATCCCCGGCGTCGGTAGTCACCCTTATGTAGGTGTCACATTTGTTGGTGTATTATTCTGTGGTGCTGCAGCCTGTTTCTCTGACGCACTCACCACAAATTTAAGTAGCTCAAGCATAGAACTTTTCTCGTCTGCGTCCATATCAGCCATCTTAGCAGCTAAGTCACGCTTAGAGTCAGTGTCTTTCTGAGCTATTTGCTCCCTTGATATTGCACCGTCTTGCATCTTGCCTTTCGCCATTATTTCTAACTTCTTGCTCTCGTTTTGTACCTGTGCTGTTTTATGCTTATCGTCACTTTCCAGCTTTTTGGCTTTCATCTGCATCTCAATACCTTGCAGTTTCTGTTTGCCTTCTTCTTGTTGCTTAATGTAGTTTTTCCAGTTTGCTTTTTCAATTGGAGATAAATCAAGTTTGTCAATCACAGTGAATGGATCAACTGGGAAGCCTTTTTCCATCATTTCCATAAAGGTTGCCAGCTCAGCCATCATCTTAGTTAAGCCACCAGGGGCTTCTTCCATTCGAATATTGTAATTTAGGTCACGAATTTTTCTAATCGGCGCAATCATTCCACGCTGTTGATCTACTATATAACCTTGTTGAAAAGTGTATTTCTCAGTTTCACCGAGTATCTTTCTAATCTGTGTCTCAGGCATAAAGCGTACGATTATCTCAATCTTCCGCTTGTATACTTCTTTAAGTGCAGCTCGATGATTAGCAAATAACTTAGCCAAGATAGTAAGTCCTTGCTGTTGTCTCAAACGAAGATTTATTCCTGGTTCACGACGCTGCTGTGCAATACCCATCAAGTCAGGATTCACACCACTGATCATCTTCATTGCTTCCCGGTTCATCTCTTCAAGCTTCATTGGTGCATCAGGGAATTGTGGAACAGATTTTTCTTTAACCTTGTTCAAACCCCCCTTGGTCATAAACGTAATTGCATCAGGATCAGCCCATGAGTCTTGCGCTTGTGTGAGATCATGAAATGCATCAATCTCAGCCATGACGCCAACGCCTTGCTTACCCAGGAGTTTAAGTGTATGCATCCAACGTCTATTGCATTCTTTCTGTGGGTCAATCATACCCTTCACAAGCCCATAGGCCTTGTGCTGCCGGGTTGATCGATCGATATATGCTCTTGCACGACAGAGTGAGAAGTTCTTCTTATAGACAGGTGAATCACCTTCCCACAAAATCCGGTCATGTGTGTAGTGCAGCCAATGAATCTTAGTGTCATATACTTGAGTCAGTTGACCAGATATTTTTTCTTTCTTCAGGAGGTTGTATTCTTTCTTTGTTAGCTCAGTAATTTCCTTCTTGTCACTTATAAAGTAGTATCGCAGATACGCAATTCTGTACTCTAAATGTGAGACCAAAACTCGCTTGTTTTGTGAGTCGTAGAACTCAAAAGAATCTGCTTGCACTACGTCTTGGTCTAGATAACCAAGAGAGTGATCTGAATGCTTACCTAGTCCTTCCAGGCCATCAGTAAAAATTTCTTCCATATCCTTAATGTGCTTAGGATACCTGATGTGAAAGTCTTCTGCTGTAATCCACTTCTCATAGATGATGTACCGTGCATCACTAAGGTTCGACTTCCTACACATTGGATCAACTAATACCTCATACCCTTCTAATGAGAATTCGTAGAACTGAAGTTCTTCAGGATTTGCCGGATCAGGTCCTACGTCGACTACTACATCACCAACACCTGTGATAAGTTCATTCTCAAATAGTGTCTTGTGCTCATCTGCTGCGTCAAGTTGACTTGTGTCAATGTACTTGACAATATCCTCAAGTACTTCACATAAGAAGTCATCACTCTTCTCAACTGGGTATGGATAAATACGTACTGGATTTTGCGACTCAATCCCAACGGCTAGTTCTACAGTAGGATGGATGTAGTTCCATACTAAAGCTTCACGACCCTGCTGCTCTAGCTTAAACTTCTCATCATCACTCCACTGGTCACCGGCTTTAAACTTCTGCGCAAGCTGAGCTGACTCAAGCCACTCTAGATTTGCAGTCCAAGCTTCGTCTCGCATCTCTTTCGCAACTGTCAGTCGATCTTCTTTTGAGAGCTCAGTAAATGATGTATACCAACCAGCCATAATAAGTCACCTTTTATTTTTTTGGAGTAGGCTTAACTGTGCCAACTGCCGGAATCTTCGCAGTTTCTTTTGTACCAATGTAGATGACCGCGGCAGACTTAAGTACATCACCGCTCTCAAGATGCACACTGTTCTCTACATTTCGTGTAACCATCTTCATCAGTCTCTCATGATCGTACTGAGCCAACTCAATTGTGTTACCGTCAATCATTCTTGCATAGTATCTTGTTCCCATTACTCTTCTCCCTTACATTACCATTCTTCGTTGTTTATATTTCGCCATCAGTGCGTCTACTTCATTCAGGCGTTCCTTTGTATAGCCAGAAAGGCCCCTGATACGCATCATCACATACTGAAGAGCATCGTGGACATGACTGTACTTATTCTTGGCAGGCGTATCTGCAAATCTCTCTTCACCAACAACCTGCAGTCTTCTAAACTTATAGCCTCCATTAAATCCCTTTCTCAAATGGTTGCAGTCAGGATGTAAGTTGAATGCAGGCTTGCCGTCCCTGAGTGCAGTAAGATAGAATCGTACTGCTTCAAGACGTGGATCTAGCACATTGGTATTTGCTTCTTCACACATGATACCTAAGTCGGCTAGTTCTTTAAAAACTGTTTGTTCGTCTGTTTGTGCACGTTGATTGCCGGCTGGGTCACCGATGAATGAGATATCTGTGTCGGGGTAGTGCTGCTGAATATGTGGCAGTAAGCAGGTCTCAGCAAACTGCTTAATACCCATGTCAAAGGAGACTACTTCAGACAGCACATTCACACCGCCACGTGTTGTTGGTTGTACAAATACTGCAGAGGGAGTTAAGCCAAAGTCAAGGCCGCACAGTAATTCCTGATCCTCAACATGCACGATATGTTCATTTAGATGAAGGGCTTCTGACCACTGTTCTTTGTAAATCGGCCTTCCATCTTCAACACTCCCGAATTGATTTGCTAGGTTGACCTTTATCCAACTGTGTGTCTTACCTTCTTTTCCTCTAGTGTAGTATCCCTCAGGTAAGTTTTGTATGTTCTCAGCCAAAGGATTGGATTCCCATTCTCTAGTTACGGGGTTCTCTATTAACCCACCAGGTTGTGTAAAAAAGGTCCAGTCCCTTGGCTTGGTAACTTCTTGCAGTTCGTAAAGCCAGTGATCATCATCCACTTGATTGGTGTCACCGATTATCCCGTACCATGACGGCCCGCCATCAATAGCTGACGGATATCTGCCGATACGAAAGTCGAGCATATCCAGGATAGCTTTCGGTAATTCTTTTATTTCGTTGAGCCAGGCCCCAGTCAACTGTGATCCCCTCACCTTCTTGACAGCTTGCGGTCTGTCAAGAGCTATGAAGACTAGGTCTGAGTCAACGATGGTCTTATCTGATAGTTTAAATTTTATATGGTGGTTGGGTGGTTGAATACCAGACCCTTTAGAAAACTTCCCTAGATGCTCGAATAAGTCAAGCCAATCCTTGATCGTAGTAGAGAAGAGTTCTCCATATGTGTTCCTGACAGCGTACCATCTACTTTTGCGTATGCCTTGCCGGTTTGGTCGCTGCTCAGTCATCTGTGTCAAGATGCGTTCACAAGAGCCATAAGTTTTGCCGCTACCTAATGGCCCTGTGATAATACCAACACGCCCTCGATGATGAATGTAGTCACCGAGTACCTGCCCTTGCGCCTTGGTTTTCATCACAAACTTCATATCTTAAACTCCACTCAAGTCTCGGATGATCACAGTGGGGAGCCCAGACTCATCTTTGCCCATCGAAATTGCACTGTTGAGTCCCTGAATGTCCTTGGTCAGCGCTTGAAACACGCCAGAGAGTGTGGCAATATCTCTAACACTCTCTTCATCGACTGCCTCAATCGCACTGCGAGCTTTTGCCAGTAACTTAGTTTCTAAGTCAGCATATAATTCGACAAGTGCGAGTTGCTTGGCCATGTTAAACACTTGAAGTCTTTTTCGGTTTTTATCCAGGAATTGATCTGCGCGAACGGTAAAGATATCTTCACCCTCTAAAAGCTCTTCACCCTCTGTACCTTCAACCAGAGAGAAGGAGGACGAATCGTCTTCTGAAAACCACTGCTGCCATTCTTGTTCTTTGGCAATCTTCTCCATCATAGAGAGAGGTAAACCTAGAGTATCTGCAAGATCTTTAAGAGGGACGCCTAGAATCTCGTAAGATAATCTAGGTACTTTCATATTGGTTTCCATATCAGCTCCTTTTACTTTCTTATTTAATTATAAGCTATATATTTGGATTTGTACAGCTTTATTTGAAAATAAAATACAGTAATACCACTCGTGGGAAAAGTGTATCATACCATATTATATAGGCGAATTTTTTCTACAGTTTTGATCTTTTTTAGTATAAGCACATCAGTTTGGCAGAGCAATACACGTATTATAGTATTTTAGTATCGGGGTTATACTTGTGTAAAAAGTGTATATTTTAGTAAAAACAGAGAAATTTTTTTGTTTAGTTTCTCGGTGTTATACTTGTGTAAAAAGTGTATATTTTAGTAAAAACAGAGAAATTTTTTTGTTGGGATTCACAGAAGAGTGGTGTAAAAAGTGTATATTTCACTGTGTACGAGAAATTTTTTTGTTGGGATTCACAGAAGAGTGGTGTAAAAAGTGTATATTCTATTGTTTACGAGAAATTTTTTTGTCGGGATTTACATAAGCAGAGCTTATTAACCCACGGGCCCCCTATACCCCATATTATATATTTATTTTATTTTAAAATATTTTTAAATAAATATTATATTATATATTAAATTTTATTAAAAATATATAAAAATTTATTTAATTTTTTTATTTACAAATTTATTTTTTTATTATATAATATATATATTAAATAAATAATAATTATTTATTTAATAGATCTTTGACATAATATAAAAGCTTTTATATGAGAAGGCTAGAAGACTTCACTCTTCTGTAAGAAGAGCGCGAGACTGAATAGCCTGCTTATAAGAAGAGTGTATAACTGTGAGACTCTGATACTGAAGAGTCTCACTCGATGGCCTAAGCACAAGGAGACTTACTATGAAATCACTAAACTTTGAAACTAACGAAGCTTATATCGCATGTGATTTTGAAGAAACATTCGACAGAACACACTTCAACGAATACTTGAAGAATACTGAGATACATGATATGACTGAGTATCTCGAAACTCTTGTACCAGTGTACAGAGCATCGCACACTGACTTTGTTAAACGCCCGTACTAATCAACACAAACATCCGAACAGCGCTCGGGCGATGTAAAACTAAGCGCGTTTACAACACTCAACTTATAAGGAGTACATCATGGCCAAAGCAAAAGAACAAAGCGTACAGTTGACTAACACTACAGAGCTGAAAAGCTGGACCAAACCTGAACTTGTAACTGCAGTAATTGAGTATGAAGACTTGCTCCTTGCACTTGAGAGTAAAATCTCAAGTGTGAAGGTGCCTGTAACAGGGCGCAAAGAACAAGTACTGAAAATCTTGAAGTCAGCTGGACACATAAGCGTCTCAGCTATTGCGACGCGCATTGGCATCAGCCAACGCAATGTGTCTTCGCAGATGACATACCTCCGCAAGGACGGTCATGCAATCGCGACCGACTCGCTCGGTCGTAAATTTCTTGAGTAATTAACTGATGTCTTCTAGCCTTCTATATGCGCTGCTCAATAACGAGCAGCGCAACCCTTAACAAGGAGAATGACTATGGCTATTGTTTATGTAGTAATGCTTGACGTAAAGTATGAAGGTTCAACACTCAGAAATTTGTTTAGCAATGAAAACGCAGCACGCAAGTACTGCGCGGCTAATGCCAACGACGTCGAGTATGATGACGTGAGCTTCTCAATTCACGAGATGACTGTGATTGACGAAGTAAATGTTACCGAGGCTGATGACAAGTATGATCATTACGACTACTAACCTTAACATGCGCTGCTCAATAACGAGCAGCGCAACCCTTAACAAGGAGGATGATTATGACTAACCCTAACCGATCTAAAGTTCTCAATGCTGTTCAAACATCAATCAAATCAAACGGTTATTACCGTAATGATATGATTGCCAAACAACTCGGTATCCCTAAGCGTGAGGTAAGCAAGATGCTTACTTACCTTAGATGCGATAACGGCCACGACTTCACGCGGTATAGAATGAACCGCTAACCTTTAACATGCGCTGCTCAATAACGAGCAGCGCAACCCTTAACAAGGAGAATGACTATGTCTAAACGTGTTAACATTTCAATGCCTGAAGAATTATATGCAGACGTTAAGAAATATAATCTTAATACTTCTAAAGTATGTCAAAAAGCTTTAGAGACTGCAATACGATTTGAGAAAGGTAAACGCCGACACCGTCAAAGCATGATTGATAATGCTCATCACATTATCAAAGCTTTACAGCGTGCTTAAAACTCAATGCCTTAACCATCCGACGCGTCTGGGTGATGTAAAACTTGGCGCACTAACTCTAACCCTTAACAAGGAGGATGATTATGACTGAAACATTATTTACATGTATGACACTGGCTGAAGCATTAACTAAAGAAGCTGACGCAGTAAGAAAAACTGAAGACGACATGATGTCTTATGTCGAATGTTACAACGGCCTCGAGCGTATACACCACGATCTGTATACACATGCTGAACTCGATGATCTTAGCGAGACGCTTGAAGCGAACGGCACATGTGACATAAGCATGGACCTTGTACGAATAATGAACATATGTCTTGACGGCTTCGGTAAATCTGACGTAGCAAATACACTACGACTACCGATTAGCAACAAGATAATGCAACTCGTACACTTTCTTCATTATCTGCACAACATGAGTTAACCACTAACAAACACCAATGCCTCATTGCTTATGATTTACTATCATAGGCGGTGAGGCATTGATGATAGTAAGCCCGGCCCAGTGGGAGAGCGCGGCCAAGTATCAACCAGTACAGAAGATCACGGTCCAGCATCAGCTCACCATCGTCCCAATTTACTATCACCCGGCCCCGCTGGAGAGCTCGGCCAAGCGCGATACCCAGTCCCACACCAATTGCACCCGGCTATTTACTTCCCCGTGCTTTGGTGATATAATTATATTATAAAGAGTGAGGGAATAATCCTTCATTTAATAAATACCAAGCAAGGAGGTCCAACATGGCCAAAGAATTGATGAGTATGACCAAAGAAGAATTGGTGGCAATGATTGAAGCACAGTCAGTAGAGATCAACAAAGTGAAGGATGCAGCTGGTGGCCGGAAACTTCAGGTATTGAAGATACTTCAGACTGGAGACCACACCACAGTGAAAGCCATCGCTGCAAGAATCGGTATCTCAGACAGGAATGTCTCATCTCAAATGACGTACCTCCGCAAGGACGGATATGCCATCGCAACAGACAGTCTTGGCCGGAAGTTTCTTGAATCCACAGGTCAGGTGCATGAATCAGCTGGAGCCAAGGTTATAACCAGAAAGAAAGCAGTATAACAAATAACCTGTGCGGTGAGTCTATCTCACCGCACAATTTAATCAGGAGGAACTCAGTATGGTTGATTATTATGATGAGTACAGCGACGAAGAGTATGAGGATCTTGACATTGAATTCTTTGTACCCGACTCGCCAGGTAGACGGTGTAACTGTGAAGACGCACCGTGTTGTGGATGCAATCAATAACGGGAGGAACTCAGTATGGCCAAGAAGAGAGTCTTTAAAGAGCATATCGTCACGGCTGTGATCATCAATCACCAGCTGTATGTGATGGACTTTGTTGAGCAGTATGAATCAGTAGAACATGCGATCTTTGCAAAGTTCGGCATCGACGCTGACAATGAAAATTATCACGTACTGTGGAGTGGTCCACGATACCACATAGGTTAACAGTAATGCCCGGGCATCTCAATGTGTCCGGGCATTTTTATTTACTATCATCGGCGGGACTGGAGAGCTCGACCAAATAAGATCTGGATTCTAGAAAAATGAGCGACCGCTCATTGTGGCTACTTCATAGCTACATTTGCTCTAAGCTACTGATTTTACTACATATAACCAGAGGTAAAATCGAGCTAAATTTAGGTCTTTTTATATTCTATTAACTCTTTTTATCTAACTACTTGTTTTTATTATATATATTAATAAAATTGAAAGAATTAAGAGAAATATAATATAATAGAAATACAAGGTTGTAAAAGACCTGGGGTTATTGTATATATAGGCTACGGTGTATGTATTATTGATCCTTTTTACCCTTCTGTAGCTTAAAAGGATAGAAAAGTTTTTATTGAAATTAGCTCATGCTCTTCAAAAAAGGACAGAATATCTAATAAAATCAGCTACTTAGAAAATAAGAGTCATTTTAAGCAAAATGAGAATACCTAGTTATATCAGCTACTTAGAGACAAAGAATTACCGCGAGGCTCTTTGTAGACTACGCACTTTTTGAGAGAATACCTAATAAAATCAATAGCTTAGGCCCATTTTCTCGAAATATACACGAAATAAATTATCTAATAATATCAGCTACTTAAGTTTGAGCCGTCATTCATTTTTTATTAGCTCATTTAACCTGAAATATTAACCCACAAACACACAAAGTGCGCTCAACACCAATTATCTCTGGCTATTTACTTTCCAGCTCTTTGGTGATATAATTATATTATAGAAGTGAGAAGGAATTAAAAATCAACACTTAAGCAAGGAGTCCCGTATGAGAGACACATTAACACTAGAGGCTATCCGTGAAGACTTAACCAGTGTGCGCAAGCTCATCAGAGTGCGCAAGCCAGAAACAAAAGAGTATGACTTAGACTACTACAACGCAAGAGACTTACTTATTAGGTTGAACAACAACTTATACACACTACCTATCTCTGGTTGGCTAGAGAATGAAGGCACACTAGATATAGACATGGCACTAATTGATCTAATCTACTTCATCAACAACCACAAGCTCAAACAACTCAATGAAGCACTTTATCAAACTATTAATCTGGTTGACGCGATCAGCTACAGATGCGCAACACGATTTGACTCACTGACCGAGGTATAACAAAGTTAAAATTAACACCAAAAGCAAGGAGGCCAACATCATGGCACAGCATGATCCAAGACACCGCAACTCACTCCACAAGCTAAGTAACAATGAAGCATACCTTAACTTAGGGTTCATACCCATCACGACAGGCAGAGGCCAACAAGCTCTGTACATGGTAACTACGTTCGGCTCCTATTTCTGGTTAACAGACTTAAACGGCGACGCTCTGCCCAAGGACTCAGACAAACAACTCTCATTCTGCATGTACGATGGAGACACTAACGCACTGCTCTACTACAAAGACATTCCAAACTTAGTTACTAATGTCGTCATGCACATCTCTCTGGCTGTTGATGACTACATACTTAAAACAAGGAGGCCAAACTAAATGATTAGCAACGCTGAATTATCACAAAGGCAAACTCTGCGTGACCGTGGCGAAAGCCCTGACAAGTTAGACAAGGAGACGACTGAGGAGTTTCTGCAACGAGGTGGTAGGATTGCAAAGATTCCGAGGGGTATGAGTGGTGAGACATTTAACGCGTTCCAATGCACGAAGGAGGCACATAAGGATGGCACAGTCAACGATCCAAAAGAAACAAAATAAGAAATCTGTATTTTATTTTTCTCGGGGTATTTACAAACCGGTCTTTTTATGTTATAATAAGAAGATAGGGTAAAAGAGGATTAGTAAGACTCTCCTTGTTGTTGAGTGGTTGGAGAAACTTAGAACTAGGCCACTAGGTTTCTCCAACATCCTAACCAACACTCGCAGCACCCACATATAACTCTACAACAACAGAGGATATTTATGGCAACTACAGTACTACGTAAAGACGATCCACATTTACTAACACTCACACAACTCAACTTTAAGAAAATTCCCAACTCCCTTAAGCAGCATCCCTTCTGGATACTATGGCAACCTCGGCATCAGCACAACTCTACAAAGATACTTAAGACCCCATTCGGTGGCAAAGCATGGCAGAAACAGATACAGTCCTGGGATGACATTGTGCCGCACTATGGCAAGCAACAAAAGAACATACCGACTGGACTGGGTTTCGTGTTCACCAAGGACCATCCATTTGTGTGCATCGACATTGACGACGTCACACCGACCAACTCAAGGATGCAAAAAGAACTTGACTCATACACTGAGCGATCTCCTTCTCTCTTGGGTACGCATGTCTGGGTGCAGCTCTTCAGCATCAAGGACAAAGCGAAGTTAGAATCCTACTTCGGCACTAAACGATTTAATAAGACACACAAACGTGATTTGTTTATATCATCTGGCTATTGTACTATCACTGGGGGACATGTCAAGACTACCCCGACTGATGTGCGCATTTACTCCTTTGAGGACTTAGTTGACATACTAGGCCAGTACTTCAATCAAAAGATTGTCTCCCTGGAAGAGCACCGTCAAGAAGCAGTTCAAACAAGCAAGGTACTATTCCCCCGCACCAAGCGACAAGCACCAATCTCTGCAGAACAAGCAAGACTCCTACTACGTAAAATCGACGTCCGCACCTTGACATCTGACATATTCGACAACTTGACTCATCCTACAAGACTAGCGATCCTAAACCCAGATGAGACAGAAGAAGCGCGTGAACCATGGATGACAATCTGTCAAGCAATTCATCATAACTTTGGTGGTGAGCCAGATGGTCTTCTACTTCTACATGAGTGGAGTAAGAAGGGTAACAAGTATGACAAAGAGGCACTCATGTCGGTGTACGAGTCATTCTCTACGGCGCCAGAGTTTCTTAATCAACAAAAACCAATAACAATCGGTACACTCATTGCGCTGGTCAAAGCACAGAGACCGGACTTCAACGATCTATCTCCGAAGGGAAAGCCTGTCTCCACAATTCAAAACTTAGAGGCGTACTTCAAGTTCTACAAGTATCATATGGCGTTTAACATCGTCACACGTGAGGTAGACATAGCGATGCCTAAAGCCATAGTAACAACTCTGGCCGACAAGACTATTAGAATCTTTGATATAGACAGAGCATATCGTATCATCGCGTCTGAGTTATTGAAGCTCGGTTTCGCGAATAAGAACTTTATAAATCTAAGAGAGTCAATTCTAGACTATGCTAAAGTAAACTCATATAATCCAATAGAAAACTACTTTAATAAGATATATGCTGAATATGATGAAGCTCAAGATCCATTAGAGGATCTTATGAACACTATCACGTTCGACAATACGATACGGACTAAGAATGCTCAAGCAGCGGTCAAGGTGTTCTTTAAGAAGTGGCTGACACAAGTTGTCGCGGCGGCGAATACCTCACAAACACACTCGACCAGGATATTCAACAACCTGATGATCTTGATCGGTGAACAGGGTGTAGGTAAGACTAAGTGGGTTGCTTCGCTCTTTCCAAAAGAGATTCAACAATTCTGTGCAGGTAGTGGCAACTTACAGATTAACCAATTTAGAACTGACAACGTGAAGCAAGCTATTGAGTTACAGCGCACGTTGATCTGCAACATCAATGAAGTAGACTTACTGTTCAAGGAAGGCTCGTACTCAAAGTTCAAGCAACTTCTGGATGAGACGACCAACTCGATGGTGTTACCTTATGGCAAGACTGCTGTGCAGATGACACGACGAACAGTATTTATAGGTAGCACGAACAAGCGTCACTTCTTAGTAGATCAAACAGGTAACAGAAGGATAACTCTGGTCCATGTTGACGACATGAACTCAGAACATACTATGGACCTAGGGCAACTTTGGGCACATGCTGTGCACTGGTACCGTGAAGAAAAATGCTGGTGGCTTGACCCTAAGAATCCAGAAGATAAGGTGGCAATTGAGGTGCAAAACAAACTAAATATGCAAGGTATGTACATTGGTGATGACGGCTTGATGGAAGACTTAGATCACTACTTCAAGCTAGACGCTAAGTCAATCCACTACAAGAAAGTAACATTTAAAGACATACGAATGCTGATGCCAAGTCTACATGGTGTAAAGCTCAACTCTAGGGCATTCAATGTAGCAAAGATGACTTTTCATAACTGGCTAAATCAAACTAAGTTTGGCGAAGTTATGAAGAAGAAAAGTGGCGTTCGTGCCCAGCAATTCTATTTAGTTCCCCCTATCCGCGAAAAGAAACAAGCTGCATCATTCAAGCAAGCTGCACTACTAGATGAACTAGAATCTCTCGCCTAGCACCAATTCTCTCCAGCTATTTACAATTCAGTACTTTGGTGATATAATTATTTTATAAGTTGATGAAGGTAAAAACTTTAACTACAAAACGAGGAGGCTTAGTATGATTAAATGGTTAGGTGAAACAGAATGTAATGTATGCCACAAAGATGCTACAAAAGCCAAGTGGTTTGCTGATGCAAAGACCAAGTACGGTCCCTGGGCATTAGTATGTGACAAATGCTGTAAGAAGCACTGCATAGCTGTTGGACAGATGTATGATCCAAAGACAAAGGAAAAGATATGCGATTTAAAACAAGAACATATGTCGTAAACACAAGAACTTACAGGAGGCCTAATGTTAAGATTCTGGAAAGTCTGTCTGGTAATTCACTTCTGCTTATTAATAAGCTCCGCAAATGTCTATACAAGCTCGATCTTATTGGTCACATTCTTAATTAGTGGCGTAGGCTACTACACAACAAAGGAGAGACTAGATGTCTAATGTAGAATACTTAGAAATAAGCGAACTTGTAAGTGAAAAAGGTTGGTACTTCTGGGATGAAACAGGAGACGCAATCGGACCATGGAAAAACAAGTGGGCTGCAGAAAAAGTTTTTTCAGCGTATATTTTTAATGTAATTGAAGGTCAAGACTTTCTTCATTTACATCTTGACAAATTCTTACAACTAAGTCGGTAAAGGAGAGATTAACATGACAAGCAAACCATTTTACTATGAACACATAGAGCTGGAAAAAAAAGCAGCCAAACGAACTTATGAAAATAGTCTTGCAGACATTACTAGTACCAGGGAAGACTTCTACAATGTTGTAAGAGATGTGGCTGAGGAACTTGAGTTGGTTGATTATAAATCTACTATAATGATTGGCTCATGGCCCAAACGAGCATACGTCAGTGTCAAGTTGAAGAAACACGATACTATCACCAATGGGGTCAATGAGGTTATAGATACTGTTGAAGAGATTCTTACACCACTTGACTTTAAGATGGACTTAGACTGCTCCAAACAACAAGAAGGTTACTATGAACTATACTACAATAAAGGTGTGTTTGTAATTAACATATCTGTATTTATTGCGTCATCAGATAAGTGCAAAGCTAGACAAGTAGAAGTGACAAAGACTAATACAGAAACAATCTATACATGTGAGGAGGTTGAATAATGTATTTCTATAAAAACAACTGGTACAAAAAGAACAAACAAGGTATGTGGATGATCGGGTGTTACGGCAACACAAAGTCTAAGACTGCCAAGACATGGTTTAGGTATACAGGCCGATCAGACTTTATGAAAAAAGTGATGAAAGATGGAGACTGCCTTCATGAACTTTAATACTTTTTTACTGATACTGATTCTGCTATGCATTTGTGTAGTAGCTAAAGGCTTAGATATATATAACGCAAATATCCAAGCTCAGTTAAACACGATACAGTATCAAACTTCTGGTTGCTATCCGCATCCAACAGAGATACTTAAAGACGTGAAACTAAAGGAGAAGAACTAATATGAGACATCACTCAACACAACTACAAATCTTTAAGGCCCAAACGTACTTACAGGAACATAGAGCTGAGCTTGAAGTAATGAAGCTCGCAGACGCCACAAGAGCAATCAACACTGCATGTGCCACAGCTGTGTCAGCGAATACAGTTAAGAACTGGTCTATTATGTTCAGCATCACATTCGCCAAGTCGTACAACAAAGGTATGAACAAAACAAACTGTCGTATCAAAACTCTGGCCAACGCTATTGCAGAACTTTATGAGGACGTAGGTTCTAAACAGCATCCTGGAGTTGCAAAGATTCTTGAAGACTTGAATGGAGGCGACAAATGAATCCAGACATAATGAAACAAGCAGGCTTTGGTGAAGAATTAAAAGCTGTTAACATGGGTAAGTGTCCTGGCTGTCACGAAGATGTAGGGCCAAACGACTTCAGAGATACACTATCACGCAAGGAGTACTTTATCTCAGGACTCTGCCAACAATGCCAAGACAAAGTATTTGGAGGAGGTGAGTAATGAATACTGCTTTATGGCAAAAATGGCTAAACGAAGATGTAGATGATCTTAAAGAGGCTTTACTATACTACGGTATAACTGGAATCCTGGCTCGCTTTGAAGATTGGTTAAAGTTTAACAAACACTTAATAAAGGAGGACTAATGCACAGTAAGTATTCACCCTCACAACTACCTAGGATCGTAACATGTCCAGGAAGTGTGATTAGTACAAAGGACGTATCAAAAGAGACTTCTTCATACGCTGAGGAAGGTACAATGCTGCATGCTGTAGTGGAAGAATGTTTGACTCTGAATGAGCACACAATACCAGAGGCCACGAAACTGAACTTCAACATCGCTGATGATGAGAGCAAGGAACTTGTTGAGGCAGTCCAAGAAGTACTAGACTGGGTTGTATCTCTACGACTGAAGTACGCTGACTATGAAGATGCGTATGAAGTAGTAGAGCAGCGAGTGTACATGTCACCGTACATCAAGGCAACAGGTTGTCAGATGCTCAATGATGTACACGGCACACTTGACTACTCCTTCATCATACCATCTGCAGGAGTTGTGTACATCGTAGACTGGAAATTTGGTAAAGGAGTAGAGGTGTGGCCAGACTCAGAGCAACTATACGCCTATGCTCTTGGCAAGTTAGCGTCCGTGAAGTTCGAAGTCAAGAAAGTATTTCTGGTCATTGGACAACCAAGATTATATTCAGGTGAACTATTCAAGATTGTTGAAACTACACCTGAAGCACTTAAGTCTTGGTTAGTGTCATCCCTGGTTCCTGCACTGAACAACAGCATGTCTAAGCACCCAATCTATAAGCCAACAGAGAAGGCTTGTATGTGGTGCGCGATAAAACGTACATGTAAGTATCGTAAAGACATGGCGATGCAAGCTGCAGCAGATGTATTTAAGATTCACGCAAAGCTGCCTGACAAAACAGACGATGAAGAGTTATCAGACTTCTTATTCAAGCTACCTGACTTAAAGAAGTACATTAGCGACATTGAGTTATATGCTATGAACATCTTAAGAGCAGGTCGTGACCTTCCTAAATGGAAACTTGTTGCAGGACGCAGCATTCGCAAATGGAAGGATGAAAAAGAAGCTAAGTTATTTTATGCAAACTTGGAAGAGTATGATGCCGAAGACCTTACTATCACCAAGTTCAAGAGTCCTACACAGATTGAGAAACTGGTAGGGAAGAAAAATGTTACAGAAGAAATGCTGGCGTTAGTGGTTAAGCCACCTGGCAAGCCAACGCTAGTACGTGAGACTGATAAACGCCCCGCACTCGAGTTTGAGACAGCAGAAGATAAGTTCAAATCATATGTGGAAGATTAAGGAGGAGATATGCAAGGAGAAGGAAGTGCTAAAATGCCTAAAAAAACTATGCAAATACGTGAGCAGACTGACATACTTGAGAACAGCACTGCTACAATACTCGACCAAGTTAGTAACTTAGAAGGTCGGTTACAAGCCATACTGCTGCCGTCAGACTGTACTGCTGAAAATGACTCGCCAGAACCATGTCTTGTACCATTGGCTTATAAGATATGGCAAGTAAATGAAAACTTAGCACGAGTTATGACAAGACTGAGCTCGTTGACGGAAAGACTAGAGCTATGATGTAGCTATAAAATTATTTTCTAAAAAGTGAAAATAATTGTTTACTTTCCCGCACTTTGGTGCTATTATAAAGATAATAAATGAATAAGAATAGTTCTTATTTTGCACTAAACAATTTAATTGGAGAAGAAGAATGGCTGAAAAAATCAACAGAAGACAGCAGGTAATCGATGCAATCACAACAGGTGAAATGACAAAGAAAGAGATCGCAGAGCAGATCGGTGTCAAAGAATCAGGCATCAGTTCACAGATGACGTACCTCAGATGGATGGGATACTTCATTATCTTTGATGACGACAAAAAACTGTCCTTCACTGATGAAGCAGGATTCGCTGACTGGGAGGCTGATAAAAAAGCCAACCGTAAAACCAAATCTACCTCAACAAAGACACCAGCTGAACAGCACGCCACGTTGACCAAGACCATCGCCAACCAGGAAAAAGCAATGGCTAAGTTTGTTGACAAACAGACCTTGCTTGCTGACGAAGAAGATGCAGATGAAGATACTGTCAATGAAGTGGATGCGAACATCACACTCCTGGATATCAAGATCAGGCGCAATGAAGCAAAACTCGACAACATTGATCTGAGTGATGAACCTGACGCTGAGCCAGAACCTGACGACGAAGACGAAGAACTTCTTTAACTGACACTCGAGGGGAGGTAACACTCTCCTCATTCAACAATGAAAGGTTTTGCTTATGGAAATAAAAGTGTACGACCAGATGACTATTGAGCTGATGCAACAGCCTAAGTATCCTGCTGAGATAATAGCCATTGCCTTGAACCTCACAATGAAGTCAGACCCTACATTTGTACCAGCAAAGTTCACTGAGAAGCTCGGTAAGTTTCTATTGGATGCAGATCACACATCGCCACTAGAACATATCAACTACACAATACTTATTCAAAATGTATCACGATCATTCCTTGCACAGATAACACGGCACCGCATGGGCTCCTTCACTTCTGCATCACAACATTATCAATACTATGACGACTACCCAGTCATCATGGAGAAGTATAAAGAAGAGATGGAGTTTGCCTGTCAGACTGCGTTCACTATATATCGCAGCTTAGTTGACAAGGGTGTTAGAAAAGAAGAAGCTCGGCAAGTACTACCTAATGCTGCGGCTGTTAATCTACTCTGGACTGTGAATGCACGGTCATTGATTAACTTCTTTAGGCAACGACTATGCCTGAGAAATGTTAAAGAGATGCGGATGTTTGCCCAACGGTTACTATCATTGGCTGAGCCCACCTTCCCTGAGCTCTTCAAACACGTCGGGCCGCAATGCTACGAAGGCAAGTGTAAGCAAGGTAAGATGAGCTGCGGCATTGGTCCTTGGGTTAAGTGGAATAAAAAGGAGAAGTAATGGAAGAAATACTTGTACGAATATCTGAGTACCAAAAAGCTATGGGGTATGACTTTGAGAACATGACTCTGCAAGCTCGGATGCAGGCGTTTAGAAACTACGTATTTGCTTTAGCTGTTGAACAAGCCGAGCTTGCAACAGAGCTGCCAATTAAGCCCTGGAGACCATACAAAGATCAGCTGTACTCAGCTCCCGAAGTACTTGCTGAGGAGTGGGTAGACTGTCTGTTCTTTCTGGTCGATCAAGCCTTGGTTCTGCAGCTTCCACATGATGTGATTAGAAAAGCATTTGAAGACAAAATGACAAAAAATTATAAACGTATAAAGGACGGCTATAATGGGTAGCATGACTGACAAGCAGACCAAAGAAGTTGAGGGTCATATTAAAGATGCGTCCAGAGAAGAGTATAAGTGCAAGCTTACGATTTTGAAAGAGCAGTACTCTGTAATACTTGGTGAGAAAAGGCGGCACTTAGCTGACGCTGCGCATTGTGATAAAGGTTTAAATAATGTTGAACTACGTTTAATCGAACTAGTGAAAGGAGGGCTTATGCATAACGGAAGATAAGACCAAAACGGCAAACACGCAAAACTATTAAAACTTTAAACAGGAGAAACAAATGATCACAGGAGAAGTTATTATAAGCTACCCAGCTATCTGGGAGCCAAAAGCAAACCCAAGTGGTGCGATGAAATTTTCTTGCTCAGTTCTTATTGATAAGAAAGACAAAGCCACAGTTAAAGACTTCCAAGACGCTATTGCCAAAGCCACTGCAAAGGGCAAAGGTTCTATTTGGAACAACAAAATACCAAACTTCAGGTACAAACCATTGAGAGACGGCGATGAAGAACTCGAGTCTGGTGAGAAGACAGACAAAGTGTACAAAGGTAAGTACTTCATCAACTGCTCCTCAAATGACGCTCCAGGAGTTGTAGGTCCTGATGCTAAACCACTCATGGATCAAGATGAGCTATATGCAGGCTGTATTGTACGCCTCGATGTGAACCCGTTCCCGTACAAAAACTCAGGTAACTCAGGGATTGGGTGGGGTCTAAATAATTTAATGCTTGTAAGAGAAGGCCCAAGACTCGACGGGCGACAAAGAGCTGTGGACGCGTTTGGCTCTTATGCGTCTAATGAAGTTAATGACGAAAATGATTTAATGTAGTACTACGAAGGGGAGTGGCTGTTACACTCCCCTTCAATTTAACCACGAATATACACTTTTTACGCTTAGCACCAATTAATTCCAGCTATTTACTTCTTGGTGTTTTGGTGATATAATTATTATATAAGTGAAAGAAGTATCTTTCATACAACACTTAACGAGGAGTGACACTATGCATGAACTAAATCGCATCAACAAACAAATCTTTGACTTACAGGCCCATAAGCGTCAGATTAAAGAAGCAATCCAGGTCATTGATACAAGCAACATGACCAAGCAAGAGATCATCGACAAAGCCATGACACTGCCCGAGATACCAGAGCATCTCTGGGAAGCTATGCAAGACTTCGGTTTTCAGACAGGCTCCTCAGTATTTGGCAATATAAACACTCCATCAGATATTGACTGGGTCGTGAACCTCCCAGCCTATGCCTTCTATTATTCTGGTTGTGCCTTAACGTGTGGCAAAATACAGGCCAACTACATTGACGAAGGCAGCAAAGACTTTGTTCCGTTCTATGCAAACAAAGACGGTAAGCTATACAACATCATCTGCATCGGAAGTTACTACAAGCTGGAAGCGTGGAAAGAAACCACAAGGATTATGACTGACTTATCTAACTATGACGCACTTAAAGACATCATGAAGACTAAGTGGAAACGTGTCAGGTTGTTCAGAGCCTTGACTGACGTCTTTGAGCCTGTCAAACCGCTGTATCATCGTCTTGATATCGCAGAAGCTCATCAATATGACATATGCTGCAGCTGTGGTCGTGAAGCCGTGAACTTTACATGCAAGGCTGCCAAGGATCATTACAAGGCAACAGGTGTTTGTGAGAGGTGTGCATAATGGATGTTAAAGAAACTTTGAAGGAAAGACAAGGCACACACGGCGCCTTTAGTGAGAACGCTGTGGCGTCTCAAGCCTTAAAGACTACTATCACTAACCAGAAAAGTACTCATGTGTACCTAGACGCCGTACAACAAGAAGTGCTGGATGTTATATGTGCCAAGATTGCACGAATCATAACAGGCGATCCAGACCATACTGACTCATGGCACGATATAGCTGGCTATGCTATGCTTGCGGAGCAAGATATAACTGATAAGTATAAAGACACAGGCAAAGAACCATGGGTAGGACACGTAGATGAACAGTAAACTCTGGCTTGACTTTGAGTCGTACAGCGAAGTGGACCTGCGAAAGCATGGCTCACTTCGCTATGCACATCATGAGTCAACAAACGTAATTTGTCTAGGGTACGCTTTCGACGATGAACTTACACAACTGTGGACTCCTGCTCAAGAGTTTCCAGAAGCTATACGTGCATACATGGAGAATGGAGGACCTGTGTATGCACACAATGCGATATTTGACTACCGTATATGGAATGAAGTGTTAGTTCCGTCCTTTGATGAAATCCCCACCATGTCTCTACATCAGTGTGTAGACACCGCTGCGCTTTGTCTTACCTACACACTCCCAGCATCTCTGGCTAAAGCTGGTGCTGCGTTGAACATTAGCTTACCAAAACTTGAAGAGGGTGTGAGACTAATCAACAAGTGTTGCAAGCCTAACAAAGCTGGCGAGCAGCCATCATACTTTGATATACCTGATACTTTCAAAGAACTATTCATGTACTGTAAAAGAGACGTTGACGCAATGCGTGAGATTGTCAACACTCTACCTCGGCAAGAGCTGCTTCCTATAGAACAAGAAGTATGGGAACTCACTGCCAGCATGAATAGAACTGGACTACCTGTTGACATACGTACTGTACGAAATGTCTTAGCGTACTTAAACAAGTATGTTAAAACAGAGATGTCCAAGGTTGCTACTATCACTGGGGGTCGTATACAGACTGTTGGTCAAACACAGAAGATAAGAGACTGGTGTGAAGAGAAAGGTGTTGTACTACCTAACTTACAAGCACCAACAGTTGCTGAAGCTATATCAGATGAACGTCTGCCAGAAGAAGTACTTAGCCTATTGAAGCTTAGACAAGAACTTGGTAGAACATCTACAGCCAAGTTTAAGAAGATCAAAGAACTTGAGATGGATGGTTACGTACACGATAACATTCAGTACCATGGAAGTAACACTGGTCGATGGGCTGGTCGAGGCTTCCAGATGCATAACTTGCCTCGTGCCAAAGTTCCTAACCCAGAGCACTATATAGAGATGTTTAAAAGTAAGAAGATTATAGATGATCCAGTTACGATCGGAAAAGCTCTTATAAGGCCTATGATCTTAGCTCCTAAAGGTATGATGCTTATGGTATCAGATTATAGTTCTATTGAGAATAGGATACTAGCATGGCTTGCTGGAGACACTCATACACTAGATGTTTTTAGACAAGGCTTAGATCAATATAAGGACATGGCAACGCATCTTTATAAAGTAGAGTATGACGACGTTACCAAAGCACAGCGCCAGATGGCCAAGATGGTGGTTTTGGGATGCGGCTACCAAATGGGCTGGCGAAGGTTTAAAGAATCAGCTCAAGACTGGGACGTGTATCTAACAGACGAAGAAGCCAAGCATATAGTGGACATGTATCGAGAGAAGTACGACCTCATTGTAGACATGTGGAACGACCTGAAGCTAGCAGGTATCAGAGCTATAATAACTGGTAAGAAACAAACCTTTGGTCAACTGAATCTAGGTACAGCACGTGTCAATGGTATACGATGGCTGGCGATGCAACTCCCTTCTGGAAAGAGCATCTATTATATGAACCCAAGTGTGCAAGAGAAGTACATCCCTGGGTATGAGACGATGGGTAAGGTGCCTACTATCATGCACTGGGGAGTAAATCCATACAGCAAGAAATGGAGTGAACTTAAAGTAACTCCTGGTCGACTGACTGAGAATGCAACACAAGCCACAGCTCGTGAAGTTATGGCATATGGTATGCTGAATGTCCAGAAGAATATGCCTGAGGCTACACTGATAGGAACAGTACACGATGAGGCGTTAAGTTTGATTGATGAGAAACTCGCTGTGTCAGAAACCATGGATAAGTTTAACCTTGAGTTGTGCACTGTACCATGGGCTAAGGACTGTCCTCTGGCAGCAGAAGGATACTTTGAGAAACGTTATAAGAAAGACTAAAGGAAAATAAAAAAATGCTTAATCCTTTTAAAAAAGCGATGCTTGAATGTGATGATCAGGATGGAAAAGAAAGACTGTGGGGATGGTTTGAATTAAGTTATGCCAGTTTTTTAGTTATTCCAAGAGTTTTGATGCACTCGATGCCCGATGATTGGCAGAACCAAATGGCTTCCTTGCTTGAAGAATATCAAGACACCTTTCCAAACCAACCTCATATCGGAACAAGGGTTCAGGCCACAAAGAACGGCAAGCTTACTAAAATGCCAGAATTTTTAAAAAACTATCGGCACCCTGATCATAGGGTTATCGAAAAGATGAAAGGAAAATAAAAATGCTTAATCCTTTTAAAAAAGAACGCTTCATAGTTTGGCACAATGATACTGCTGATCGTGTGATTGTTGAAAGAAATTGGTTTCAACGGTTGTTGTATCCTATTTGTTTTGCAACTTGTACCGAAATTATGAAGTCAAGCCAGATTAAAATAAAAATAGATTCTGCTGAAAAGTTTGTTGAGCATATAAAATCACATCTTGCCGATGATGAATATGTAGTTTGTAAGATATGTGGAAAATCCGTTGAAGAAATATATATAGATTCAACTAACTAATATATATAATTTAAAGAGGTGGTTATTATGACGTTTAGGCAAAAAGTTTTAAAACTTGCAAAAAGTTTTAAAGCTGCGGTGACTGTAGACAAAACAGAAAATGAGTTTGATATAGAAGTTCTCGCACCGGCTGGCTTCTATTGGGCAGAAGGTGGGGATTGTCATATACTCGTAGCAAATAAATACTACACTGAAAGTATTAAAACCGAAAACCTTTGGAAAGACCTTTATTTAAGAATGTCTGAAGGTTTAGAAAATTGTAAAAATCATAAATGCGAATGGGCGTAAACTATGGATGAATCTTTATATGATAAATGGGTAGAAGAAGAAATAGAAGATATGCAAACAGCATTATTACATCGTGGTGTTGATGGATTGTTTTTTGAGTTTGAACGATGGGTTAAAGAAAATTATAACGTAACCCAAAAGGATAAAAAAATATGACAAGAGGTGGTCAAAGAAAAGGTGCAGGGCGAAAGCCCTCACCTGACAAAAAGAAAGGCTATTCGACTAAGCTAAGATCATTGTGCAATGGGTTCAATAATAAACGTAGAACAATTGGACATATTTAGCGGCGTTGCTGGAAAATCCAGCCAATAAGCCATTGCAGCAGGCTGCGCAAGCTTGCTGCTGAATTTAATATTATAAAAATTGCTTGGAGGTAAAAATGGAAAGATACAAAGTTGATGAGCGTGTGGGGTGTATCGCAATTCTTGACACTGATATACCAACACCCAGTAACGGTTTGCATAGTGATGACAGACACATCGTAAAATACTGGCAGGGTGTCAATCTTTATAAGTGTTACAATAATCAAACCATGTGGCATGTGCCTGTTTTCCTTCGTCGTAGGGCCAGGAAGCTTTGTTATGCTATGAACGCAATTTTATAATAAGCCGTTACACCTGATTGCTTCGCACAGGTGAA
>Ga0233445_1000659_pt1 | contig 34107 bp, 63 predicted proteins | sample SI_124_October20_5_FD_182779 | JGI IMG/M metagenome (GOLD analysis project Ga0233445, IMG submission 182779) | Seawater microbial communities from Saanich Inlet, British Columbia, Canada - SI_124_October2016_100_MG | ecosystem: Environmental > Aquatic > Marine > Inlet | place: Canada: British...
TGAGAAGAACCTATTTTATCTTCAACCCATTTTAATCTTTTCTTTAGTTCTTGATTTTCATACTCAAGTAACCTTACTCTTTCTTTTAATTCTTTATTAAAAATCATCATCTTTGTTTAATTCTTTTATTTTTTTAACAGCACTATTCCAAGCATTTTGTATTTGTTCATATTCTTCTGGAAAGTAGTCTTCTGATATTTCTAAACCATCTACTGTTACGTAGAATCCTACACCTGGTCTAAGTGGTGTTATGTTACTACCTAATAGTTGTAGGTGTTGGTACTGTGCTTTAATATATTCTTTACTCATATTAGTTTTGGTTTAATAGTTCTCTTACAACCGATTCTTTACACAATTCATGATATCGTTTAGATATGTCGAAATAGTTTATACCATCGTGTTCTACAATATTGGTTTCTTTCATTAACAATACCATAGGTTCTAATTCAATTCTTTCTGAATTAATTTCCTCAGTTGTCATATGTGTTACTTTTTTACTCATCTTTGTTTTGGTTTAATTTATTTTTTTCTTTATACAATATCTTTTTTACGTTTTCCATTTTCATCAGATGTTCATCGTACCAATTAAGTGATAACAAAGCCCATACAGTTGTAATCACACTTACCGATAATGGACATACTAAATTTAGGTACCAACTTTCAGATATTTCATATACACCAACACCTAAAATTACCATAAGTGGGATATAAATTAATGTTGCTATTAAAATCTTACTCATCTTATTTGTTTTGGTTTAATTTATGATGTAACATATTTCTTAACTTATTCACCTCTGTCATTTTTACTCTCCCACACTCTTCCTAAAACAACACTATTAACTTTGCCTTCGAGTTTAGTAATATACCTCAGTACACTAATTGGAGTATGTAAATAATCCTCTTCACAATTTTTCTTCCAATAATTAAGGTCTTTATCTTCTTCTTTAATCTTCATAATCATCTCTTTAATTCGTTAATAACATTGTTTAGTTGTATCATTAGCAAGCATTAAAACATTATCGTTTATGTCTACTTTTTCCACTTATATGTATTTCTCCATCTTTAGGTGGTGGCGGTGGTAGAGGTTTGTTTTGGTTTAATAGTATTGTATTTTCTTCTAAAAAATTCTTCATTGCAATTAACTTTCTTCTAATACCGACTTTGTCTGCGTTAAGTAACTTTAATAAAAAATTATCTAATTCTTCTTTACTCATCTTTGTTTTGGTTTAATAAATTCTTTTTTCTTCTTTTGTCATATCATTATACTCATAGAATCCAAAAATAGTACCACACATAGGGCACTTTTTTTCATATGTAATACCACCATCAAACATTGACATACTACTTTTTTTTACTTTATGACCTTTTTTAGGGCAAATATATTTCCCCCTTAACTTTTTTATAAATTTACTAATCATCTTTGTTTTGGTTTAATTACATTTTCGGATAGTGCTCTATTAAACTTGTCTTCACTCATCACGAATTCATCCCTTGATAATTTCCAATTAGGGTTTATGATTGACATCACTCCTTCATTGGGGAACTTATGAATCTTAACAGTATATTTGTTACCTGTCTTACGTGTTAGTTCTAGTACGCAACCTGTTTCTACTTCTTCAAATACTTTACTAATCATCTTTGTAGAGTTTTATTAAATCTTTAATAATGTAATACACTGCCATTGAAAAACAGAACATCGCTATTACATAAAATGTTAATGCTATTATGCTTAATATTTTAATCATCTTTGTTTTGGTTTAATAAATTCATCATACCCACACATTTCTCTATCTTCGATAATATCACCTATTTTATGTTTATTCCACCAAGATTTAGTTGTAGTGTTTTCTAATTTAATTTTACCCTCAAATGTTCCTCTATCGTCATATACATGTTCAACATATAAACACTTTGTCCCTTCAATAAACCAAGTATCTTTTTTAGCGATATAATATTCCCCTTCTATAAAATCTTCTTTACTCATCTTCTTTGTTTTGGTTTAAATGATAATGATATTCCTATACTCATCCACCCAACTATGAATTCATATTCTCCATTGAGTGTTCTGTCATATGTTATCTTAATGTAAGGTAACACATGGAATTGATATGCTATTTTATGTTTACTTATTTTCATCTTTGTTTTGGTTTAGTATGGTTTATTTCTGTGTTATGCGTAATTATGTATTTTCTTTTTTATACCTTTACGGGTATAAACACTTACCTATTGGTAGTTAATATACCTTTACGGGTATAATTCATTTATCTTTATTCGTCTTTGTTTTGGTTTAATTGGGTCTATGCTAATAGGCATTCCAGTATCAGGATTTGACAAACAAACATCAGCCCATCCACGCTTCAATACTCCATGGTACAAATACACTTGTCTGATAGTTACAGTTTCTAACCAATACCATCCACCATCAAATCTTTTTGGGAGCCACAAGAACTTAGTCTTGTATCTATATTCTCCATCTTTTGGTTTATTAATCTTCATCTTTGTTTTGTATTTCTATTAATTCTTCCTTATTATACCAAGTGTATTTACCCCCTTCATAATGTACACCATAAAACGGACCCACTTCATTTTCTCTATTGTGGTGTTTAGGTAGTTTATTACAAGTCTGTAATACCACTCCGTCTTTATTATTGTATGTAAATCTAAAACCTATTCCTAGTTTACTCATTGTTGTTTTTGGTTTAAATCCACCCTTTTTCTCTAACTTGTTTTAGTAAGTGAAATAAGTCTTCGAATTCCCCACTATTAGACTTTATTAATTCTTTAACTTCAATAACATATGTCTCTGTTGGACTATCTAACACATCGTTTAAAAAAATATTACTATCCCAGATCTCGACATCATTTTTATTATTTATCCCTTTGGGGTAGTATTCTAATGACCCAGTACCTTTCCACGCTTCTCCATCATCATTTAATAATACGTTGAAACTAAAATACCCACATTCACTATCACATCCGTAATAGAAGGTAGGGTCTGACTTACTTTCTTTTTCTTCCAATGGTACCAACTCATACCACTTACCATCTATTTCTACCTTATTTCTCATTTTCTTCAGTTTTAATAATACCTTCTTCAATTAACATAAACAACGCTTTAACTATTGAATATTCATAGTATCTAATTGGTATTTCTGTATTGAAGAACTCAACATACCAATCCCCTCTCTCCATTTCACTATTACCATTAGTAATGAATGTTAATCCATTTGTAATTTCTTTGACGTAGTAGTAGTAATCTGGTTCATCTTCAATTATATCTGTTGAAAATTCTTTTGTAAATCCTAATTCTAATAATTCTTTTTCGCTCATTATCTTTGTTTTAACAAATATAAGAATAATTTTCTAAAAAAACAAATATTTCTAGAGTAAAAAATTGACTATCTTTATGGTGTATGATTATATTTCGGATAATATTAATTGAACGGCCTCGATCGCATCATGGTTATTAGTTTCCACATCCACTGCCCCCACTATTTTTTCCGCAAGTTCCCTTGTTTCATTATATATAGTTTGTTCATCTTTAATTTGATCCATACCGTACTTAACGTAATGGAATTTTGTTTTGTTTTCTATTTCTTCACTCATGTTCTATTTTATATGTTTCTATCCATTCTATTCCCCATTCGTAAGCTTCTTGTGGTGTGGAAAACCCACTTTTAGCCTTTTCAGTTATCCAAGATTGTTTTCCTTTTCTAAGGACACCCACAATCCATTTATCTGGGTTAATTCTCGCTAGTGGACTTATTTGTAACCACCAACCATTTGGAATCTCATTCATTATCTATATTTATCTTCACTGTCCTCCTATGTATGGTGTCTTCATTCTCCGACACACTGTTCTTTGGGTTTTCTGAATCGTATGGAAAAAAAGGTATGTTAATCATACTATACTCAAATAAAGGGATTATTTTATCATTATTTTTTTTACTATCTTACCAATGTAACGTGTCCATGTTCCGTCTTATAAAATTTCTCATCTGTGAATTTATAATTAACTTTCCAAACATAAACATCTATCTGGCAATCTACGTTATTCATTTTGCCATTCCAAGGTTCTCTATAATAAGATTGATAAATCATTTCTCCCCACCTATTAAAAATAAACAATTCTAACTTCTCAACATTTTCACCCCTAGCTATAAAACCATCATTCTTCCCATCTCCATTTGGGGTAAAAGCATTAGGAACATATAATCCATTAAATGAACATTCATCTATGTCAACCCATAAAGTTGTTGTATCACCTTCACATCCTGCATTACTAATAACGTAAACTGTTATTAGATATTGGTCATAAGGAACATTGAGCCAATTAACCGTTATTCCATTACCATTATTGGCTTCTATTACCCCACCTTCAACACTCCAAAAGTATTGGTTATCTCCATCTGCAACCCAGTAGTCTTGGAGGTATGCTTGGTTTTCAGTGCATACCTCTATTGACTGTTGTGAAAAGGCAAAACAGGGTAGTAAAAATAATATGGTTAATAGTCTCTTCACTAGTTATGGAAAATAGGTCCTATTACTGGTAATGGATTAACTACAACTTGCATTACTATTGAACATCCACCTACTGTGTAGGTTAAATTGAGTGTACCTGATGCATCAGGGCAAAATTCATAAACACCGGGAGCTGTCATAGTCACACCCGTTCCAGTCCAAGTTCCTCCTGCAGGTGTTCCATTTAATGCTACACAAGGATCTCCTTCACAAAAGGGGCCAATTTGGTTAAATGTTGGTAATAGTATAAAAATATCTAATTCTACTGTGTCTGTACAACCATTCGCATTTGTTTCTATAACTTCAATTGCTAATGGAAATAGACCTGGAGTATTACCCCAATCAATTGTTATAGCATCTGTTCCTTGACCCGAAGAGATAGTACCACCACCTCCGTTTACTGTCCAACCATAAGTTGAACCTGCTGTTGGAGTTACCCAATAATTTTCCCCAACTGCTCCTACACATACTGTATCTGGAGTTGTTGTGATTTGACTGAATGCTGTAGAAGAAATTAGTACTCCGAGCAAGATTAAAAGTTTTTTCATTTTGTTTGTTTTTTATTTATTAATTATTAATTGTGAAAAATACCAACGATAGACGCTTGTCCACCTGGTAATATTGTTATTTGTATTGTTTGTGCACACCCATCATTGTCTATAATAGATACATCATAAGTTCCAGGTGCTAACCCTATCATATTATCTGTTCCATTAACATTATTAGATGTTTGTATTATATTTCCGTTTGGGTCAAACCATGTATAATCCCAAGGTGCACTTCCTAATCCGGTAATTGTGATTGTTCCATCTTCTTCTCCTAAGCAAGTTTCATCAGTATGAACTTCAGTTGGAGGTGGGCAGCACGTTAAACTAGCAGAAAATGCAAATATTGGATCATTTTGACAAGCCACATTTGTCCAACTCCCAGTCTCACCATCTGAGTATGTTTCTACAAATACACTCAAATCATCTCCATCTTGTCCAGGAAGACAGTCTACTGCTGCTGCCTCCCAACAGAATTCCCAATTGACGTTACCCGTACAATTATCTCCATAATTTCCTGATGGGTTTCCATTTGGATTGTTAAATAAATCTCCATCAAAGAAAAAACCATCTGAATTACCATTAGGGGTGTTTACTCCATTAAACCAAGCCCATATTCCAGGTCCGGTATCACAAGTTGCTGCTGCACTTACTGGGTTTGTTGGTCCCCATCCTACTCCCATTATTGGGACAATACCGTGAAACCAATTAGAATTTTCTTGAGCCCATTCTGTTATTGTAAAGCAAAAGGTAACGTTGGTACCCGCCTGATATACCCCATTTACGGGCAGAGGATTCACAGTCATTGATGATGATAATAAACAGTCATCACAACTGTTATTGTTTTGTAATGTTAAATCAAATGTGCCTTGGTCTGCAGGATTTCCCCCACTAATTTGAATATAATAGGTTTGTCCAGGAGTTACTTGGGCTACAGTTGTATTTAGATTTCCACCTCCACCAATATCACAACCAGATCCTATTAATGCTCCACAATTACCTGTCCATACACCAACGTTTGGTTGATTGATATTTCCATTAATTGTTATATCTAAAGAATTTCCAGTAGCAACAAATGAATACCAAACATCAGTTGCAGGTGAAGCCATGTTGTTTCCAATAACCCCTTGACAATTAATTAAAGTAGTATAAGGGGCTTCGGTTAATGAGTTTATACTTGTGAGATTGTTAAATGTAACTGGAGCTCCTTGACCATTTGCATTAGGACCATTCCCACAATTTACAGGATTAGGAAGATTACCTAATGGCATTGCATTGGCACAATCATCATTCCCTACTTGTGCAAATAAGGTAATCGGTATTATTAAAGTAAACAGTAACGCCAATCTTTTCATTTTGTTATATTTCTCTTAAGTCCTCCACACCAATTAAATTAAAATTTGATTTGGGGAAGGATGACTTTAAATAATTACCTTCTTCTAACATACTTTCGTCATCACTTTCGTAATACCAATTAACCTCCGTCTCCATAGCTGATTCATATAACTCTTTTACCAAATGGAAAATGTATTTTGTTGAAACTGAATTTAATATTTCTAATGCTATCCTGATTGTAATCTTTGATTTAGATAAACCACTCTTACATTTATCAATCTCTTCCACTATAGGGTCATAAAATAGTGAGGGATATTCTGGGTAAGATTTACCTATAATAGTGAGTGTACAACTTTCCTTATCTAACTTTACATAAGGGGTGTTTAATTCATCTTTGATTATCATCATTTTATGGTTATTTTTTTACTATATAATAAATTTTCCGAAGTAGCAACTACTAAATATGTACCTGATGTAAGGTGATGGGGGATATCAATAAAAATCAAACCCTCTTTACAATCAACAAATTTTATTATAGAATATGCTTCATTACCTCTTATATCTCTAAGAACAACTAGAATTTCCTGCTTATTTTTATGTAAACTTTTAAATGAAAGACTAATACAGTCTCCTTTATTTACAGGGTTTGGATAGATATTCATAATCCCCTCACCTTTTATAGCGTTTTCAATAGGAATAATATTAAATGTCTCTTGTTTACCATCAAAATCAACTTGAGTGAGTCGATAGTAGGATAGTCCAATCAAAGGATCATTATCTACCTCGAAATAATCTATTATCGAAGTACTATGTCCTGCACCACTAACCTTTCTGACCTCTACCCAATCAACACCATCTTTACTTTTCTCAACAATAAAATAACTATTATTTATTTCCGATGCTGTTGTCCATGATAATTCAACTCGTTCCTCATTTAATATACCATTAAAATCAATTAACTCAATAGGTAGCGATGCTCCTCCACCAAACCCAAGTCTCATATTAGGTCTATAATTATTCCTCCAACCTAATGAACTTGGCATTCCACCATCAGCATAATTATACACTACAGTATTTGCTTTTGCAGTGTACCTAAACTCAGGATAGTTTGTAGTCCATGACCCATGTTCATTAATTGTTTTTATTAATACGTTTCCTATCCCATTATATGAAAAAGTATTATCTAAGGTAATTGTATTCCATCCTTGAGACCATGTTATATCTCCTGCGTAAACTAAAGTCCAATCAGATATTGAAATATCTCCATCAACTGGTTCACTTCCATCTGGGAAGATATTCATAGTTGTATGAGCAATGAAAATCTTTTGGTTTGTCATTATTGTGTTGATATTGTTTTCAACATCAAACTGAATTTCATCTATTATAATAGGAACACCTACCTCAGCTGCACTATAAATCAAAGCTGACCACGAATAATCATAGTATCCATATGAAGGAACTCTCCCATTTGTGGTAGTTGAATTTGGATCACCAAGCTGTACTATTGTAGATGGATCTATTACAGTTACATTGGCTTTAAATCCAGAATATGTTATGGAATAATCAGATGACCAAACCAAAGTAACAGCCCCAGTTGGATGAGTTGATTGTATAGAATTTGGTAAAGTTGATCCACAATATTTACCTACTAGATTAGATAAGTCATCTCCATCATAAATCTCCAAAAAATCATAATCACAAGTTGCTTGGGACTCAACAACAAACTCCACAAATTGTAAAAATATTTTATCGTTAGCTTGGTCTGTTGGGTAAATTGTTAAAGTTCCTACCCCATCAACTACATAATTACCTAAATCACCCCCATCATCATATAAAATTCCAACATCAGTAGTCCATGTTTGCCAAGAACCATCCATTGGCATTAGTTCTTGTGCGTTATATAGATTAGAAATAAGAATGGTTGTTATTATTAATAATAAATTTTTCATTTTTTCTTTATAATATCCCATAATTTATCTTTAGATGTTTTTATTATATCTCCTTGACCGTAAGGTCTTAATTGACTCATTTGTTTTTTGGTTGACATCGAGTAACCATCTTCATTCTCCAACCATTGACCGTCTTTATGTAGGAATATCGGGTACCAATCATATGAAAACACCACATAACTCCCATTATCATAATATTTAGAATGTGTGTTACTACCTTTAAATGGTATTTTATTTAATACCAATTCTCTACCCCTTATATTGGCAGTTTTTATTTTTGTTTTAGATATGTCCTTTCTAATTAAATCAGGTTCAGAATCGAAAGTCCTCCAATTATCTTTATGTAACTGATATATTTCAAAAGCCTCCATCCCCTTAATTGCCAAATGGGTATTAAGGAACTGAAGTATTACCTCATATGAAGTGGCACCATTAAAACCTTCCTTTGAAAGTACGTCTAAAACTTTTCTTTGGAATTTGTCTTTGTTTGCAGATACCTCTTCTTTTATTATATCTCTAATTAATTGATTCACATTATCGTATTTTGTTTAGAATTATTTAGGTCCTTCTTCAGAAGCAAAGCTATTAGCATTTTCCCAACTAATTGTCCAAGTAGTTAATGTTTCTGTTTTTCTAACCCCATCGACAGTGTTGTAGTTATAAACTACTGGTTCGGTTGATTCTAAAAGTTCATACCCTCTATCTACTATTATTTTTGCTTCAATATCTGTTAATTCAAATACCTCAACATTAAAATTACCTTCTTTTGATGCTTTGTCAATGATCTCACCAATCCTTTCCCCACTATACACACTTAATGTCGCTCTATGGGTTTCAACCGCAGTAGTTAAATTTATCAAAGAATTTCTTTCGATAAAAGTAGTGTCTATACCACCTAATAACACATTTAACTCATCAACGGAATCATCCTTGTTTATTTTTGATTGACTTATTTGGGTTTTTTCTTTCACTAAAGAAGTTATTGTGTCGTCAATTGATTCATTCTCTTTTTGTAAAGAAATTAAACTTTCTTTTTCTTTTTTAAGATTAGATACCCCATATTTTGAAGTAATATTTTTATCGGAAATATTTAACTCCCCAAAAGATAGTTTATATTTTCTAATGTTAGATTCTAATTCCGTTCTAATTCCTAATTGATCAAGTTTGGTTCTTTCAGAAAAGTTCTGCACGTCTGATAATACACTTATTGTTTTGTCAATGATACCAGTACCCTTTCCATCTTCAATATATAAATTTTTGATGGTATCAAATGAATCTTTATAACTCATATATGTGGGTAAAAATTCAATAAATTTTTGTTCATATGTAGGTAGATAATTTAAAACTATTTTATTTAGTTCTTTGAGACTATCTTCCGATAACTCCTTTCCTTCTAACACTAATTGTAGTTTACCCGATTCTAATAGGGTTTCAACATGTAAAGTTAAACTATCGTCCGCATAAGATTCCCCATATTTTAAAAATTCACTATACAGTGATATAGTAGATAATATTTCAGACAATTCTTTATATATAGAGGCACTAAAAAAATCGCTAACATAACTTTTGTTCTTTATAATAATTTCTGTACTTTCACATTTTGCAGAAAGTTCGATATTAACCTCTACAGACTTATCAATATTTTTTAAATGATAGTTAGTAACCATATCAGCAATTACTTCTGCAGCAATAACATTTTCTGATTGGGTATACAATAAATCAGATAAACCATCTCTAGTATCTTTTACGGTATCAATTTCCTTACTGATTTCTATGGCAGTTAAACCTAACGACCTTTTACTTAATTTTTTTAATTGTGTGTAATGCTTACTCATTTTGTTTTTTTTAGTTGTTTTGTTATCATTAAATAAATATCAGATTACTAATAAAAACTATTTAAAATTCAGTATTTTATTTTTATTTTATTTACCACCCGTTTTGTAAATATTTTTTTATATTCTTTTTAGCTTTCATAAGGTTAGTTTTAGATGTATTGGGTGATATACCTAACTTTTCAGATATCTCATTATGTTGTAAACCTTCCAAATAATACAATTCAAAAACTTTTTTATAAGCCGGTGATAAATATTTTAATACCTCCATTATTTTACTAATAGAATATTCTGATTCTTCGATCTCATCTTCAGAAGACGAAACCCTCGAAAAATCAAACCCCTCATCACCATCACATATCTCTATTTTACTTTTTCTAAGTTCATCTAGTATATTATTATTTATTACACAACTCACCCACGCCTCTAAAGATCCCTTACCATCATATTTTGAAATATTATTATATACTTTAACAAATCCGTTTTGACAATAATCTTGAGCTTTATCAAGGTCGGTAGTATATTTTCTACAAACAGTGTTTAACATTTTAGACCATAAACTAGTATAGATACCCCCAAAATCAACGTTAGAGTTACCGTTAATTTTATATCTGGGGTTTATTAGTGGAATCTTCATATTAATTTATTATTTAAGTTCATTTAACATATTCATTTCATCATCCAATCTATCTGAATATTTAATTTCATTAAAAAGTGCGTCAACAGATTCCTTCATCTCAGTAGATAAATTACCTGATGACTCTAAAGAAATAATAAGGTTTAAAGCTTTATCTAAATATTTCTTTAGTTGGTCAGTAGGTGTTCTTTCTACTTTAGTTGTTGGTTTAACTACTACATTTATACCATCAACGTCAGCAATTGGGTTATACCCATCTTCTAACATTTTTTCATACTTACCACTAGGTGAGTTAGGTTTCATTCCAGTTAACTTTACGTCTTTTGTGTTTTGATTATACATTAAGGTTTTCATATATACATTAATTTTATAAAACAAATATAAGAAAAAATTTTTAGACTGCCAAAACATTCTACTAAAAAATTTCTACCTATCTTTACCGAAGGTACTTATGGTTTAATATTTTACACTAGATTGTATCGAGAAATTATTGATTTAGAAACTATATGAGTTAAATTAGATTTTTTAACTTCTTCCCACACATACTCTATTGCTTTCGTATGGTCGTTAAACCCACCTTTATAAAGTTGTCGACCATGATATATAGTTGATTCTACAGAACCTTTAGATATTATTTTTTCACCTTTACTATTTTTTCCTTGTTTCGGCATCACTACTCGATGTCTTACATCTAAATACCCTACCTTACAAACGAATTTACCACCTCTTGATGCCTTACTTTTTAATCCCATTATCAAAATTTTAAATTTATTATTATTATGATATAAGTATAGGGATATTATATTGAAAAGACAATAGAATGGTAAAAGTTTATGAAATGGTAAAAGGATTAATAACCTTTACTGTCTGGTAAAGTACCTAAAGCTGGGATAGCTCTTCTTCTAACTCCACCATAACCACCAGATGCACCACCTCTTACCACAACATCATATATTCTTTGTAACATTTCTCGATCATCTTTTGTGAAAGATACTGGTCTAGAATTAGTTTCAACATACTCTTGTTCGGAGATTAACTTATTAAGTTGGGTTTCTGTTAATATAATTTTCATTTCTTTTTATATATAAATATGTTAAATATTATTTAAAAACAAATTAATTATACTAAACCTATCTTAATGAGTACCATTACATATCTTTATTCTCTTTTTTTTCTAAATAACTTTCAAATGATTTTCCTGATGTATCTGGGTCGGTGTATATCTCTTCACCATCATATATAATATCTGTTATTAATGAGTTTTCATAATCATTAAACAATATATCTTTTATTTTTAATTTTAATTTAGATATGTTAAATTCTTCATCACCCTTAATTTCTATTATACCAGACATAATCCACCCTTTTTCATTAGATATTGTAGTGATAATATTTTCAGTACCATCATAATGACAAATCTCTTCACTATCTACTTTAGCGTTATATGGTTCATCCTCTAGTTCCCACACATTATCTATTTTAATCTCTTCATCACCATCGATGATATATAAAGTGGTACCATCTACATTAGCACCGTAAACATGTAGGCAATCATCACGATCATACCAGCCATAACTATCTGGTAGTAATTCTTCTATATCCCAAATGACATTGCCCAGCGTTTCGTCATCTGCTTCTGTTTTCTTTTCTAATATGTCTACTTCCTCATCGGTAAATTTTCCCTGAACTAACTCCATACCATAACCTACTACTCTAATTTCTACTGTTTTACTCATCTTCTTTGTTTTGGTTTTAATTTTTATTTCTTTGGTTGTGGTCTGCTTGAACCATATATATGTAGCTACCTACGGAGATTCCAAACACCCAACAAAATGCTATTACATCTAACATATCTTTTATTTATTTACTGTTCATCTTTATTTTGGTTTATTAATCTTTTTAATTCGTTATACCCAACAAAGTCCTCAAACTTTTTATAATATAAATCAATATAATTTAATGAAGATTCAAAATGTTCATCAGTTTTACAACTATCGATAACTTTAATAACTTTATTTTTAGCTTCAATCTGTTTTAGTATCTCCATTTTCAATATCTATTTTTAATTTTTTTATCTCATCACACCATTCATAGTTTTCCTCACCTATAAAATACCCTAAACATTTTTCTAAACTTTCACCCCAATATTCTTTTTTAACTTGAGTAGTCATCACATAACCCCTACTAGAATTAATAGACGTGAACACTTCCATTACGTCCATACCCTCACTCACACATTTTTTAATTGCTGTTACAATTAACTCACATATGAGATTTTTATTATCTAATAAAAACTCTTTTTCCTCATCATCATCATTAAAAAAAAATTCCCTTTCCATTTATGTCTCTAATATAGTAAAATTTTATTTATTATCCAAATCTATTTCAGTAATTAAATCACTTAACTGGTGATCGTTTAAAACAAATGTCTCTTTTAAATCTAATAATTCTGGAGATTCGTTACTATAATTTTCTTCATATTTATAATAATTTATCAATAAATTATTCATTGACTCTATAAAGTCATAAAATACCGTCTTATCTCTAGTGTTTTTTAATATCTTTAATACACTTTCTTTATCATCTCTATGTATTTTATCTATTAAAAGGTGTGTACTACTATTTATAACACTAATTTTTGTTTTCAATATATCATCATCCACCGTATCCCTTAACAATTTAATTTTGTCAACCTCTGATTTCAAATCACTTATGTTATTATTTTCTAACGCGTTTTCACCTTTTAAATATTTTAATAAGGCGTTTTTTATTGCTTTATTTCCCATAGTAAACAATTATAGTGATTATTTTTTAAATAATCAATAGGTGGTGTAATCTTTAAACCTTTTACGATATTTATTAAAAAAACTTTAAAGTTATGGATAAAGAAATAAATGACATAATTATTAAATTAAAATCAACACTAAAAAACAAATATGGTGAAAATTTTAATAAATTCTATTTAGTTAATTTTAACGATAATAAATGGGAGGGGTTGATCACTATAAAAGATAGTGATGGAAAAAGAAATGGGGAATATTATCTAATAGATAATGAATCTATAATAGTTGACCCATTAACTACACACTAACAAAAATGGGGGTAATATATATTACCCCCATTCTATTACTAAAACAAACAACTATGTTTTACATCATAGTTTCAGTTAGAGTCCACAACATTTTGTTTACCTCTAAGTTTTGATCGATTGAACGAATTGCTCTACTTCTAGAGTTACGAACCTTACCATTTTCTTTAGGTGTTACAGTTAAAATCCCACCTTGTAACATATTCTCTTGAACTCTATTAAAGACACTCCATAAATCATCACCAGCGTCTTCTGTTCTACGAACTTGTAACATCTGATTAACATCTATCATTTTATCGTCTCCCCATCTTTGTTCGGCAGCTATTTTAGCAAAATCATACTGTTGACTTTTACTAAGTTCTTTAGACATCATATTCTGAACACTACCGATAATTTGTGGTATTTTTTCTGTAGCCATAGAAATTGCTTTGAGGACTTCCACTTTTTGGAACCCTTTGTGCATCACTCTGAACTGATCGAATGTTTTATCTGCAACTACTAACCCATTACTACAAACCAATCTAAAAAGTCCAACGTGAAATTTAAAAGATGAAGAACCATCGTGAGAGTTGGTTAGGACTATCTCTGGATGTGTGTCACCAATGTTCTTTGACATTGTATCGTTATTTTTATTACGAAACCTTATCATATGTTTCTTATAAGGTGTCTTATCTTCAAACCCCTTCCTACTTTTAGTTTGTACCGCCTGTGTTGGTACCCAACCTTGTTCCCCTAAAATGTCAATCACCTCGGTTGTGGGAATAAACCTGTAGATGTGTGATAGTTTTGACGACTGTTTTTGTGTTAAAGCTGCTGGACAACTTTTTTCGATTTCATTTAAATTTAAATATTCCATAATTGTTTTTTTATTTATAACAAATATAAGCATTTAATTCCGATAAAAAAAATTTTAAACGTTTTATTTTAATATTTATTAGTTATATTTATATAATATGGGTAAATTAAGTAAGTTTGAGTTAAGTGTACTAAGGTATTTAGATGATATGGTTAAACACCCATCACTTAAAGATAGAACGATGAAAGAACTTGAGACACATATGGGGTTGTCACAAGAAGAATCAATAGATATATATCGGTTATGGTATTACAACCAAAAAGAAGGGGTTGACTATGCAGAAATGGAAATAGATAGAGGTGATACACCATTAATAAAATTCACCAATAAGATGGGTATTTTAATAAAACCTGAAAGGGAAAAGTATCTGGACGATATGTTTGACAACCATAAAGATGAATTAGATAAAATTTATGGTGATTGGTTTCATTGGGGTTGTGCCGTACCATCTATACACTGGAATAACTATGGTATAGAATTAAACCTAAGTAGAGAAGAATGGGAAGAACACTTTTCTGGTTTAGAAGAATATTCGTTATATAGACATCATGAAGCGTTCAAATATGAAAGTTATTATGATGAAATGGATGGTGATGAATTAAATTATATGTCGTTTAACGATGAGACTATCGAACATTTGAAAACTATTGCTCTATTATCCGGTGTTTCTGATTATCCAGGTAAAGAAAGACAACCGAACGAAGGAGAAATTAATACTTTTTTAGAAAAATATTTACCAACTAACTATTATGAAGATATAGGTGACGAATATCTTAATTCCTTATCTATGGAAGTTAGTAGAAGTAGACAAGACTCTGTTCGGGAAATATATAATGATGAAGTGAAGTATGAACCTAGTGGAAATTGTACTTGTTATGAGGCGGATATGTGTATCACTATCGGATATGATGATTTATTATATTTTATAAAAGATAATGAAATGATTAACTTTTCCGATTTAAAAGATATAGAAGTACAACCTGAAATTAATCTTGAGGATTCTTATCATGACACATGGTTAGATGATGAAGGTAGTGAAACTATTATAAGTGATTTAAATGATTCTATCGAAAGAGTAATAGGTAAAATTACTGAAGATGGTGATATCGATTTAGTTAAATTACCCATTAAAAGAGAAAAGTGGGAAAAAATATTTAAAGATTTAGGGTTTAAAACATCATATAATAGCTTGAGGATATCAAAAGACGGTAACACATGGTTTGATGATGGGGATGTAGACTATAAAAACGATAAAATAAAAATACGTTATAAAAATAGGGTTCATATTATACCATTAGAAAATTTATCTGATTGGACTCTAGGTAGTGTATTAGATTTAAACGAAAGTATTAAATATAATAAAAGAGTATTAAATGAATCTATAGAAAATATCACAAAGATATCAATATTCGATTTTGACGGTACCTTAATGAGAACACCACATCCAGAAGAAGGAAAAAAAGAATGGGAAACTTTTCACAATGAGGATTACCCACACATAGGTTGGTGGAGTAAGCCTGAGTCTTTAGACGATGCGGTATTTAATATTGAACCTATAGAAAGTACAGTCGATGATTACATAAAAGAAAAAGAAAATCCAAACACGATAGTTATTATGTTAACAGGTAGACTACCTCATCATCATGATCAGATAGTTGAACTTCTATTGTTACATAATATAGTTTTTGATGAGTATCATTACAAAGAGACTGGAGACACTTTAGGTAGTAAATTACACACTATCATCAGTTTGTTAAATAGATACCCTAATGTGTCTTCTATAGAGATGTGGGAGGATAGAGAACCACATGCAACATCTTTCGAAGAATGGGGAAAAGAGAATGGTGTTAATATTGAAGTGAACTTGGTTAAATAACTTCTATTTCTTATTATTAGGTAAATCACCTAAGTGGGGATAACTTTCATAAATGTATTCCATCACTAAATCAGAATCACTATATTTACTTTCCCATATTTCCATATCAAAACGGAATTCATAGTACCCCGATTCTTCATAGTCATCTAATTCCTCACCGATTTCATTCTCGTTGAAGTAATTTTCTTCACACCATGAGTAGTATTCACTATCAACTATTTCTCTGTGAGTTGTAACGTCATCGATACCTATTTTAAACTTAACAGTTAAAATTTTGTCTGTGTCACATAAAACTTCTAAGATTTCATCTATCACATAATTTTCCATATACTTATTTTTCGTAATAAATATATTAAAATTTAATAATTCTCAATTTAAGTTTAAATTTTTTAGAAATATCTATCATATGTTTGGTACCTTTACTCTTACCATCCCAAAAAACAACTGCAGCATCTGATGTATTTGCCATCTCTTCGTTTCTTTTATACCCAGCACTTTTGCCGTATAAATCCCACATTGCGGGGTATTTTTCTAGTTTATGATGGTTTTCTCCAGCATATCTTTCTCCAAGTTTATCCGCACCTCTGGCGGTTCCAGAAATAATTGTAACATCATCTTGATTTTTTAATATGACATTCATTTTCCTTTCTAATGAATTATAATCATTAAAATCTCTACTCCCCGCTATTATTACTCTCATTAAGTTCAATTAGTTTATCCAAATAACTTTTGGCTTTTTTTAAATCTTCGATACCGTTTTTTTCCTTCCACCTTGTAACATATTTAACAATATTACCCTCAAAAAAATCTAAGTTATGTGAGTAGGAATAATCCCACATTTCAATTCCTTTATTATAGTGGGTGGGGTGGTGTACTCTTTCTTTTTTATCCATACAGTTTTTGAACAAATATAGGTATATTTAAATAAAAAGTCAATGGGTTTATTACGTTCTATATATATTATATTCAAATCCTTCACCATTTATAGGGTCTTTAAAAGTTATAGGGTTTTCTACACCATCATAAGTTGCTAAAATATCACCTAAACTCTCACCAGCAAGATATTCTGATACTACACCATCTTCATCTATTGAAATGAGTCCCTCTAACTCAGCTTCTGCTATAGAGAAACCGGCAGATTCTATATACGCAATAGGGTCATCCGAATAATCTTGTAGATATTCTTCACTTAATGATACAACCGCCATTTCTTTTAAGGGTTCACCCTCATATTTAAATATCATTTCATTTGACTCCTTAATAATTTCTTCTAATTCACGTATCTCTGATTCTATTTGTTCAACATAGGAAAGGTGTTCAAAAATAACAGTTTCTAATTCATGTAAAGTATCTGTCATCTCACTTATATCTACATTATACATCTCACTATAACCATCATCATCATCATTATCGTAATCTAATGAAAACCCTAATGTTTCAATCTCTCTCTCTATTATTTTTTTTTCTTTCTCTAGTTTCTCAATTTTAAATTTAACTATTTTATACTCTCCAACTTTTTCTTTTAATTCTTCCGCTTCGTATTCTCTATCATCTATTAAATCTTCGTATTCGTTAGTGACATATATCATATCTCTAAGTTCTTCATCACTATAATGACGTACATCATCTTTTGCTCGTTCCTCAGCGTCATATTCAGCCTGTTCTTGATTTATTTCAATATGGCTTTCTAACCAAATTTGATCAAAATATTCATAACCTTCACTATCAATAGTATCACGAACCCATTGTTTCGCCGCAAAAACAGAGTTTCGATAATCACCAATTCTATAATCCTGACCATCTATAACATCTCTATATTCAGCTAAATAACCATCTGAAGGGTGACCTACTATCTCCAAAAAATAAGGGTTAATCTCTAACCATTGTGCCAAAGCAATTTTTTCTTCATCGTAATCTTCTTCTTTTGGTAACTTAATATTGTCCACAATTAATTCACATTCCCCATTTTTATAATTTTCAAAAGAAAAATTACGTTTATAAAGTTTAATAATTTTAACTATTTCCTCATCATTTTTTAAATATAACATTTTCACTAAAAAATCATACACAACTTTAATGTTAAGGGGGTTAACTTTTTCTTCGCACATATGAACCAACGCACTCCTATCAAACCTAGTTACTTTAATAGGTTCAACCTCCTCATTTAATATTTTTCTTAATTTTAACATCTTTAATTATAGTGTGGTTAAGTCTAAATCATGTATATCAAAATAATTCGCAGATTCAATAGATAGTACCATCCCTACTTCTTCATCAAAGTGTCTACTGTGACTATATATAACTTCATCCAACTTCTCTTTATAATGTATGATATCATTATCTTTATTAATACTTATAAACTCATCTTCAGAAAATTCACCGTCTGGTATAATTAACGAATTTTTACTTAAAAAACTTGACATATAATAATCAAGTCTATATGATATTGTTTGGTTATGAACCATACCGGATCCGTTACAATCTTCACACTGTTGTGGTGTATCATAATCTTGGTAATTGATGACACCTTCTCCATCACACATCTGGCAATCATCTTCTTCCCAGTCATCATCTTGCTCTATCGACTGTGCAGTGTGAGACACATGATATAATTTATACCCCTTACCATAATCTAATGGATCAGTTAAAAAATTTTTAACATCTAAATTAAAAATCAGTAGTAAGAATAACAATTGTTGTTCATCTTTATTTATCTGAAACTCTTCTTTTAAAAAATTAATAACCTTTTTAAAACCATTAGTTTGCGTTAAAGGTAAACAATGTAATTCCCTACAATAAAGGTATTGACTTAGGGTTTTCATTACATTTCCACCCTTATACTTAACTAAATAGTTAAGGGCATTCCTATAAAAATTTTCATCATTTTTTTTAGTGTGGTGAAATAAATGATTATCTTCTTTTAATATGTCTAATAGTTTTATCATTACTAATTATTATCATCAATAACACCATCTCCGTCAGAATCTATGTCCAACCTATCCGGAATTTGATCCCCATCTTTATCACCATCAAGTATTTTACTTTGTTCTTTAGGTAAGATAGAGATGTCGTAACCACTTTTCTTTATTATTGATTCAATAGCAACTGGTATTGCGGTAGAAACAACCCCCAATGTGATAACCCCAATTATTTTAGCGATATCCACTGACTGACTCTTTAAAAATTTTATTTCCTCCTTGGTTGGTTTTTCTTTTCCACTCAATAGTTTGCCCAATATTTTTACTGCCTCAGCAGTTTCTTTCTTTTCTCTTTTCGCCACCTTAACCAGCGATTTCCAAAACTTCTTAACTTCTTCTTTTTTATCGTTTGTGTAAGATTTAAATTTCTCCCCAAACTCATTAATGGGTTTAGATTCTTCAGGTTCTTCACTACCAAATAGACCAGTAGATTTCCCATCAAATCTCATTTCATTTAATAGCTTTTGGTATTGTTTTTCTGTTAATTTTATTTTCATAACTATTCTATTCTATAAATATAGTAACTTTCTCCATCTATATCCTCCCAGTCCTCTATACCATCATAATATGCTAATACCTCATGACCTTGATTTTCGGCTAAACTGTAAATGAACCCCGATTCATCGAAATAACAAAAAGATTCAATTGCGTCTGTTAAATCATACCCTAAATTATTGACAAACCAATCCACACCTTCACCTTCAATTTCATCAGTTAAATCTGAAACTTTCTGTTCCTTAACCTCATTTGTTGCAGTATCTAATAGTTCCCCAATTTCTGTATCGAGTTCACTTATCTCATCATTTATTTCACTCACTTCATAATCCTTCTCCTCCCACTGTACTTTTAATTCATCTTGTTGATCAACTATCTCTTGATATTCGCTTGTTTCATAAGATTCGTCATCTTCCTCGTCCATACCATCTAACTCACTTTGCAATTCTTCCACTTCGTTTAGAAGGTTTTCCATATCGTCCCTAAGTTCAGTAACTTCGGATTCCATAGTATCCCTCTTATCTACCATCGCCTCTTTATCGTAACCAGCTTCCTCAATGATATCATCCTCATCCATATGGTCTACCCTAACATCTACCTCTTGTTCTACAAAATCAGACACATCATGCAATTCAATAAAATCGTCCAGATAATATCTATCCATAAATTCTATACCCTCATTATCGAAATACTCTTGAGACCATTCTAACATAGAACTTTCTACCTCATCCTCATCACCAACCGCATACTTAGTACCATCTGTTAAATCTTCATATACCAATAAATCGAAGTGTGACCAACCGTCATACGATATTAAAAACGGTGGTAACCCCAGATGCATTGATAGGGCAATGTGTGGTTGATCATAAGAAGAGGATAAAGAATCAATCCCAGATAAAGCATCGTCCGGCAAATCTTGATAACTATCCTTCTCATCCTCATCAAATACATGATCGTATTCATGATATAAATAAGATATCTCTTGAGCTAATTTATCGTCATTAATCTGAAAAACATCACTCACCTCTTTCCAAATTGACTGGTAGTTACTAGAATCTATTTCCATTCTAGATAACGCGTTTAACATTCTTTTATGGACAGGTTTTATCTTTCTAACTTCCTTCGGAGGTTCTTCTTCCTCTTGTTCTTGTATAATCTTATATAGTTTCATTAGTAATCTATTTCTATTATATAATAAATATAACCATTATCTAAATAAACCTCATCAACGTTTTCATATGGTGATAATTGCCAAATTTCAAAATTATCAAATTCATCATCATTAAATTCTTCCCAAGAAAATTGCAACCAATGGGGTAAATTTTTAAAAGCACCTCGATGACTACTTACGTAACCTAGTTCTTCTAAATATTCTGTTAAATAGTTTTCCAATCTATCGTATGTATCATCATAAATTATCTCTCTCACATTTTCTCTACCTTCCTCAACAATTTCACTCATCCTAAGTTTATATTGACTACCGTCTTCTGAGGATGTCAATTCACCCCATTCTTCTTCCATTTCTTTATATTCCTTCACTAATTCATAGTTAACTCTAGACCCATTATGGGAAAGAAAGTCAATAATTTCTTCATCTGACATTTCAGATTCATAATGATTAGATTCATCACCAGATATTATTCTCTTATCTGTATCACCAACAGAACAATATGTTAAATATGTTTCAGTACCAAAGGTGAAGAATACATCTTCTTCGGAGTGCCATCTATCGTCAATATAAACTTTTATTGCCTCATTCACTTCAGCACTATTACCAAAGGCTACCCACTTATCATCTTTATAGATGAAATATGATGGTATGCCGTAATGATCAAAATCCACACGTTCAATTAAAAATGGTAAAGTTTTAAAGTGGTCAGATAAAAACATCACCCTCTCCCCAAACATTTCTATTTGTTCTTCATAAGACAATCCAGACCTAACATTTTCAATGTCTTTATATTCACCCTCTTTATTATAATTTAAAACAAATAAATAGAATAAATGTGTCAAAGTTTTTTCATCAAACACCATCACATTTTTTAAGAATGAATAAATTTCACCATATAGTGAATTAAATTCTACTATGTCAACTAACTCCGTAGGTAATTCATTTCCATCATAAAAAGGAAGTAACACATTGTCATGAATAATTTTGAGGAGTTTTTCCTCTTTAATTTTAAGTTTACCACCTTCTTTACTAGGGAACTCATCTTCAGTAAGTATATTTTTAAATTTTAAACCCATTAATGTTTACTAATATAGTTATAAATATTATAATTTACCTTAAATATATATTTATTTAATAAAATATTATGTTAAAAATAAAAGTTAAAGAAAAAAATATAGAAAGAGCCTTAAAAGAACTTAAAAGAAAGTTCATCAAGACAAAGGCTTCAAAAGAATGTAGAGATAGAAAAGAACACACTAAAAAATCTATCGAAAGAAGACAAGAAATAAATAACGCTAAGTATTTACAAAAAAAATACGACTCAGAAAATTAAAAATATGTTACACGAAGAAGTAGTTGAATTATTAAACAGCCAAATATGGTTAGAGAACAGAGCATCATTTTTTTATTTAAGATTATCTGTAGAGTTCAATAAGAATGGTTATTTTGGGATTTCTCAATTCTTTCTTAACCAATCTAATGAAGAGAGGGAACATATGATTATGATATTTGAATACCTTAAAGAGCAAGAGTGTGAACCCGTAATACCTAACTACAATTTTTTAGAAGAGGATGAGGGAGATTTTGATATACTTTGTTTATTTGAGAACTCTCTGGCTGGAGAACGTGAAGTTACAATGTCAATAAATAAAATAATATCTAAATGTAAGGAAGTCGGTGACTATACAACTGAAAATTTCTTACAATGGTTTGTTACTGAACAAAGAGAAGAAGAAAATAAATTCAAAGAGATAATTGATAACTTAAAGATTATTGGTAATAATACTTTGGGGCTGTATGAAATGAATAAGGTGTTAGGTAGTGGTGAATAACTACATTAAAATATGTTACCTTCCTCATCAATTACCATATCTTCAGCATTCATTTCTATAATTACCTCTTGATTATTTAATGTGATTACCTCTCTTAATATAATAGGGCTATCATTACTATCGGATTTTTTATCTTCAGTACTAATTAACATACCTCTATTTAGTAATGACACATCTTTATAAAGATTCAACCTTTTTTCATACTGACTTTTTAATAAATCACCATTTAATTCTGCTTTTATAATGTCTGCTAATATTCTATGGTAAGAACTTGGGTTCGTATTACATGTGGATAGTAATTGTTTTTCCACATACATAATTTCTTCAGTTTTAAGATGTAATTCTAAAGCAGATATACTGTGTTCTGATGAAATCACAATGACTTTAACACCATCACTTTTTATTTTTTCAATATACTCCTGACCTGGGTTGTTAAGACAATTCTTCAACTTATTACCGGCCCAATGTATTTCCAACTCACTAACCAATTCCTTAACTGAAACACCTTTAGGTAATTTAATCTGACTAAGAAATTTTATCTCATCCACCAAAGGTTTAGACATCTCACTTTTATAAGTTTTTAATGCGTTACTTATATTTTCATATGTTGGTTTAATCGACACATTCCACTTATTCAGTATCTCCATCATTTTAACTTCAACCCACGCACCTTCAAATGATATAACCTTATTAATTACTTTAATTAGTTTTAAAGATTCTTGTAAATTTATTTTAAATTTAATAATAACATTCAACACTTGTGGATATTTTCCTACAAATAGTTCTATATCATTTATATGTTCCACACTAAAATCACAATCACAATAATAAGGGTTTAATAGAGTAAGTAATTTAGTGTATTTACCTTTACCTAAAACAATTTCACATTTATTTAATAGTTTATTTTTTATTTTACCATTAACTAATTTATAAGAACTCATAAATGTTAGTGGGTTAAATTCCACAGAAGATAATATCTCCATAACTTTCACATTAGGGGTATTAAACTTATTAGGTACTAATGTCCACATTATATCATTATACGTTGCCCATTTTTCTAACATTTCTTGAGGGATACTATTTTTAGGGTTTAACCAATTAGTAACATGATCATTATCTGGAGAAACTGGGGTAAAAGTATCATTCGATAGTTCCCACATTTCTTTTTTATCATCAAAAAAACGAACCATTTTAAAATAAGGTTTTATGTCCTTATAATGTTCTAAAAACATATCCTTATATTTATCACTAAAATAAGTCCCGAAATGTCTTGAATTTAATCTAAGTCTAGTTTTACGTATTAAAGGTTGTGAAAGTAACTCCATACACTTTTCTACATCACAGTAACAATCTAATTCTTTTTTCTTTTTGAATAATCTGATTGCGGTATGGGCTGGTGTGTAAATTGCTGTAACATCTAATTGTTTAGTATTTAAAAATTCCTCAAACTCTTCAGTATAATACAATTCATTTGTTTTTAAATCTATACCAACTTGACAACAGTTGAAGTCAAAGCCATTTAATATATAACTATAGTTTCTTATGTTATCTCTATCACTAACTCTACTGATAGTTATCCAATTTAATAACTCATCCCTTTCAACCTCTAAAATTCTATAGTTACTACCATGATCGTAACTTAACTCACCTTCATAATAACCACTTAATATTATTAATTCCTGCGTCCTTGTAGGTGTCCTACTTTTGAGTTCCGGAGCAAATGGATCTTCCACTTCTTCCGTTTCTATAAATATGTCTAAGTCGTTTATGGGGTATGCGTTACCATATTTCATAGACAATAAGGTGTTGGCGACTGCACCACCAGCCAAAAACCCATTATCGGGGATCAAACATAACTCACTTAGTTCCGTAAGGATTTTACTAACAATGTTTTTATCTTTTAATATGTTACCCATTTTTCTTTCCATTAACTATTACCACTATTTCATACTTACAATTACTATCCGTATTAGAATTCATTATCTCACACACCTTAGATACTTCATCAAAATTATTAAATTCTAATACAACACCTAAACTATCATTTATTAATGTAGAGATATTTTTTTCTATTATAGTCTTCCTTACTTGATACGTGTTTTTACTCATCTTCTTCTTTTTTCTTTTTATGTAAAAAATATAACGGTATTACTATACCCAAAATCATTAGAACATATGTCATTGTTGGGAATACTAATAGGAATAGCTTAAACGCTGACACCAATAATATTACCATCAATACTATGTTTTTTATTTTATCCTTATCAAAATCAAACATATAAATTATTATCTATTAAATAGTTTGTTACCTCATCCTTAATTTCTTCAGTTTCGTAACCTTGTTTATCCATACTAAGTACTAACTCTGTAATACTTTCACTAATCTCACCATAAAATTCTTCATCACCATAAAATTCTTCATCACCATATAAATCATAACTCATAGTGTCAGAACACTCACTAATTATTAACTTAGGTGTCACTTTATTGTGTATATATTTTTCAAGCCCCAGTTTAATGATTAGGTTTTCACCAGCTATTAATGAGTTACTAACCTCTTCAACTATCACATATTCCGAATCTGTATGTTGTCTATGGTAACCACATCCTAAGTTTAAACAATTAAAATCATACTTAGTAGCTAACTGATTAACGTCTGTAAATGGATCAATACTAAAATTAGTATAACCAGATTCATTTAACGTTTGGGTAATTTCTTCTTTAAACTCATTGTCGAATAATTTAACACCACTACACACTTCACTAATCCAATTATCAGATGGTGCGTCAAACTGAATGGCGTACCCCACATTTTCAAAAAACTTATCGTCCGCTTGTTGGGACCCTAACATACCAATCTCTTCTTCCACAAAGAAAGCCCCTTTAAGAACTCTGAACCTGTTAAACATTTCCAAACAAACATATACACCACACTTATCATCTCCACCGATACCAGTTTTTTCATTGGTGATAGGGTGTTTAGCGGTAAGCGTAGTTAATTCATCCTCCCCACCTTCATTATGTGTAGAAGATCCTATAATTAGCTTTGTTTTTGATTCTATTAATTCAGTATGTGATCTGTGAACAGTATCCATATGTGAAACAACACAAGGGTAAGATTCACCTTCCGTCATTACCTCACTACCTGAAGTTAAATAAAGATTACCTTTTTTATCGGTATAGTAATCAATCCCATTTTGTTTCGCAAACTCTATAATATAGTCTCTTACCATAGATTCGTTACCCGATATTGAGGGTAATGATAATACTTCTTTTAAAAAATCTACGTCCATAATAATTGTTTTTTACAAATATATGTCATTTATTTCAAATAAACAAATTTTTAGAGAAAAAAATAATATTTATTATAAAAAAATTATGAAATTACCAGTATCTTTCGATCAATTTAGGAAAAATCCAATAACTGCAATATCATTTGTATTAATAATGGTAGTTGGTTATCTTTATGTAGACAATAAAATGATACATAGTCAACAATTAGTAGAACATAAGGAGAGGATTGAAAAGTTAGAATCTGATGAGTTTAGGTTGGAAGAGAAATTAGATAAGATGAATGAAAAATTATTAGAATGTTTAGGTTTAAATTAATAGTAATAACAGTATTGATGGTTTCTTGTGGAAAGACACCTACAAAAGAATCATTAATAGAAGATGAATGTGAAAATACTAATCACCACATTGGGGTTGTTAGTAAAACGGATAGTATTTTATCAGTCGCAGACAAAAAAATCGATAAGATAAAGGAACATCAATTAAAACAGAAAGGGTTTGTTGACTCTTTAGAACACACAATTGTTAATGAACAAAATACTATTAACAATATCAACAAAAAATTAAACGATAAATTAGATATAGAAAAGAGTTTTATTGAGACTAATAAGGAATTAAAAGAGTTATCTCTAAAGAACAAGGTAAAGATAGATAAATTAGAGTATATTAACGATAAAAGGGAACGAGAACTTATGGAATTAAATAGTTTACTCGATATGAAGGTTAGGAAATATATGAATAAATTACTATTTTATAAAGAGAGGGAGATAGATTTAATAAATTATTACGAACATCAGATAGATTCACTAGTTTCAGTGATAGACTCCTTACCAAAAAATAAGGTAAAAAAAATACGAAAATAATTCTTTATTTCACTTTAGTTGATAAAAATCGACTTAAATGTTTACAATTTTTAAAAATTATAGATATTTATATATAAATAATAAAAATAAATACAATTAATTATGATTTTAAATGATGTGACATTCAGAGGTTGTGGATGTAAAAAAAAGAAACCAGTAGTTAAACCTACAACGTCTAGTGCTGGTAAGTAATACTAAGTTAATTGATTTGATGGTCCTCTAGTCGGTGAAACTGACCAAGGACTATTATCTAACATGTTGGCGGGACCTCTTGTTAATGAAACAATGTCTTCCCACTTTGTTGATGACCCACCACTAGGTGTTTCATCTTGTTCATCAATAAACTCTTCTTCATCTGTACCAATACCATATTCGGTCACTACAAATCCAAACTCTTGATCCTTATCATAATAACCTAAGTATACTCCTTTGTTATCATAAGCAACAACTTCATCAGAGAGGTTATCAAACCTTAGATCCTTTACGTCATCTACCCATTCTAAGATACGATCGTACCATTCTTTAGGTGTGCTAATAGTTTCACCAAATTCCTTTAGTAAAACCTTCTTATATTGTTCCTCTGTTATTATTATTTTCATTTTAAATCTATATTATCTAACATTTCACCTATACCATAATCAGAAATATGGTCTAACACCATATCTTCCATTATATCAGCGTCCTCACTATCGTAATCCAAATCAGGGTTTCTCCACTCATCACTATATTCGTCTATTTCCATACTAATATATTCACCTCTTTGTAGGTTGTCTAACGCATCCTCCTCTGAAGATGCTTCTACCGTTACATATCCAGGTATATGTCCTCTTCCACATAAATATACAGGTAAATCGGTGCTTACAGTATACACACCTTTAAATTCCAATTCATTACCAATTGAATCCCTATAATCTATAAGGTCTAACGAACTAAAATCTTTAATCCAACTATTCCATATGGTTAACGCTTCATTATTAGTGAGCCCCATATCTCTAATTAAAAATTCTACTGTTTCTCCTTTTGGTGACATCTTGTGGTGTTTATGTATTAACTCCATTAACCTAGCCACTTGTGGTGTAACAGTATTAAACCTACCTTTATTATCCTCAGATAATAATCTTTTATATTGTCCTTCCGTTAATCTTAATTTCATCTTAATCTTCTATGGTTATATTGTCTATTACATCGTCTTTATCCAAATCATATATTTGATTCCCTAGATTTTCTGCTGCCCAGTCGTGGTCAATCTCCCAATCTAAATTACCTTCGTCATAGTCAACCAGACCACCATTATCCATTAAATCCTCATATTCTCCCTCTTCTAGAAGTGAATAAAATTCTTCAGGGGAGGTGGCGTATCCGGTATACGAACCATCTACCGTACCATTAACATAAGCCATAACAGGAATATGACCCTGCCAACGAAATTTACCATAATATTCTAAAGGTTCCCCAATAAATTTTTTAAAATCACCAGTTTTATCATCAATATTTGCATAATTATGTGATAATATAGTTGCCTCAGCTTCAGTGAAGTTAAATTCTTCCATAAATTTACGGGTGAGTCGTTCTACATATTCACCGGAGGATGTCATTTGGTATACATATTCAAAACATTTGGCGATAAACCCATCTATTTTATTACCTATATTTTTAAAGTCCACTTGACCATCAAGAAAACTTTTATTATCCTCTGATAATAATCTTTTATATTGTCCTTCAGTTAATCTTAATTTCATTATCCCCAAGTTATTTCTTCCTTATCTATTAATTTATCAAAATCATTAAATATCTGATCTCGTGTTACGTCATCATCTAAATGCCAATATACATCACCCGACCACTCTGGGTTAACGTCTATATCGTTAATGTCGTATTCATTCTGTTCTATTTGATTAAAAAATTTATCGGGACTTGTAGAATATCCCTCAATTGTCCCATACCCTGTACCTGTAACTTCACCAGTATAGTGAAGAGGTACATCTATTTGAAACAATGCGTAATATTCTAAAGGTTTCCCTATCAAATTTTCAACGTCACCATTCTTTATTAAATCAAAATATTTAATATAGTTATGAGCTAAAATAAGTGAACTATGTCTGTTATAGTCACCCACTTCACTAATTACCTTCACTAAACTTTTATACCCATACTCATAAGGACCTTCCATTGTTTGTGGGGTTATTTTATCAGTTTCAAAAATATGTATAAATAACTTAGACATAAATTTATCTATTTTCTTTCCCATTTTTTTATGTACCCCATCATAATCGATTAGTTCTTCACTAGTCTCCTGTTCTGATAATAGTCTTTTATATTGTCCTTCAGTTAATCTTAATTTCATTACCCAATCGATTCATCGTTTTTTATTTCTCCTTTACCACCTACTACCTTAATTACGTCCATGAATTTACCACCAAACACATACCCACCAAACAACATCATTGCGTATTTAAGGGCTTCAATAATAATTTCAAATTTATCCATATCCAAACCATCTCCTTCGTTTGACTTATGTATTCCCGCAACCATTAAAACACCTAATGTTACATAATAAGTGATGACTGATACTAAAAGATAAATTCTCCCTTGAGAATATTTATCCTTTTCTGTTAACATGTCTTTAAATACCTTCATAATAAATTTTATTAATTTTCTCATATATAAAAACTTTATATTATAAATATCTTGTAAGCATAAAAAAACCCACAATGACGTGGGTTTATTATTTTTACTAAAAAACTTTATTACTTTTTAAATGACAATAGAAATTGTCTGGCACCAACGCCACCCGCAAACCATGCGTAATTTGTACTACCGTTTACGATTAATGCTATAGTAATTCCTCCTATAACGCCTGACATAAAAAATCTACTGTTGATCACTTTATTTAATATTTCCATAAAATATTTTTTTTGTTTATGTTATTATTATATAAGTATCCTAATTTAGGGTATTATACAAATTTTTTAACTGACTCAACGATTAAATTTTTAGGTGGTACACCACCCTGTCTCCAAACCACTTCACCTTCTTTAAACAATACTAATGTCGGTATACTTCTAATACCATATTTACGTGCAACATCCGTATTTTTATCAATATCTATTTTTAATACTGTTGCAGTATTTCCTAAATCTTTTTTAGTTTGTTCAATTATTGGGGACATCATTTTACATGGCGAACACCAGATCGCGTAAAAGTCCACTAACGTTGGTTTTGACGATTTGATCATTTCATTAAAATCTTTCATATTTTTTCTTTAGTTATAAATATAAAAGGGTGGTAAAAAATACCACCCTTTTAATAATTTTAGGTTTATTACTTACGCTTTTTCACCCACCCATTTAACTACAGAATTTAAACCGTAGATTTCAGTAATTTTCTGAACAAATCTTTTTGGGTTCTTTCTAATGTAAGTTAATGATTCTGTTGGAACTTCTGTCTTAGAAGGTCCAAATAAAGACGCTAACGCCTCTTCTCTGTTTTTTGTGTTTTTTCCACTCATCTTTTGAAAACTTTATATATTTTGTTATTATTTATACAATAGTAGTGAAAATATATTTAAGAGTCAACACCCTTAGAAAATATTTTTTAATCAACACTTACAACTTCTAAATCAAAAATTAGTTTCTTCCCAGCCATAGGGTGGTTAGCGTCTAATTTAATATCGTCCTCATTGATTTCTGTTACAGTTACATTAATAGTCCCTTTAGGTCCTTCTGATTGTAGTACGTCCCCAAGTTTAACACCTTCAGGTACTTTACTTTTTTCTACTTTAGTCACTAACCCATCTAAATATTCACCATATCCATCTTCTGGTGATACCTCCACAGTTTTCTTTTCACCTTCAGACATACCAACCAAACCAGTTTCAAACCCTTTAATTAGGTTACCTTGACCTAATACAGTTTTGATTGGTTCTCTTCCTTCTGTTAGAGAAGTATCGAATATTGACCCATCTTCAAACTTACCAGTATAGTGTACCACTACATTTTTTCCATTTTCAACTTTTTTCATAATTTAATTTTTTATAAAAATAGAAGTTATAGTATAATAAGTAAACATTACACATGAAAAATAACTACACTTATATTGTAACTCACCCAAAAGGGTTCCATTGTTTATTTCTTTAAATATTTATGGTAAGCTAAACTAAATGGGACATTCCATAGAACACCTAACACCATTACCCACATAAGGATATTTAATATTTGGGAGTCGAATATAAAAAGATAAACTGTGTATTGAAATAATACTGTTGATAGTGCTAAGAATATTACCATCATTGACTGAAACAAATGCCAACCATCTAATAGATTATTTAAGAAACCAAACGGACCATTATATCTGAACCCACCTTCGACATCGCCCTTACCATCACCATCAATGTCATTGTACTTATTTACCCAACTGTCAGTCTTTAACCAAAAATTAGAGTTGTACTTTGAGAATATTGATTGTTCGAAGTGTGCTCTATCTGCTAACGTATCCATTACAGCGTTACATAATGACGCTAATACCCAACATATTAGACTAAGTACTGATAATAGAATCATTTATTTAAATTTTTTATAAATGGTGTATGGTCTGTACAAACCTAAAACCATTACACACACTATAAATCCATTAGCGAAGTGTTTAGTCCACTCTGGGTCGAAGTCTTCTCCGTACATTGTGAACAAACCTAATAAACCCATTCCCCAAATCACCATTATCGATGATAGGTTTTTAGGTGTACTCTTTAAAAAATCCCAGTAGCTTTTATATTTCTTCATATCTTAGTGTTTATTATAAATATACACACATAACAAAAAAACCCCATCATTTCTGATGAGGTTTTAATGATTGGGGCCGATTGGAGTTTAAAATCTTAATCGACACTACCACCACCTTATCTTTAGAGAACAAGGAAACTCTATAAAAGACTTACCCTGATACACTGTTCTTATGGGAAGTGTGGTAAGTACTGTTTATGGTGGACTCGGAGGGAGTTGCGAAATCTCCTTATATTTCTATAAGGTTCGGACTATATCATCAACTTATTATTAAGTAAGTTGTCGGACGCTTTTTCATTAGGTTACTAACCCTAACTACTTCCTGTTATTAAGATATATCGCAATATCTCAGGTAGTCTCTGCACCTTCCTACTCTGTAGGGTTGGCTCAGGATTGTCATCACCATTACGTGTTAAGAGTTCCCTGAATTCATCCAATTTTTAACCAATTATCACTAACTGGTGGGTCCATAATTAAACCCTCGTCTTGCTGTACCCTTAAAAGGTTTTCTACGTGTGTATTCTATTTTTCAAAACAGACAAAATATATAGTTTCCAAAACTATCAAACCATAATCACATTGTTTTAATTCCCCTATGAACTTGATTATACTGTTTCATATTCGAATTTTTTGTATCCTCTTAGGCGAATACAACCTCTTCTTTCACAATAATACCTGCGGTACCATTCAAAAGAATGTTTTCGTTTAGAGCAAGCTCTAAGTTTGAATTGTTGTCAGTTATGACGGTTTTTCGGATTAACGCTCCAAAGACGACACGCTTACTCTCTCATGGTTATACCCAATCAATACCTTTCGAGCCCATATTTTCAAAGAACTAAAATGAATCAAACTTTACTGTCGATTTTTATCTCACTCCTAAGAGTTAGATTCGACTTTTTTGACTCATATTTCTTACTTTTTTTAGGTTTAACATAACCTCTTATATATGAAATATTTTCATAGTAGTTATTATCCTTACTACCGTCTAACACATAACTCTCATATAATTGTTTTGTTAATCCCATATAATAAATATACGTAATTTTTCTTTAAATGTCAATACCCTTACTATATTTTTCTTTAATAGTTTCATTATAGGAATCTATTTTTCTTCCATTAACAAAAAACCAACCCAGTTTAATTTCAAACCATCGATTTAATATGTAATATATTTTTTTAATTTTCTTCATATCAAACCATTTCTTCTATTATACCAATAACTTCACTAAATACTAATACTGAAGCGGCTACCACTAAATCATATGGTATCAATATATACCCCACTATCCTTACACCACTTTTAATAAAAGAAACTATCTGGTGCCATTTTTGATTTGGCATCTTATCTATATCTTTATCTGATGGTGGAATTGTTAACCCATTCATTATATTTTTACTTACATATTCAATATCGTCAAGATCGTCAAGCTGTTTTTTTGTTAAAAATTCCTTATCAAACCTCAGTGGGGGATATTTTGTTTTTATTTCACCAGTTAATGGATTCTTTTCTCCAGTTAACTCTTCATAATAAGGGTTTAATTCCCCAGTTTGTGGATCGTGTGTTGGTATTTTATATTTCATCTTCTTTGTTTTGGTTTAATTAAATACTATAGTAGCTATTTCTGTAACTACTGACTATCTTTTGTTACTGGAGTAGCTATATACTTTTGTAAACAAATCTGTTTACTTTTATAGAGTTTTGTAAGGATAACTCTTTACTCATCTTATTTCTTTTGATTATCCCCATGGATAGTGATGTTCTCTGCTAAATGTTGTTAACCTTTTTAACCATTTGTAAATTCTAGACTTCATCTTCTTTGTTTTGGTTTGTTGAATTTAGAGAAGTATTCAAATCCTTCTTTTATTGTCTTAAAAATCATGGATTTATTGAATGGTCCTCTTTTAGATTTCTCAAATAACTTTTTATTTACTATCATCTTCGTTTTGGTTTAAATTCAATGTACTTATTAAATTGTCTTTTATATTCATCCCACTCTTCACTTGTTGGTGGTGTTTCTCTATCTAACCAACTCTTAATATCAATCTCTAACTTTAATCTA
>Ga0233445_1000664_pt1 | contig 33907 bp, 53 predicted proteins | sample SI_124_October20_5_FD_182779 | JGI IMG/M metagenome (GOLD analysis project Ga0233445, IMG submission 182779) | Seawater microbial communities from Saanich Inlet, British Columbia, Canada - SI_124_October2016_100_MG | ecosystem: Environmental > Aquatic > Marine > Inlet | place: Canada: British...
TGCAAGAACCACATCAAAGACATGGGACATAAAATGGATTGTTCCCGAAACCCAAAAAACAGAGGAAATTAAATTATGGGAAATTATGATAAAATTAATACAAGTGAGCCTTTTTACTACAATACAGATAAGTTTTTTAGAAACTCAGTAGAAAAGAATTTAGAAGATTCTAATCTTCCTTTAACAATAAAACGGGAGTATAAAACAGGTTGGAATATATCTTTTTTTTCCTCTATACAAGAGTTTGAAGATTCAGTTAGATGCGATCAGGCTTGTATGCACTACTTAAAATCTGAATTAGGAGCCCTTGATTCCGATTGTGATGATTCTTACGATTTAACTGATTTTCTTGAAGTTTATACCAGAAAGTGTATTACTTATAGTGTTACTTACGGGAATTTTCCCGAAGGAGTAAAAGTATGAATATAGACAACGATCGTTTTTTTAAATATGCTTCTTTTAGAAGAAGACAGAAATTTTTAAAGAAACAAAAGAGAAAACAAGCTTTTCAAAATTCTTTAGATTTTACTATGCCCATTCTCTTAACGGTACTTGGAGTTTTGTTTTTATTCTCCATGTTTGGATGTTCCACACCCATAACTTTAGAGCATCAAAAAATCCTACACAATCAACACGTTCTTATTGGAGATTTTTATGGTGCTTGTATGTTTTGTCAAGGGGAAATCAATTTTCTTTTGGGTCACTCCACCACAGTAGAAACTTGGGAAGATAAGGTCTTTCGATACTAAATATGAACAAAGAAGAATACCAATATCAAAGAGAATGCTTAGGCGGCTTGCGTCTAATATCTATTACTGTTATAGCCTTTTCTATCACCGTTATCCTTACAATTATGATGGTATGGAACCGTGATACCCCCCAAATCTATCAGCCTGTAGAGCCTCCTTCCCTGAAGGAAGACCTTGAAGTAATCTCCTTACAAGAACGCTTTAAAGACTATGATATACAAGTCCACCGTATAAACCCTGCTAACGCTGAACACCAACGGCGTTACCACCGACACCTAGCAAACCTATAATGGCATATCAGTTTGAAGAATCTATTCAAAGGGGAGTAATTTTCCTAATGAAAACAGACAAGGATTTCTTTCATGAAATCTCTCACTTAATAAAAGCATCTTACTTTGAGTCTCCTTTACACGAAAACATATTTAAAGCAGTTGCTGTTCACTTTGAAGCATATAATAATCTTCCTCCTGACGATGTTATCACAGAAGCTTTAAAAAAGCTGAAAGCAGATGATGAATATATAAGTGATTACAAGGATGAATTAAAGGCGATTAATAACCTGGATATTCAATCTGTTACAAACAAGGAATACTATTTAAATTTAATAGAAGACTTTGCTAGAAAACAAGCAATTAAGGACGCTTTCCTTTCAGGCTTAAACCATTTAAAAAGTGGAGAGATAGGGAGGATTGAGCATGAAATGAAAAATGCTCTAGGTATCTCCAGAAATGTAGATCTGGGTACGGATTATACTAAGGATTTTTTTACAAGATGGGACAGAAGTTACACTGTTAATGTTGCTAACAAAATTGCTACAGGGATATATACTTTAGACGGCTGTTTAGACGGCGGTTTAGGGAGAAAAGAATTGTCAATGGTAGTCGCCCCTCCTGGGGTTGGCAAATCTCTTTTTCTTACGCATATAGGAACTATGGCTCTTTTACAAGGTTTAAATGTTCTTCATGTTTCTCTTGAAATGAGTGAGGATAGGGTAGCTCAACGCTATGATTCTAATCTTACAAATATATCACAAGTAAATTTAAAAAATTCTAAAAAAGAAGCACATGAAAGAATTGAGGAGCTTTTTGAAAAAGTCGAAAAGAACACTGGCAAAATGCCAATTCTAAAAATTAAAGAATTTCCAACGGGACAATTAAATGCGCACGGATTACGAGCATATATGGCACAAGTTTCAAGTTTTGAGGATTTTCATCCTGATCTTATTATTCTTGACTATCTTGAGTTAATGCGACCAACTACAGTTGGAATGGCAGAGTATCAGGCGCAGGAAAGAATTGCGCAAGAGCTCAGGGGTATCGCCGCAGAGTATGAGTTGCTTATGTGGACTGCTACCCAAACCAACAGAGATGGTAAACGAGTACCTTTAATTAGTGACACAGAGTTAGCTGACGCTTATGGGAAAACAAGAACTTGTGATTTAGCTATCAGTCTTAATCAGACTTCCGAAGAATTTGACCAAGGGCAAGCAAGACTTTATGTTTTTAAATCAAGAAACTCAAGAACTAAGTTTGTAGTAGACATTAAAATTGACTATGATTTATTAACTGTAAGAGAAGCTTAATGAAAAAGAAACCTATACACCCTATGGAAGTTCATATTGGATTCAAAACATTTAAAATTGTTCATGAATCCTTAAAGAAAGACAGTTTATTCGGTTATGTAGATTTCGCTACAAATACTATACATATTGATACTACTCCTGTGGAAGTAGACTATAAAGGAACTCTCCTTCATGAAGTTTGCCATGTTGCTCTAGACCTTTTTGGTTTAGGCGACGACGACCAGATACCTACACTAGGTAATGAATACCTAGCAACTATAACCTCAAATATGCTACAATTGCTCTGGGGTTTAAACAAAGAACTATTTACATACATATTTAATAATGATTAATCAAATTTTAGAATACTTAGAAGGGTTTGCAAAAAGCTCCCTTGACTCAAAAGAAAACGCAAAAAGTGAAGTTGCAAAGCATTTCTGTGAAATCGCTCATGTTACTGCTCTAACTATTAGGAATGAAATCCTAAAAATAAAATTAGAAAAGGAAACAGAAGACTTAACAACCCAAAAAGAAAGCAAAAAGAAAGGTCGTCCTTCTAAAGATGCTTAAAACGGACAATATTTCTAGTGAGAAGATCCAAGAGCTCATTCCAAAAGTTTTAGAAATTAATGATGGTAATTTTGAAGTCAAGCTTCAAGAACAACCTGCTATATTTACTACCTTTTCTTGTGTCTTAGCAGATGCGGCTCGTGAAGTAGCTTCTGTAGAAGGGGGTCTTGATACATTAATTGCTCAGAAGGCAATAGATGCTAAAAATTCCTCCACAAAGAAACTCACCGTAGCGGATACCCAAGCTATAATAGACTGTGACAATGAGGTTATCACTCAACGAAGCCTCCTAGCAGATTCACAAAAAAAGGTATCTCTTTTAAAAGGACTTTTAAAAGGGTTAGAATACCAAAAGGATTGCCTAGTGCAAATATCCGCAAACAAAAGAAAAGAAAAAGAGATTTACTCTACTTAAATTATGGATTTCGAAAAAGAAAAAGAAATGTTACTCAAAATGAAAGCTTCCTCTAGTGGGGGTGTTTCAAAAGATGACTTTATCACAATTGGACCTGACCAAGAAATTATGGTCCGAATACTCCCTGGGAAAGATGCTGAAACACCTTTCTTTCATACTGTACACCAACATTATGTACGTTCGGGAGAAGAAGGTAACGGTCGCTATTACTCTTGTTTAAGAGACAAAGACCAAAAGTGTCCTTTATGCGAGGTTTACTTCTCCTTGTTTAAAACTGGAGACAGCGATAATGTTGCTTTAGCTCGTAGTATCGCTCCTCGCCAACAGACATTAATGAACACAGTAGAACGTAGTTCAGATACTGTTAAGATTTTACGTGTAGGTAAACAATTATTTGATGTTATTATGGGTACAATTCTTGATGAAGAATACGGTCCTGTTCATGACCTTGATAATGGTTTTGATTATAAAATTAAACGTGTAGGTAAAGGTTTAGCTACAAGCTACACTCAATCGGCTCCTTCTCGTCACGAGAGTCCTGCAGGAGATCAACAAGCGAAAGATCGGTACATGGGTTCCCTCCATGACATTCAAAATATCACAAGGTATATGGATTATGATGATGTTGAAAAAGCATCTGCAAATGTCCTTGCAGAATCTAGTGAAGGAGTTTCTGTAAAGAACCCTGTAGAAAAGTCGGATGGAGCCAATAGTGTAAATCTAACAAGTCTCCTGAACGATTAATAAATCTACAGGTTTTAAGGAGGGGCTGTTCACAGTCTCTCCTTATTTTTTTTTGCAGGTATAGTATAACGGCTATTATGAAAGCCTTCCAAGCTTTAGATATGGGTTCGATTCCCATTACCTGCTCCAACCCATCTTAAAAAAATGTTTGTAGGCTACAATAAACCCCACGAAACCGATATTAACGGAAATACAGTTGACAAATTTGTTGACGATGATAGGTTAAAAATTCTTGTCCACCCTGCTAATACAGGGGGCTGTGCTTACTATCGATGTTGGTTACCTTTTAAAAAATTAGAGGAAGCAGTACCAGGTAAAGTGCAGATTATTTTTGATCTTAATCCTTTAAGGAAAAACCCTAAAACAGGGGAAGATGGAGAGCCGACAGAAAATTTTAATACCTGCGATATTTTCTTTTCCCACAATATATGTAACTTTGGGGGAGTATATAACCTAAAGGCTTTACACTATGCTCGTTCTAAAGATACTATTCTCCACTATGATACTGACGACTTACTTACCGATTTGTATGATGGTCACAGGTTGCAAAATTTATACAAAGAAAAAAGATTAGATGATATCACAAAAGAATGTTATCAAATTGCGCATTTAGTCTCAGTTACCCAGAGTAAATTTGCAGAAAGAGTTGTTCCCTTTGTTAAAGGAGCACTTGTTATTATGAAAAATAAGGTAGACTTTACACTTCCTTGTTGGAATCAACCAAAGGTAAAGACTAAATTTGTTAAGATAGGGTGGGCAGGAGGTATTCACCATGAAGAAGATGTTAAAGAGTTTGAACGGGTTGCTCTTAGAGTGAATGCTAAGGTAGGAGCAGAAAATGTTCACTGGGGTTTTTATGGTAGACCTCCTCTTACTAAACCAGAAGATAAATGGCAACAGGAAGTGTGGGATAACTACGTAAAATCCTTAGCACAAGGGATTAGGAACTTTAAAGTATATCCTTCCCTCTCTACTTGGGATTATGGAAAAATGTATTCCAACATGGACATTGCCATTGCTCCTCTTCAAATGAACGATTTTAATGACTCTAAATCACAAATTAAAGTTGTCGAAGCAGGGCTCTATAAAGTCCCTCTTATTGCTTCTAATGTAGGTTGTTACGACCAACATATTAAGAACGGGTATAACGGGTATCTTATTGAACCTGGAAAAGGGTCTGCTGGGTTTACAAATAAGATCATAAAGCTTTGTAAGGATAAGAAACTAAGAAATCAAATGGGAGAGAACCTATATACCACTATAAAGGACGAATTTAATATTCATAATTCTCCTGCTGATAGACTCACTCTCTATCAAGATTTAATAGAAACTGTAAAAAATTATAAAAATGGGTAGATTTAGAGATAAAATTCGTAGAAAGCGTTTAGGCTTGAAAGTAGAAGCTCCTATACAGGAAGCTCCTAAAGTTATTGAAGAGGTTCTTGAAGTAGAAGAAGAGGTTCTTGAAGAGAAACCTAAGAAAGCGACTAAAAAGAAAGCTAACAAAAAAGGGTTATGGAAAAAAACGCTAGACAGTGGAAAAAAGTAGTCTATAATAAAACATGATTATTTCAAGTTTTATTTTATGGTGCTTAGCACTTTTTGGTTTAGTTAATGGTATTAACAACTCAAGCTTGCTACGTCCTCTTGTAAATGCTGCTTTAATGGATACTTCAAAAGTAGTTAATAAGTTAGGAGAACTTTTACTTTGCCCTATGTGTCTTGGTTTTTGGTTTGGGATGTTATTCTCTCTTTTAATTTTTAACCCTGTTGTTGCTTTTGCTATTGGTTGGAAAGGTATTATTCTTTCTGGTTTCGTAGGGAGTGCTTCTTGTTGGATTCTGTCTGCCTTAAGCAATGCTTTGTTCCGTCATGGTTTAGCTCAAAGAACTGGGGGTTGTGGTGGTTGTGGTGGAAATAACTCTGTGGAAGAGTAACCTCTCTGACTATAATAAGTCATGGATTTACATGACATTTGCAAGGCACTTGAAGGGGCGGAGGTCCTTGATGATAAGGACCTCGACCTTGGATTTATTAATGCAGGATCTTACGCTCTTAACCGTATCATTAGTGGGAAATCAAAAGAAGGGTATCCCATTGGGTCTATAGTAGAAATTAGTGGGGAAGCAGGTACAGGTAAAACAGCTTTTATTAGCCAAGCTTTTATTAGTGCTCAAGAGAAAGGGTACTACTGTGTTATGATAGACAATGAACACGCCTATTCTAAAGAATTCGCAACAACGCTAGGTGTTGACATTAGTAAAGTTATTTACGCTCAGCCTGATTCTATGGAAGATTGCTTTGCTTTCGCTGAAAAAGCAATACGAGTGATTAGGGAGCAAGACAAAGATACTCCTATAGTTATAGGTTTTGACTCTATAGGTACAGCCCCTTGTTCTAAAGAACTTAAAGAGGATTATGCTGTTAATCAAGAAATGATTGGTGCTATTAGAGCAAAAGCGGCAGGAAAATGTCTTCGAAAGTTTAACTCTTTACTTCGAAATGAGAAAGCAATGATGATAATTGTGAATCAGTTAAGAAGTAAGGTCGGTGTTGTTTATGGTGACCCTACCACTACTGCAGGAGGAGGAAAAGCTTTACCTTTTTATGCTTCCATCCGCTTACGGATTAATGTTCCACCTAGTGGAGTAGTAAGAGATGCTTTAAAGAACCCTATTGGTGTGCAAGGAGAAGTTAAGTGTATTAAATCTAGATCTACGGCTCCTTTTCAGAAGTGTGCCTTTGAGTTTAATTATACCACGGGTATAAGTAAAACGTATGGTTTAGTTGAAGATTGCGCTAAGCAGGGTTTAGTAGAGCAAAAAGGAGGGTGGTATTACTATAAAGGAGATTCTTATCGCTCTAAAGAACTCGTTAATATTTTAGCGGAGGTTATCGAAAATGAAACAGAAAATTAATATTCTTACCCGCACAGCAGAAAGACCTCATTACTTTAAAAGGGTTAGAGATTCCTTGCGTTCTCAGACTTATACTAATATAAGGCACATTGTCGCTACGGATAATTACCTAAGTCAAAGGTACGTGCAGGATGATACCATCAACTTTAGAGGTATTCCAGACACTGAAATAATTAAAGTAAATAGAGAACCCCGAAAAAACTTTGAACACTTCCCTTACAATCTTTATTGTAATGACTTAAAAGCTAAAGTAGAAGAAGGTTGGATTTTCTACTTAGATGATGACAATGTTTTTATTAAGGATAATGCACTGGAGCTTATGTTAGATTACGTATCCTCTGAGGATGACTTACTAGTTTTTAAAGTAGACTGGCTTAAAAAAGCAATACCTAGTCACTCCTTTGGTAAGGAGATTACTTTTTGTGATTGTGATACAGCTTGTTTTCTTTTTCATTCCAAACATAAGGATTTGGTCGATTGGGAAGGAGTTAAGGGAGGAGATTTTAAATTCTTTAAAGAGCTTTCCACCCATTTAGATGTAGTTTGGTTAAACCAGACTTTATTAAATATTAATGTAGGATCAGGTAATCGTGAGGATATTTAAAGGATTATTTTACTTCTCTCTTTTTTTGTTTTTTATTTTATGCTTCCCTTTTCTTCTTTCTTTAGCCCTTTTAAACGCGATATTACGAGACGAATTAGGAGATTCTTTTAGGTTATGAATGGAGTTATTATAACTACACATAATCGGTGGGTAGATTGTTTTGCTTGTCTTAATACTGTAATCAAGCACACTCCTGATTCCTACATTATTCTTTTTGATAATGAATCAGACGAAAGTAAACAAGAAGAAGTTAAAAAACTATTTCCTACGGTTAAGTATGTAAGAATTGATAATCAGACAGAAAATGGAGGACTAACAGGTACTTGGAATCAAGGTATTTCCTTGTGTCTATCCTCTGGTTGTGATTCTATTGTAGTTCTCAACCATGATACTTTAGTCGATTCTTCTTGGGGAGACTTCTTTAAAGCGATTAAAGAATACCCTTTGTCTGTGTTTGGACCAGTATCTAATAAACCAGGGGTGCTAGGGTACGCTCATCCTTTGCAGTTTACAAATAAGAAGAAAAAGTATACAGTCGAAAAAGCAGATACTTGTATTAACGGTTTTTGCATTGGTTTTTCTGCAGAAACTATAAAAAAAGTAAAGAAAGAAACGGGAATGTATTTTAATATTTCTTTTCCTTTTTCGAATAACGAATTAGAGTTTTGTAAACGATTCCTCTCTTTAAAAGGAAGTTTATACGTGGTGACATCTTGTTTTGTTCACCATACTAAGTATAGTGATTGGAGAAAATTAAAATGAGTAAAAATTATAAAAATTTAAGCTTAGAAGAGCTTATGCTTGCTATTGGCTACACTGATAAAAATACAACTCATGTTTACGATTCTTTTTATGGTCCTTTATTGTCTCATAAAAAAGAAAGTGCCACGCATGTTTTAGAAATAGGAGTTTCCTATTTTGGAGGAGGTGATTTAGCCGCATTAGGGTACTACTTTGGTAATGCTAAAGTATTTGGAGTTGACCTAGTACCTTGTAGGATACCTATGCCTTCTAATGTTAAAGTTATTAAAGGTGATGGTTACGATACTTCTTTTTTGGATACAACCTTTAATAATATTTCTTGGGATATTGTTTTAGATGATGGACCTCATACGAAAGAATCTCAATTGATTTTTTTAAACTATTTCTATAACAAATTAAAAGTTAACGGTATACTCTTAATTGAAGACATTTGGCCTGATAGTATCGACTACATTCTCAATAATTTTAAAGGAAATCCTAAGTATTTATCTTTAGTGAATAGACTTCATATTCCAAGAGGGGTAGCATCCAACGGAAAAACTTGTATAAACGAGTATGTAATTATGTATATGCCAGGAGAAAATTAAAATGAGTCATAAAGAACAAGTAACCTTTGTGTCTAAAGTTAAAAAAAGATACCCTTCTTTCTTCTCAAATAAAAAGGTTTTAGAAATCGGAAGTCTTAACATTAATGGTTCTGTTAGAGATTTTTTTGAAGATTGTACTTACCTTGGTTTGGACTTAGGAGAAGGCCCTGGGGTGGACTTAGTTTGTGAAGGACAAAACTTTAAAGGGGATGCTTGTTCTTTTGATGTTTCTATTTCTTGTGAGTGTTTTGAGCATAATCCTGAATGGGAACAAACTTTTATTAATATGCACAGGCTTTTAAAAAAGGAAGGGTTGCTTGTAATGACTTGTGCTACGATAGGAAGACCTGAACATGGTACTACTCGTACTAGTCCAAAGGACTCTCCTTTAACTATTAGCAAAGGATGGGATTACTACAAAAATTTAGAAGAATCTTCTTTTTCTATTTTTGATTTAGATCTTATGTTTAGCTTTTTTCAATTTAGTGTTAATTTAAACCATCGGGATTTACAATTTGTAGGTATTAAAAAATGAATCCATTATATGAAAAAGAGTACAAAATAGGAGCTTCTGCAGAGGAAGTTTTCAAACATACTGCGGAAACTTACTATAAGTGGGATGCTATTAAAACAGGATTTGTAGAAGACGTACATGACCATGTAGACTTCAATATGAATCAAGAGGGAAACCCTTCCTGGAAGGTAGATGTTAAGGCTAGAAAGGCTCTAAAGAGAGGGATGCCTCCTCAGGACGCTTGGGTGTGGATCGAAGCTGTAACAGTAAAAGGGACTCTTGGGTGGTTGTTCGGGGAAGCAGACCTTATTGCCTTCGAACGTGAAAATGATTTCGTTCTTGTGAAGAGAGTCCGACTATTATCACTAGTAAGGGATACTTTTCCAAATATGGAACCAAGTGACCTTGCCCCTGAAGAATGGCCTTTCAATTGTTGGGCGCAGAGAAAGGGGCGAAAAGATGTAATAGGCTTACTAAGCTTTGAAACAATTTTTAAAAATTTAAATGTAACCTTCTGGAACAAAAATAATGAGTAACTTTAGTGAAATACCAAGATATGTTGATGGTAGAGGATGGACATATAACAACATCTTTGAAGGATGTGAAATTAAACCCTCTGGCCAAATTAATTATAGCATCCTTTATCCAGGAATTGTAAAAGCATGGCATCGCCATACAAATCAAGATGATTATTTTTGTATTGTTAAGGGAAATGCAAAAGTTTGTACTTTTAATCCAGACAGTAAAAGCCTCCAAGAGTATTTTGTAGGAGAACTAAACGCTGGTATTATTCATATCCCTGCTGGGGAGTGGCACGGTTTAATGGCTATTGGGAATGAACCTTGTGGTCTTCTATACTATGTTACTAACAAATATAATGGTGTTACTCCAGACGAGGACAGAGCAGATTACGAAGACTTTGGTACAGGCATATGGAACATCACAAATCAATAACACAAGTAGAGGCTGATGGAAGAACTTGGGGGGTTACTTATGGTACCTTTAACGTTTCTTTTTGGTTTTTATGTCTAAAAGCTTTTAATATTATTTCTATTCCTTGGGCTTACGCTCTTTTTCCTGTACTAGCCCTCTCTTTAACGGGTATCCTTGGCTTTCTTATATCGTTTGTAACACACTTATGGTTCCAAAAAAAATAAAAATACTAGTTACAGGTACAACAGGTACATTAGTCTCCGAACTTATGGATCTTGATACTTCTAACTATGATATGGTTTTTATGTCTTCTAAGAAGATGAATATTACTAACATCCGTCAGGTAACTAGTGTCATTAGTAGAGAAAGACCTGATATTGTTTTACATTGTGGGGCTAAAACAGCCCCTATGCTTTCTCATGAGGTAGATATTTATGATAGTATTAATACAAACATTGTTGGAACTTGTAACCTTGCTATGGCTTGCGCTTATAGAAATATTAAAATGGTATATATTTCTACCGATTACGTGTATCCTAGTCATGGTTTGCTTAGTAATTATAGTGAAGAAAGTAAGGCGGAACCGTTTTGCAAGTACGGGTGGTCGAAATTAGGGGGAGAATGTGCTGTAAGGATGGTTAAAAACCATTTAATTCTGCGTTGTTCCTTCTCTAAGAAGCCTTTTACTCACGAAAAAGCATTTTGTGACTCCTTTCGATCTTATCTCTATGTCGACGAAATTGCTCCTTTGATTTTTCAACTTATTGAAAAGAATGCTACTGGAGTCTACAATGTCGGAGGAGAAAGAAGGTCTGTTTTAGCCTTCGCTAAAGAGACCAAACCAGACACTTTAGGTATGTGTACTCTAGACCAACTTAATAATGAGCTTATTCCTTTAGATTCTAGTATGGATATATCTAAAATGAATGATTTCTTAGGTATCGAAGAGTAAATACATATGTGGTAAACAATCATAAAATACATGGCGATAACCGTTTCAAAAGAAACTTAAATAGCGTACCTTCTCTTGCTTCCGATTATGTGGATAGCATGACTCAAAATGACTTGAGCATGTTTCATTTAGATAATCCAGATATAGAACTATTTAATCTTATTGATGGGGAACTTATAAAACTTGCTGGTTCTGAGATTTTAATTTATAGGTATGAAGGGTCCAAAATAGTAGATGATATTTATGATGAAGATAGACAAAAAATTATAAACCCTGTTCCTATAAAACTTTATGGTCATTACGATCCTCGCTCAGTAGAAGAAACTTTATCTGAATTTGGTTTAGAGATCGAAAACGACCAAATATTTACGTTCAACCTTTCTGAAATAGAAAAAAAGGTTGGACGTAAACTTATTCCTGGGGACATTATTAAGCCTTTATTTCAGGATTTGTTTTATGAAGTTTTTGAAGCGCAGGAAGCAAGCTTTGAAGTTTATGGAGTATACCATCTTAATGTAACAACTAAGTTGTTAAGGGATAGTGATGACAGAATCCCTATGTTGGTAGATTCCACCCCAGAAGCTGTTACGGGGGAACCTGAAACTTATAAGTTGTCTAATGATACTTATGAATGGGTTTTCTCAAAAAGATTCCCAACTACTATTGAAACCTTTGGACCTTATCTTCAATTTGATTATATAAAAAATAAAGAAACAGGACATACAATTGATATGTCACACTCTGCTCTTTGGCAATTAGATATGCGCCTTGCCCCTACCAATTATGAAGATGTTTCTAATTATTGTATCCCTTCCTCTTATTACTCGAAGGAAGGTGGCCCTGGAAGACCTGCAGGGGTTTTTAAGGCTTATGATAAGAGAGACTACGTTTCTATTGATTCTACTAGTCTTCAAAATGGAAAATTAAAACTAAAATGGGAGAATTTTAGTTTTAATTCTGTGAGATCTACTAACCAATCATTTGCTGACGCTTCTGGTGGTAGCTACTCTGTTGAGATGACAGTACAAGTGAATGAAAATGATTTAGATTTAAGTTTAAAAGTGGATATAGGGCTCGATTCCTTGGGTCAAGAATCTACAACTTCGTTAGCTTCTATTAGATTCCCTTACTTGAATATTGAGCCTTTAGGGGAAGACTCTAAAGTTTATGCTACAATAGATGGAGGGGAAGTTTTATTAGATCCTGTAGGTAATGGTATTTACATGCAGGATTCGGATGATCAATCCCAAGGTGCAGGTATGGCTACCTCTACTTACCCTGCAGAAGTTTCTGTTCCCTTACACGCTTTCTTTGATGGAAAAGAAAAATATGGTATTATGCTTTATGATCACGACCCTGAACTAGCCATTAAAGGAGTTTATGGTTCGTCTTTTTATCAGTCAGACGCTTTTGTAATGTACCAAAGACATTGGCCTAACCTTAAGGAAGAGGATATTAAAGAACATTTTAGAAGAACTGAGGTTTACACAAGGTCTTGGAATACCTCTTCTAACCTTGCTACTGATGGAGAAGGAAACCCGCACGGGTATGTTCATAAAATTAGAATGTTTGAAGGTATCCAAACAGAAGCAATCAATATATTTTTTGATAAATATAATCCCACCCTTCCCTCTGTTTATGATAATCCTAATATACCTTCCCTTTTAAAGAATACGGCAATAATTGTTTGGCCAGCGGATAACCCCGAAAATAACTTTGCAGAAAATGCATTAGTTCCTAATGATACAGATTCTTTATGGTTAACTTTTAAAAAATCCTCTGACTTCTACAGAGAAAATATACCTGAAAGTACTATGATGGTGCAACCTTTAACATGGGTAACTAATCCTTGGGAAACTCCCAATGTTAATGCTAATCCTCCTGACCTTTTCTTTGGGCATGATGGTACCATAACAGGTTCTGAGAACAGAAGTTTAATAGATAGAATTCGTCCTGGCCTTATAAATTTTCTAAAAGAAGCACATACGGAATTTTCTCCTTTATGGGTTACAGGCAACAAAGATACGGGTAGACATCAAGGTTTTAGTATCGTGGAACACCCTTTAGCGGAAGGAGTACTTCCAGACCCTTTTGAAAAGGCTCCTGGTTCTGACGAATGGCCTTCAAGAAATTTGCAAAAGTATTTTCTTGAGGAGGGCATGTATAATCTTAAAGGAAACCCTAATTCTAGAAAAGAAAGAAAAGAAGAGCAGGACGAACAATATAAATCATGCTGTTCTAGTGAAAAGTGGAGAGATGAGACATATAGGGACCAGTCGAAAGCTATTATAGATGTTTTTGAAGGTACTCTTAATACTATAAAGCTTACAGGAAATTCGGGTTCTGCTGGTTTTTGTTATACCCCTATAATGAAAGGTTCCTTAAAAGGGGTTCCAAGTGTAAGTATTTCTGTTACTGATTCTTTTAGTATTCCTACCACAGCTAGTTTTACTATTCAAGGTACGGAATTGAAAGTAGGTGTTGATTGGTCTTCAGGAGGGACTGAGCTAGAAGTGTTAGAAAGTATTAAGGAAGCGTTATCCTCAATAAATATATTTTCGTATATAAGACATATAAAGTTAGGATTGCATTGGCTTGTTATTGATTTTGATACTTATGGGGATAATATTATTTTAAACGTAGATGATTCTACAGAAAAAGGAATTTTTCTTCAGTATGATAAGGCTATTTTACAACCAACACTAACTCCTTATTATTCTTTTGAAGTAGAAGACGAGACTATCTTACGTTTTAACCATGATTGGGACATTCACGCTCCTTTAGGCTACTTAAAAATACATGGTGTTGAATCACGATTCGCTGATGGTTGGGAATCAATGTCTTTTGGTTATAGTTTAAACGGCCCTGATGATACTCCTTACACTCAAATTAACACTTGGGGTACTACCCCAAGTGTTAATGCTAGAAATATGGCGGATGCTATAAATGCTTCCCCCATAACTAAAGAGGCTATACAAGCGGAGGCTGATGGCCCTAACCTAATCTTAAGGTCTGCTTTTGAAGAAAGAGGTTCAAAAACAAGAGTAACAATAGAGCCTTTTGAAAATAAAGTGTACCTTTATAAAGCAGAAGCCTTAGCTGAGATAGGTCCTATAGACATACATACAGAACACCCTGTAGGTTCTAATGCTATGTACGAAAAAGATAGGAGGGATGCAGTTGATACTGTAAACGAGTATGGTTCATCTATAGCTTTAAATAATCAATATATTTCGGGAAATGAAAGACATAACAGAAGTACTTCCCTAAATTCTATGGGTGAAGCAGAACACCATATTATATACCCCCATTCTATGTTTACTGCTGGGTATCGTACAATGAAGGATAAAGTTCTATTATCTAACAATGTTATAGGAAATTCAACGAGAGGAACTTTGTTACAAAAGTCTTTTATAAATGGATCTCCTCGTGGCCATAAGACTATGCTCCTTTGGCTAACAGAAGGAAGACTTAATTCCCTTCTTGAGTATGGTGTTGATCCTAAAGACCTAACTGACCCAGAAAAAGCAGAGGCTATACAAAATCTTCTTACTAAATTAGGGTTAAATGATGAGCAGTTAAAAGCAATTGCAGTTTATCACCAAACATATGCCCTTTTATACTATCTCCTATACGAGCAAGCACCTCCTAATGTTGTTCACTGCTCTGAGCAACCTACTAATTACCCTAAAGGATGGCATGGGGGTAAAGTTAGCTTAAGTGTTGAATTTGACGGGTACCCTTCTCATCCTGCTTTAGATGCTTCTGCAATCTCGCAGCAAGAGTTTGCGAAGGAACTTGCTGAGATTTATAGTTCATTTAAAGAGTATTTTCAAAAAGGAAGAATTATCTCTGGGACTCCTTTAGATGGTTTTTATACTTCAAAACCTGATTCCTCCCTTTGGTTTTTAGGTCAAAATAACTCTTATTCTTTTATTGTTAAGAATGTAAAACAACATAAAATGGCAAATACTATTGCTACTTTTAATAAACAGCCTGATGGTACGGGGCTATTCTTAATAGGTAACTATACTTTGCACTCAGAAGGAGAAGGGCTGATTACTTTAGACTTTAAAGAATTTTTCGGAGTAGAAGATGCGAATAATATAGGGTATCAGTTACGAGAAGTAGATAAAAATGGTAATGATTTACAAACAATACCTCTTCCTTTTACTACTACAAAACATCAGTTAAATTTCAATACGAGTCCTCTGACGGTTCGTATTTTCATAGTAGAGCCTTCCCAAATCAGAGATGGCTGGAGTTATAACGGGGTAGGTTCTGGGTACTGGGTGGCTCCCGAAGAAGTCTAGGAAACAGCCTCTTTCGGATCCGATCTAGGACTATAATAGGACATGATAAGAGACGGTTTGAGTTTTGATGATGTGCTATTGGTCCCACGGTACAGCACGGTCAAGAGCCGAAGCAAGGTAAGCATTGAACCTTCCTACAGGAGGGACAGTATGCTTACCAACCCTTATAAAGCCCCTTTCATTGCTGCTCCTATGGACACTATCTCAAGTGTAGCTATGGCGGATGCAATGTATACAATGGGTGGTTTTTGTGTTACTCATAGGTTTAATAGTGTAAAAGAACAAATAGCTATACTACAAAAAATTAAACATAGAGAAGCACGATGGGCGGCTATCGGTTTAAAGGACGGTGTTGAAAGAATAACAAGTATTTTAAATGAAGTTGATATTCACGGGGTATGTTTAGATGTGGCTCACGGACATCATGAAGATGTTATTAGGTTTACTTCTGAACTAAAGAAACTTTTATCTAGTAAAAGGCACCATCTTATGGTTGGCAATGTTGCTACCAAAAAAGGTTTTGCTGACCTGCAAAGTGCAGGTGCTGACTCTATTCGGGTTGGTATTGGTTCTGGTTCTATCTGTAGCACTCGCTTAATGACAGGTTTCGGCGTTCCTCAATTAAGTGCAGTGATGGATTGCGCAAAGGTGAAGCATAGTGCGTTGCTTATTGCTGATGGAGGTATTAAAAAACCTGCGGATGTAGTTAAAGCTTTAGCGGCAGGTGCGGATTTTGTTATGGCAGGGGGTATCTTTGCAGGTACAGAAGAATGCCCGATAAAAGGTGTTTACAGGGGTATGGCATCAAAGGATGCTATGTCCCAACTGGGTAGAAAAGTAGCCCCTGAAGGAGTTACTTTTGAGGTACCCGAAAGAGGCTCCGTAAAAGATGTACTTTTTGATTACATTGGCGGATTAAAAAGTGCGTTATCCTACGCAGGAGCAAACAATATTTCAGAGTTTCAAAGATACTCTAAATTTATAAGAACCACAAATAGTGGTATTTTAGAAAGCCAAACAACCAATTTTAATATAATATAATGATATACCAAAATGTATTTATCCAACTTTCCAATGGGAAACAAGGGGTCTTTAGAGGTCCTGCTATCGCGACTCGCGCAGAATTAGAAGGAGGTCCTGAACACGAAGAGGACGGGGTTGCAGTAACCCAACTTTTGTTCTCAGAAGCTGATGAAGGAGCTTCTGGTTTTGAAGACTTGTCTGATGAGGAGCACAAGGCTATGGTTGAAGAACTTAGCCAGTTAATGACTAAGTTACCTGCAAATAAAGAAGAACTAGAAAAAATCTTAAGTGAAGTCGAAAAAACAAAAGACAGCGAGAGTATTTCTGAAGAGTCTTAATGCTTTTAGAGCCTCCCAATGCAGACAAGGCTTTAACCTTGTTAATCGTGTAGTAAGAGGTGATAAACCTGATGATTCTAAGGACTTGTTTGAATTCTTAGAAAGTGCTACGACTAAAGAAGTAGCACAAAAAAGAGTTAAAACCTTACAAAAGAAAAGTTCTTTTAAAGTAGAGATTGTTGAGTACAAACCTAAAAAAGACTAAATACTATTACTATGGTATCTACTTATCAACCTAAAACTGCTTACTTTACTCCTGAAAGAGTACAAAAAGCTTCTAAAGATCTTATTAAACAAGCTAACGATGATCGTTTGTTAATTCAGACACACTACAATGATTTAATGGATATTTTTGAAAAAGACACTGAAAATACAGTAGTGCTTCAGGAAGCTACTAAGACTCTTTCCGCTTTAATTAAAGCAACAGACAAAGTAGTTAAAATATTAGACAACATGACTAAACTAAATATTAGTTTGACAAAAGATGAAGAGGACTCTTTAGAGGGCTTGGATACAAAACTTCTTAATTCCTTCCTTTCCCATAAAAATAAAAATGAGTAATTATCTCGCTTACAATAACTACACCCAACTTTTACTTCGAATTAAAAAACTTAATGATATTGAATTAGCCTCCTTCTTAGAAGATGCTTCTTTAAAAGTACTTACCCATTTGGATAAAGAAAGCTTCGATGCTTTGTTTTATGTTAAGCTTATCTTAGAGGAGTTTGTCCTTGACTTTGATCTTATGGTCGAACAATCAAAAGGAGGTCTTCTTGACGATGAAGGAGCTATGTACGCTATTTTTGAAAGTGTAACAGATGTTTATGATGGTGTAGATTTTGTTTCTTTTTGTGAAAACTACAATAAGTATACACTAAAATTAAGCGATGCAGGTCTTGATGTTGAAGAAGCGTTAAGGCTTAAAAGCCAGGGTAAAACTCTTAAGGAGAGGTTTAAACTTACAGACAAAGAGGCTCTTCTAGAGAAATGTAGTGTTGCAAATGGGGGTCCTTACGCTAATCTTAGTTTTAAAACTGCAATTAAGAGAATGCAAGATAACCTTAAGAAAGAGGTTATTGGACAAGATAAAGCAATTGAAACAGCGAGTGATGCCTTTAAATTATTTGCCACTGGTTTTTCTAGTCATTTATCACTGTTTTTTGCAGGTACTACTGGAGTAGGTAAGACTGAACTAGCTAAACAAATAACCAAAGAAGTCTTAGGTCACGAAAAACATTTACTTAAAATTAATTGCGGGGAATATGCAAGTAACCACGAATATGCTAAACTAATTGGCTCTCCTCCTGGTTATGTTGGACATGGAGAGAAAAGTATTCTACGCCAAAAGTCTGATATTTCTGATAAATGGGTGGTTTGCTTTGATGAAATAGAAAAAGCAAATGAAAATATTTATAATCTGTTATTAAACCTTTTAGATGAAGGCTTTATTTTAGATTCCACAGGTCAAAAATGTAGTTTTAAGAATTCTATTTTTATTTTTACATCTAATATTGGAGTATCCGATTCTGTAGGAAAAACCTTAGTTGGTTTCGAAAAGAAAGAGGAAACTACCTTTGAAGGAAGTATTGAAGACATAAAGGAAGCAATAAACAAGAAATTCCCTGCTGAATTTAGGAATAGAATTGATTCTTGGGTGTTCTTTAACTCTTTAACAAAAGAAGATGCTGTAGAGATTACGAAGAAATACCTTAAAAAGGACAAAATTCCTGTTACTAAGAATCTTACAGATTACATAGTTAAGAACTCGTACAGCACAACCTATGGAGTTCGTAACATTAAAAGATTCATTCGTTCTAACATTTTACTTAAGGTAGCTGATTCTATATTAGATGTTGGTGTTGTAAATAAGAACAAATATATTTTTAAAGTAAAAGTTAAAGATAACAAAGTGATTGTAACCCCTAAAGAGAAAAAGGAAAAGAAAGACAAAGAAAAAGATAATAGCCTACTATAATAAAGAATGAAAGGTGTTATTTTAGCAGGGGGGTTAGGTTCACGCCTAGCTCCCCTTACTTTTGTCACAAACAAACATTTACTACCTGTTTATGATAAACCGATGATATATTACCCATTGGAAACAATGCGTAAAGCAGGTATCACAGATGTTATGGTTGTGATTGGAGGTCCTCATGCAGGGCATTTTATCCCTCTTCTTAAGAATGGAGAGGATTTTGGTATGAGTATTAGATACTCATACCAAGAGGAAGAAGGGGGTATTGCAGAAGCTTTATCTTTAACGGAAGGTTTCGCTGACGGGGAGAGTATCTTCGTTGTTCTTGGAGATAACATAACTGAAAGAAATTTTATGCAAGACGTTATAACTATGGACCATAGTTCTCTTGCAGGTAATGCTTGTATTTTCTTAAAAGAGACAAAGATGCCTGAGAATTTTGGAGTTGTGGAATGGGATTCAGGCAAATTGGTTAGTATTATAGAAAAGCCTAAAAACCCACCTTCCAACCAAGCAGTTTTAGGTATGTACTTTTTTCCATATGACGTGTATACCTACATTAAAAAACTCTCCTACTCTGAAAGAGGAGAGTTAGAAGTGACAGATTTAAATAACATTTACATTAAAAAAGGTAAAATGATTGCTATAACACACCCTGAGTATTGGTCTGATTGTGGTAGTTTTGATACTATGCTTTCTACCTCTTTATACATGAAACAATTAAATGAAAAGTAAAACACCAACGATTGTAATTACTGGAGCAGCTGGTTTTATTGGTTTAGAGCTTACTAAACAAGTGCTAAGAACAACAGACTACAATATCCTAGCTATTGATGCTTTTACAGAAGTAGCTAATGAAAAGGAATTGTATCTCTTATCTAACCAAAACCATGAAAGGTTAACAGTAGCCCACCAAAGGATAGAGGATCTTAGTAGCTTCTGGAGAAATATGATGGATAAGTTAAGTATAGACTATGTTTTTAACCTAGCCGCAGAAACTCACGTGGATAACTCAAACGAGGACGGGTCTTCCTTTATGTCTTCAAACATAATAGGAACATTTACTCTTATAGAGTACTTCCGAAATCGTGTTAAGCCAATTAAGTGTTTCTTTCAGATCTCTACGGATGAGGTATATGGTTCTTGTGTAAATCAGTACTGTAAAAATGAAGTAGGAAGGACAGTGAAATTTAAAGAAGGAGATAAACTAAACCCTACGTCCTACTACGCTTCTTCTAAGGCTTCTGCAGAGCATATCGTACAATCAGCAGGGAAAGTATACAACTTCCCTTATATCATCACTAGATGCTGCAACAACTTCGGTAGTACCCAGAATAAAGAGAAGCTTATCCCAAAGATAATGTATAACTTGGTTAAGGGTATCCCTTTTCCTTTGTATAGTGATGGGAAACAATTAAGACAATGGGTATCTGTACAGAGGCATTGTGCTTGTCTTCTTGCTCTTATGGATGAATCACAGAAAAGTGATAAAGTAATAGATAGAATCTATAACATTGGTGGTTATGTTTTTTCAAACAAGGAAATAATAAAGATGCTTGCCACTAATTTAAATATAGCCTACGAAAATATCGAATTTGAGGTAGTTCCTGATCGCTTAGCTCATGACCAAGCCTATCACGTAGATTCTTCTGTATTGGATTCCATTATCGGAGGATATAGTAGGTCTACTTTTGATAACGATTTCGTTACTATGTTTAAAGAATTTAAAGAACTATATAAAGGTAAATAATGACTGATTCCAACGTAAATGTTTCTGGTTCCGACCAAGTATACTCCATTGATGCTTATGAAATGGGAACTGGTGGAGATTTTAGACAAGTAATTGTGCTAGGAGATTTTAATACTTCTGGGGATTCTGGTTGTGTTTCTGTTACAGGGAATGCTTTAAATGTTTCTTCTATAGGAACTTCTGAGACAGCCTTGACAAATATCCAAAATGAGGTCGAAAACACAAATAATAACACCGCAAATGTTCTTACTTATGAACGAAATGTTCATGCAAGTAATCCTCAAGGATTAATTGTTCAAACTGGAAGTGGTGGTTTAGAAACGAATATTATTCCAGGAACCGAATATTTATCTACTGTTTATTTAGACTATGATGCTGCAGGAGATAATCCTACAACAAATACAGAAGTTATTGCTGCTCCAGGAATAGGTTATAAAATTGTTCTATATGGTTTACAATTAATTGTGCAAGCAAACGGGGCTACAGATTCAGGAACATGGGGATTAACAGATGGTAATTATGCTTTAAGTACTGTTAAATTTGCAGGTCTTATTTTAGGAAAAGTATCTGCTCCTTATTCTATGAATTTTGCTTTTGGGGTAGACTTAACAGAAAATACAGCCTTAAAGATTTCTTCTGTAGAAGTAACTGGGGATATTTTTCTCGCTGGTGTTGTTTTTTATAGAATAGAGGCTGCTTAAAATATTCTATAAATTTTTGTAACATTTCTTACATTTACCACCTATTAGTCGTCGCAAAACTCTCCAACCCAGATACGGGACTTCCCGTATCTGGGTATTCTTCTAAGTGTGATACCATTTGCTTTGCTGCTGGTCATAGGTTATAACCTTATGACCTTTAAGAAGACGAACAAAATAATTAAAACAAATAATTATTTGTTTTAAAAAGGAATGTAGCATAATCTGGTTAATGCTCTGGTCTTATATGCCAATGATTTTGGGTTCAAATCCCAACATTCCTACCAATTTTTTAGATAGGTAAATTCGTGAGAATTACTGCTGTGATTAGACCCACTATCTAATTTTTCTCCTATATTGTTTTTGAGTTTATCTCGTAGGGAGGTAGATAAATTCTTTTTTGTTAATTGTTTTGGCAAAAACCTCCCTATCCTAGGATACAAAATAAAATAAATGGGGCGGTATCCCAATGGCAGAGGAATAAGACTTAAAATCTTTTCAGTATGGGTTCGAGTCCCATTCGCCCTACCATTTATTTTTAAATCTTAAAATCAAAATGAAATTGACTCGACAACACTTTAAGTTAATTGCAGATACGCTTGCACATTCGATTGTAACTTTAAATTTATTAGATAACGAAAAAAAAGAGTTAATAAATATCTTTATTCAAAGTCTAAAGACTACTAATACTAATTTTTCTAGTACTCGTTTTTCTGATTACATCGAAAAAACCCTTAACCCTTAACCCTTAACCCTTGAATTTTATGTTTAGTAAATGGAAAAATTGTTATTCATCTAGTAATCAGATGGATGCTAAAAGAAAATTGAAAATTCTTCAGGATAATTATCCTGAAGGTACTTTTCGTGTGTATACCCGAAAGTGGAAAGGACGTGATAAAACAAAATATTATGTTCAAACCCTAGAAAGAAAAGGAGCAAAAAGATGAATGAATATTTTTGTGATATTTGTTTTTCAGTAAAATCCAAAAGTAATTTTAAAGACATTACTGCTGAAGAATTTCTTAAAGGTTTGCGTAACCGAATAAACGGTGTAGACTTGGAAGAAATTCCTGAAATGATTGGCTTAATAGATGTTCTTTCAGAAGAAGACTTAAATGATTTAAATCAATTAGATTTAAACTTTGAGGGCTGTTCAGATGAAAACTAAAAAAAGGAAACCATTTTTCGTTCGCAAGGAAAATGGAAAGTATGTTCCAATACCTACAAAAGAGTTGGAACAATATCTTGCAGAACTGTTAAAAAAGGAGAAACAAAATGCCTAACTGGTGCTCAAATACATTAGAAGTTTTTGGAACAGAATGTCAAATTAAACACTTTAGAAAGGAAATCTCAGGTGTTCCTTGGCAAAATACTTTTGACTTAGGTTCTTTTTCTGAGTTCACTTTTAACTCTATTATTCCTGTTCCTAAAAAATTAATTAAAAAGAGCATTAAAGATGCTTCTAATAGTGAATGGTATGATTTTTGTTGTGATTCTTGGGGAACTAAATGGGATGCTACTGATGTTTGTTTTAGTTCCCAAGAAATAGAAAATAAAGTCTTGCTGACTATTCATTTTGAAACGGCATGGTCTCCTCCTATGGGTATTTTTATGAGAATGGCTACAAAATTTAAGCATTTAGATTTTTCCGCATTTTGGATGGAAGAAGGAATGGCTTTTAAAGGTTCTTTTGTGGTAGAAAAAGGAATAATTGTAGAGGAATGCGATTCAGAAATGACTCTTGAAGATTATCATGAATTAGGTTATCATGAGGATGAAGGTTCTGAAGATAGTAACTGTTTACTTTGTATATTAAAAGAGTAAACTAAACTTTAAAATAAAATGCACCTATAGCATAACTGGATAATGCCTCCGACTTCTAATCGGAAGATTTTAGGTTCGAATCCTAATAGGTGTGCTTTTTTAATAAAAACAATAAAATAAAATATGAAAAATATAAATTATAAAGGTCTTCCTTTACATATGCAAGAAGGTATGCAATTATGGATAGAATATGGAATTGACGGAGGGTCTTTTCTAATGTCAATTCTTAGCAATGATTTTCTAGGCGCGTGTTCACGTGCTGATTACATTAACCAAAAAGAATTGTTTTCCTTTGCTATGTTTTTAGCAAATGAAGCACCTATAGGTTGTTTTGGAAGTCCTGCGATAATAGAAAACTGGAAAGGATTAAAAACCAATGAATAATATGTTAATTGGTTCTATTACTTTAAACCTCATACTTTTTTCTTATATGATGTTTCGTCTCCTTCGAGAATGGAAATGGGAACATCATATAAGAAAACAAATGCTCTTACAAAAAAGAAAGAAAAAGGAACAGTTTCAAAATGAAACTGTTCCTGACGCTTATTTCAACGATTATCACCAAACAAAAGAGGATAACTTATGCTAGGACTTAAAGAAAAAGTCAAAAAAGGAATTGTTTCTAAAAAAGAAGCATTCCAAATTGTACACAAATGGAAAAAAGAAGGTAAACTTCATTCCACAACGCTAATTCCTTGGCTTAAAAATTACTATAAGGATAAAAAATGAAACCAAAATTAATTGAATTTGATTATAGTGGAGGGTCAGGAAATAATCCTCATCCCCATGTTGTTATTCTTCAGGATAATGCTAAACTAATCGGAGGATTCTGTCTTGATTACAGTGAATTTTCTTTTGAAGAAGTTTTGGCTGTTACTAAAGACTGTGAAACTTTTGAAGAAGGTTACTTATCTATGCTGAAAGTGTTTGGAAGAGAAAATCTTTCTTACAGAATTTATTCTAAAAATAACATATCTAACCAAAAAGTTACTTTTCTTAGGAGAGCACATGGTTAAAAAAGTAGAAGTATATGTAATTGTCCATTTAATTAGACAAGGTAAGTATAACGCTATAATTGAAAAAGTTTTTGAAGTGCATGCTGAAAAAAAGCAAGCAATTACATCAGCGAATGCTCAAAATAAAATCTTAGAAGAAAAAGAATCAACATTGTCGAGTGAAATCTTTGAAATAATGGAAGTCCCTTTTTGCTCTATCAAACAAGGAGAAAACAAATGATTACTGCAGGCTATCTCGTGAATGTTATGGTTGAATCAGATAATGGATTAAAGATTTGGAATGAATATAAAGATGACTCTTTTGGGGCAGGTTTCTTTTCTTCATTATCTTCAGCACAAAACCATGCAGATTCTTTATTAAGTTATATAATTAAGTATAAGAAAGGGGACTTTTCAAAAAACCCCCTTACCCTAGAGTTAGATAATTTTAAGCATTTAAAAAATAATGCTGCAAGAAAAGAAAGAGCAGTCCACGCTATCCAAAAGGGGCATGCTGTTCGTATCTTAGAATATAATTTTCCTTCTGTTGTTAATATTGTGGAAGTAGGAGATTTTGATGCAACTGCCTAATTTAGAATTATTATTGCTCAAATTAACTTTTGAGCAAAAAGAAGTTATATCTGCTTTATACGAAACTGATCCTGATTTTCTTTTAGAAGATATTGAAACAGGAAATGTAGATATGTTTATGGCTTGTTGCACACTTGCTATTTATAATGGTGAGAAGTTGATAGAAGTTCTTTGGAACGACCAAGATGAATTTTATACTTTTATGTATAAATTTATGGTAATAGTAGGGGTCTTTAACTACAAAACTTTTTGTGGTATTTTAGAACCTCTAAAGGTGGAAACTTCACCTCTTAGTTATAAGAAGTTTAAGAAATATTGTGAGGAAGTTCTTCATCACGATTTTAGTCGGAAAACGGTTGAAAAAGGTAAAATGCCTTTTGACCAAAAGGAGGAAGACTCAGATAAAAAAATATCTGACTTCTGGAATAAAAAACCTAATACTGAAGAGTAAAAAATGTTTGTAATTGATACACTAAAAGAAGAGATTTGCCAAACTCTTATCAAAAAAGGCAATAATGTTATGATTACTGGTTCTACAGGTTCTGGTAAATCTACTTACTGCAAAGAACTTGCTAAAAATCTTAACATGGAACCTTATATGGTAAATTTTGGTTCAACTCAAGATGCCCGTTGTAGTTTATTAGGTTGTATGGAATTAATCAAAGGAGAAACAAAGTTTGTAAAATCTGAATTTCTCCAAAAGGTGCAACAACCAAATACCTTAATTATTCTCGATGAACTTTCAAGAGGGTCTGACGACGCTTTTAATATCGTGTTTCCTTTATTAGACTTTCGTAAAGAAATTCTTATTGATGAAATTAACGAAACAATAAAAATTGACCCTTCTGTGCGTTTTATTGCTACTGCAAATATCGGAGCAGAATATTCTTCTACAAGAAGCCTTGATAGGGCTTTGGAAGATAGGTTCATGATTTTTAATCTTAATTATATTTCAGGAAAAGAGTTAGAGACTTATATTAAATCTTGTAAAGAACTCACCACTAAGCAAGAACTTAATCTTACTAAGATGGTGGAAGTGTATGATTTTATTTGTAAATTATACGCTGAGGATGAAATATCAACAAGGCTTTCCCCTCGTGTTATGATTAATTGTACAGATTTATTTGAAGACTTTTCGTTTTTACAAGTCTTTGATACTATTATTAAATCTTACTTTGAGGACGGTGGTCTTTTATCCTCAGAAGTAAACACGATTAAAATGTTTATGGATAGTAAAGGTATTGTATAATGATTGATAAGAAAACAAAGGTGAAAAATTCACCTCATTTTTCTGCTTGGGCAAACGTTACTTATATTAATAGTAAAAACATTTACGACCTCTTTCAGTTGTTAAAGAAATATTCTTTTATCGTCTCTGACGGCAAAACAAAAGTAGAATTTCTTCGTGAATCAAAAATTCACGAAGAAAATTTCTCTTTTAGTGCAAAGGATATAGTCTATGTTAACACTAAATCTCTATTTGAAGGACATATTGATGCAGTTATTGGAGAGATAATTTTTAGTATTATCTCTAATGATTCGTTTCAACAAGCAAACTATGCTACGATTATTCAAGAAAAAATCGACAAATGTACTATTTCTGTCTTTGAGGCAGAAACAGCAAAAAAGATGGAAACCATCAGTCTATCATCTTTTTTGGATAATTACTTTATTGTTGATTCATCATCTATTAATTGTTTTACACGGGATTGGTGGAGTAAACCTATAAAAACAGGTTCTTTCACTATTATTCATAATAAAGAGCAAATTCTCGCTTTAAATTCAAATAATAAGGATGAAGTATTTACAAAATTAAAGGAAGCCTTGACTAGTTCATCTGCGTTACACACAGATTTAAAGAAAATATCTCAGATACTATCTTGTTTGTGTTTCTTTCACAAGTATGATAGTTTATCTTCACATATCGTGAAATATTGCGAGTCCTTCATCAAGGAGAAAATTCTTGATGATTCTTTTGGTCCACTTTTTACAAACTTTGCTATGTTTTATCTGTTTTCCGATTCACCTGAAAATGAATTTGTAAGCAAATTCATTAATGATACTCAAATAGTAGACATGAGTAAAGAATCACTTCATTCTTTAACCCAGAAAACAATCTTATTTTTTGAGGATGTTCTTGAGAACCATCTACAATCTATCTTTGATAATGTTCCTGCTGGTAATCTAACGAAAGTAAAAAATAAGAAAGAATTTATCAGTTCGTTAGCAGGTATTTCTATTATAAACACCTCTCTATTGCCCAAAAAATATAACCTTAGATCCTTTTTAATATAATGTTTAAACCCTATGATTTTAGTCTTAATTTAAAAGACGCTAACAATTCTTCTTCTGACTCCCTCTCTAATTCTTTTTTAAATTCCTTAGACAAAGAGGAAGAAGAATCCTCTTTTTCTAAGGAAAGTAAAGTAGAGGATTATGAAGTAAAAGATTCAGACCTTGAGGAAATTCTTCTTCAAGGTTCCTTTTGTGTAATTCCTACTACTGAACTTAAAATTAGAAATAAACCTTATATCTCCAAACAAGAGAGTTTTAATATAGTCTTTATTGACCTTACAAAGGAGATTATATAATGGTTACAAACAATAATTCCGATATTATTGTAAACCCTTTGAAGGAATTTCCTTCATCTTCCTGTGAAGATGATACTATGAAAAAAGCATACATGACAAATGTTGAGACTTTAACTAAAAAGTTTAAGCGATTGTTTGATACTTTTGAGGCTAATATGAAAAAGAAAACTAAGTATAGTAAAAGAGGAAAGATATCCTCTAATAAACTATATAAGTATTCTTTTGATAATAACATTTTCAAAAAGGTTGAAAACAAGTATGAGCATTTTGATATTAGTTTTATATTTCTTGTAGATATTTCGGGAAGTATGGCAAGTGCTTGCCAAGCCCCTAGTGGTGATGTTTTGTCAAGATTAGATTTATCTAAGGCTATTATGAAAGCAATTACTAACTCTATTAGTAAAACCTTAAAGGGGAAAGTGAAAATCGAAATTCTTTTGAAATCAGCACCTGATGTACCTTTTAATGATTTGGGTTCTCCTGGATTTCTCTCTTGGGTTTATTCTTCTGATTCAAAACACTTAGATTCTGATATTATTGATAAAATTAACTTTTTTAATCCTTTAAAAAGTAAACGATGGTCTTCTACTCCAGAACTATTATTGGCGAAAGGAGTACTATTCTTTCTTAAAAAGTTCGTAAAAACTAAAAACAGTATTATTATAAACTTAACAGATGGAGATACTTTTTGTAGGTTACAATCTAAAGGTACTTCTGAAGTACCTTATTCTTGGGGATGTGAAAGTAATACAAAATGTTTAAAGAAATATTTTAAGGGGTTTCCTTTTATATCAATTATTATTGACCCCTTAAGTTCAAAAGATACAAAAGGGTATATTAACCCTGTTATGGCAAATGGTAACACATTTGCTACAAAATTTCGAACCGTTCTTACAAAGATGGTTAACAGTTTTACGGAGATTTAAATGCTACAAGAATTAGAAGAAGTTCTTTCTGAGTATGCTTTCATTTATAATGAAACACATAAAGTATTCTTACAAAAAAGTAAAAAAGAGGACACCTTTTTAAGGTTACATTATAAAGTTCCGTTTGGGGCTATCCTTATAGGTTTACACTTTAAACCAGAAGTTATTAAAAAAGCAAATCAGTTTCATAGTTTTGGTTGCGATGTAAATACTAAACTTGTTTTTGTAGATACTATTGATTCAAAGATTCATTTATTAAGTACTACTCATATTAACCTTAGGGATAATATATTTGATTTTCAAAGTTTAATCCCTACCCCCTTGGAAGGGAATATTAAAAAAATCCATGATGGAGATATAACCTTACAATCTTTAGACGATTTTTACACTCTTGTAGAATGTGAAACTACTAAAGAGAAGGATGAGGATTCTTCTTCGAAAAATAAGATGATATCAACTTTAATTTACGGAGTAAGTAAGGGTCATTTTAACAAAGGGTTAACCCTTTTTATTGAAAAAGTAATGACTGCATCTTTAGACTCCTTTCATCTTGAAAACCAAGAAGAGGAGGAATACCTTGTTTGGTAATTATTTTAAGAGTGACCCCTCCAATTGTTCTAAACTACATTTTGGTTTCTTTCAAGGGTTTTATCGTCCAAAGTATCTTTTTGCTTATTACTACTATAAGGATTTAGATCAAAATCCTGTCCTAGATAAGGAGCAAAAAATTAATCTTAGTTTAAATATTAGGAAAAGGGAGGGAAAGAATAAAAGCGCAAGTTACGATGATTTTCCTTACCCTTATCGTAACTTGCGTGCAGATTATTTTACTAGTACAAGAATAGGTACTTTAGAATGTGATATAGTATTTGGGTTTACTAGTAGTCCTCAAAGAGAAGGTAGCCTTTATTCTTTAAATTCTAGTTTGGGTTTACTTTCTTCTCCCCTTGAGAATGGTTACCCTATTTTTATTACAGACGATTTAGAGTATAAATCTTCAAAACGAGAAAATAGGTATGAAAGACTCAGAAATACCTGAACTTATTTGGAACTTCTTAGACAAAAAGTATCGTAAGTTAATAACTACTATTGCTAATCAAATAGGATTAGATGGTGTTGTTTATAGTTTTGAAGATTCAAGACAAGAACTTTTTGGGGCTATGCTTGAAGCAGTTTATGCTTTTCAGAAATATAAACTGCCTGATGCCATAAGAAAAAAGGAAATAAAGGAAAGCGAAGTTTCTACCTTTGAATACGTAAAACATACTTACTTTGATAAGTATGTTAAAACATGTTTATGGAATAGAAAGAATAAAATTGGTAAGCGCATTATGGTTAAGTTAGAAATAAACAAAAATGTTAGATTAGATTCTGAATCGTCAGAATATTTAGTTGATTCTTCCTCTTTTGCCACAAACCTAGACGGTGTTTTACCTACTAAAATTAATACATCCTCTTTAGAAGAGGATGAAAAAGAAATAATCAATCTTATTGAAACAGATTGTTTATCCCTACATGGAGATGGTTCTCTTAATAAGAAATATCTTAAGGAAACCTTAGGGGTTAGTTCCATGGATTTAAATATATCCATTAACAAATTAAAACGGAGATACTACAATGACTTGTAATAACCCAAAGCTTTTTATTAGTGCAAAAGAACATAAATATGTTTATGCTAATGAACGAAAAAAAAATAGAGAGGATTACACTTTTGAGGATATTAGATTTCCTCTTGAAGGTTCGTCCTTACTTCAAGAAGTAAAAGTAATTGAATCAATATTATATCCTTTAGTTCCTAAGGATATCCCTTCTAATATAAAGGTTCTTATTGAAGCAATTAACTACATTAGAACTTATAATTCTACTTGCCCATCTTTTCTTGCTTTCGATTTCCACGCGATTGCTAAGAATATAGGTTTAAGTAATGTATTGACACTTTTTAAACTTTGTAGTGATGACATTGTAAATGATAAGTTGAAATTAAGGAGGGCAAGAGAAAAAGTATATCACAAAGTCACGGGCTCATCCTACTTTTTAGACAACTTTGAAAAAGGTATAATAAAAAATAGAGGTAATGATCCTGCACTTTTTTATTCTTGTCCTTCCTCTTCTGTTTCTATGCTTCCTGTAGAAAGATACACAGAAAAAGAAATAAGAGAGGAAGTGGATTCTTTCTTATATTTAAGGTTTAATCCTTTTAGATACATGTGTTTTTTTAATTTTAAGCCTGGAGAACGCAATCTTTTTAGAGACTTTATAGGCATTCAAATGAGGGCTGAGAGTAATTCCCTTTTAATAAAAATCCAGGAGACGCATTCTCAAACAAGAGAGGCACTACAAAGATACAAAAGGAATAATTTATCTCATCTGTTAAATTTCAATCCTATTGCTGATGAGTTTAATTTTGTATCAAGTTTAATAGCAAAGCACATTTCTACGTCGGTTATTAATAGTCAAGAGGCTATTAACGACCTAGAATATTGGTTAGAAACAGAAAACAAATACTTTAATATCTTTAAGAATAGATTACTTAAGTATTTTGAGCCTGTTGAGTTACAAAATGTAGGGGGTTTAGAAGTTGTTACTAACGAATATTCTGCCTTAGATTCGTATTTTCCAAGTATGGTATCTACTAATAATATAAGTGTTCAAAAAAGTTTCACAGGTAGCCATCTTATCTTTACTTTTTTTAAAGAAGGAAATACAAATTCCAAGAAAGAAGCAATCAAAAGGATAAACGAGGAAAGGAAGCAAGACCCTTTCAAAATAGCATCCAGTCTTCAAAGAAGTAAAACCTTTAAAGAATTCATTGAAAGGCTTTCCTCTTTTATAAGGAATAATTTCAGGTATGAAGAGGAACGTTCACCTGATGATATTTTAGAGATGAGAAATGAATCTCTTGAAAGTATCCAAATAATTCAACAAGTAGTTGTTGATTCTGACCTAAATATCGTTGAAAATAATGTATTAAAAGATGCAAGCATTGGAGATTTCGCCTTTAACTATTTTCTTTAATTTATTACGAAACGCATTTTAAACCTTATTTTTTATATAACCCCAAGTATTACGGGTGCTTGGGTGTTTTTAAATTGGATTTTTAATCTAAAATTATATGTATATACCTTTTTTATAGTGTATCTTTGTTGGATATGTGGATTGGCTGAACATTATTTTAATAGTGTTGATAGGAAATATAATGAAGCATTACATTCTTATATGGGATATCAACAATCATCTTTTGATGCTTTATTTCAGAGTCTTATATTTCCATTGGAGATAGTATTTGTAGTATTAGGGTATTTTTATATATTTTAAAGCCTAATAATTTAGGATAACTTAAAAGTTATCCTAAATTATTTTTAAGTTGAAATTTACCACCTATTAGTCGTTGAGAAAACTCTCCAACTGAGATACAAGAATCCTTGTATCTCAAGAATATTCTAAGTGTGATACCATTTGCCTTGTTGCTGGGAATAGGTTATAAGATATTAAGGCAAAACGACGAGTATAAAATTTTTTTATGCTTTGGTTTACTTTTTGCTTAAAACATTTATTTTGGAGAAAATAAAAATGGCAACGAAGAAACTCTCAATTAATGAACTTCTAGCAAAACTAGAAGTAAAAAAAGGGAAATCACAAAATACTTCTGTTAATAAAGCAGAAGTGGAAGCCCGAAGAATTTTTAAAGAAAAGATTAAGGTAATGGAAGAAATTCCCGAAGCCGCACAATATTTTTCATTGCTCAAGACATTGAACGAGCAAAAGACAAAGTTGAAAAACTTTTCTAATAAGAACAATCCTTCGTATATCCCAACGAAAGTTAAGCAGTACGAAGATAAAATCCAAGAACTCACAGAATTGTGGGCGAACAAAGAAAAATTGGAAAAAAGTCTAAATGATTCGATTTCTACACTTAAGGATAAAATTGTAGAATTGCATGACCACGCCGTTGACACTATGAATAGCAAGGAAAAAGAAAATAGAAAGGAGAAAGAAGCCTAATAAAACTTTCTACTAACACTAAGGATTAAAATCCTTAGTGTTTTTTTTTGCTTTTTTTAAGAAAGGAAAGGCAAAAGTTCAAGATATTATCCTAAAAAAGGATGAAACTTTTTTCTTTGCTTTACAAAAAAGAAAGAAAGTTGTGGTTTTTACCTTGAAAAATAACCTAGAAGAGAAAGACATAATACAAATATTATTATTTTTAATAATGCTAGTATTATTTGCTTTCTTCCCTTTAGAAACTATAGGGTTAATAATCCTATTCCAAATCCTTTAAAGCCAAAATAATGGAACAAAGAAAAAATCCAGTAACAGAAGTAGGGCTTGCCCAAGCCCTTTTAAGTAATCCAATAAACGGGCAGGAAATAATATTTGAGTTAATCTTAAGAAAGTTTAATGATTGCTCTACTATCCCTTCAACGAAAGTTTTAGGTAGTGACATTATTAAAAATAGTGTTAATATCCCTGAAGTAAATGAATCCAATGTCCAAGAAGTTATTACCCAGATAATAAAAAGTCTGGATAGTAAAAGATGGGCAAGGAAGTATAGAATCTTAGTTGATGCTACACTAGAAACTGGAAGAAATTTAATGATAAATCCTACGGTATGCTTTACTTGCAAAGAAACCTTCCAAATATTCCATGAAAATTGGGATAAAGGGAAAATCCCTTTTGTCTCAAAATCTTTACCTGAAGAGAAAGAGTTAGAGGCATGGTATAACTTATCATGATATTTACACTAATATTTACGGCTACAATAATCCTTGCATTCTGCTTGGGTTTCCTAGCCCATAGTTTTCTAACGGAAGAAAAAGAATAGACAAAAGAATAACAAAAGGAGAATAAAATGCACTGAAAAATCCTCTTGCGGGTATGGAATAGTTAATAGTAAAAGATAATAGTTAAAAGATGATTAAAGATTCTTTATACTTGCTTCTTTCCATTAAATGTTTCATGGTAACAATAAAAACTTACCGAACATAAAAAGTTTTCCTAGACTAAGATAGACTTAGGTTTATATTATGTTCATTTACCTTTTAACAAAACAAGGAAGGAGAAAAGAATGGCTAATGTAGGAAATGTAATAGAAGAAGTTGTAATAGGGAAAAAGAGTATAACAATATTCTTTGAAAGCGGAAAAGAAAAGATGGCGTTAATCACAGAGAAAAAGAAGTATAAAGAATACTACGCGAAGTATGTAGATAGAGATAATGTATACTACCCAATAGTAAGATTAAACTGGTGGTGGATATAATCTTATAAATCAAATTGTAGTAGTGTAGATTATTACAATACATATTGTTTTGTAGTGTTTTAGATTATTACAATACATATTGTTTTGTAGTGTAGATTATTACAATACATATTGTTTTGTAGTGTTTTAGGTTATTACAATACATATTGTTTTGTAGTGTTTTAGGTTATTACAATACATATTGTTTTGTAGTGTTTTAGGTGTTTGGGTATGCAGTTTATTATCTTTTTACATTAAAATAACATACAATAAACATCAAAACACTACAAAATAACATACAATACCACAACATATGGTATGGGTATACAAATATTCCCCGT
>Ga0233445_1000673_pt1 | contig 33577 bp, 29 predicted proteins | sample SI_124_October20_5_FD_182779 | JGI IMG/M metagenome (GOLD analysis project Ga0233445, IMG submission 182779) | Seawater microbial communities from Saanich Inlet, British Columbia, Canada - SI_124_October2016_100_MG | ecosystem: Environmental > Aquatic > Marine > Inlet | place: Canada: British...
CTGAAAGCATCTGCAAGTCTGCCGATACTGCAATGTATCTTGCAAAGACAACAGGAAGGAATAACTATCAATTTTATTCACAGGAGTTGCACGAACAGACAGTCAAGCGTATACACCTTGAAAATGACCTTCGACGTGCTCTTGACCAAAATGAATTTGCTCTTTTTTATCAGCCAAAGGTATCTATGAATGGTAAGGTTATCGGCATGGAAGCCTTGATTCGCTGGCAACACAGCAAATTAGGAGTGATAAGTCCGGCTAAGTTCATTCCCTTGGCAGAAAAAACAGGTTTGATTTCTCCGATCAGTGAATGGGTATTACACACGGCATGCATGCAGATTCGTGAATGGGAGAAGAATAACTACTTGTCACAGGATGCAACACTTGCCGTAAATGTTTCTCTCCGACAGTTGAAACAGGACTCTTTCTGGGATACCTTGCAAGGCATTCTATCTTTAACAGAGTTGAATCCTCGCTATCTAGAACTGGAATTGACCGAGAGTGCTATTATGGACCATCCTGAAACAACAATTGTATTACTTGAAAGAATACATCAGTTGGGTGCACGTATTGCCATAGATGATTTTGGAACGTCTTACTCTTCCTTGAATTATCTGAAGCGTTTGCCGATTGATGCCATAAAAATTGACATGTCCTTTATACACGGTATAGGTAAAGACCGTGATGACGAAGAGATTATTAAAGTTATAATCTCACTAGCCAGAAGCCTGGGGTTACAGTCAGTAGCCGAGGGAGTAGAAACAAAAGAGCAGATTACTTTCCTGCATGAGCATAAGTGTGATTGTCTGCAGGGCTATTATTTCTGTCGTCCTCTGCCTGCTGAAGTTGCTACACAATTTCTGAAAGAAATATCCTCTGATGAGGAGTTAGAAGATTCCCAAGCTTCATTTGCAAGCTGAAAAAAATTTATTATTTATCCATACTCTTATATAATTAATAATCGTATAGTAGCTACAATGAGAGTACCATGATACCAAAAAGTTTCTTCCTGAAGATGTCTGATTCATAGATATCTCAAGCAAGAATATCTTCTAAGAGTAAATCAAAAACTTTTTACAAATTTAACAATAAGGGTTGTTTCAAATGAAAAAGAGATTGAAGAACACTAATATTTTGGGTATCGCTTTCTTGATAGTTGTAACTTCAGGTTTCCTATGGGCAGGACAATCAGATCTTCCTGAACCTGACGCATTACAGGAAACCTACTTGGAAGGAACTAGAGAGGAAAGAGGCCTCCAATGTGCCAATGAGGTTGCAACATTATTAGGTGGAGAGTGTTCTTCCTGTCATAATGACGATGTAACTGAACTTACGGAAAAGGGAAACAGGGCTAAGTCAGACATGCAGGCCTCAATTGCGATTGGTGTAAAGTGTAATTACTGCCATGCTGTGAATAAACGATTTACAAATAAATATAAGATTGCAGATAAGATGTTTGAGCTATCAGAGATGATGGATGTAGAATGTAGCCTTTGCCACAATGGAAAAGACAATCTTACTCCTGCAGGTAGTACAGCAAGAACAGCTATGTTACTGCAAAAATGGAAGAAAAAAGGCAATAAAAAATGTCTGAAATGTCATGTTGAGAAAGAGCAATTTGAATTAAACTCTGATGGAATGGAAATTCTGAAGAGCCTGATGCATGAGGAAGAGACAAACTGAAGATATATAAAATATTGTAAATAACGGTGGTACTAACAACTGGTGTCGGTCAGAGGCCATAACAAGTACCAAACCTTGACACCAACATTTCTCCTTTCATATCAATAACAATCTCTTCATTCCGATTTTCCAGTGCGCTATTCATGACTGTCTACGGATTTAACCTCTATCTCTTAGGCAACTCTTCCGGTTATTGTTTTTATTTTTTCCATAAGTATCTGACTATCTATCGCCTTTGTAATGTAGTCATCCATGCCGACAATCAGGCACTTCTCTAGTTCTTCTTTGATAGCGGTTGCAGTAATGGCAATAATGGGTATGTGTCCACCGTTGGTTTTTTCTATTCTGCGTATCTCCTTAGTTGCTTCCCATCCATTCATATTCGGCATCTTCAAGTCCATTAGAATAAGGTCATAATCTCCTTTTTGCCATAAATCAACTACCATCTTACCGTCTTCTGCAATAGTTACATCATGGCCATTCATTTCGAGAATGTCTGTTATTATCAGCTGATTCAATTTGTTATCCTCGGCGTGAAGAATGTTTAATGGTGGTATTTCATCCATAACAGGTGTTACATCTTTAACTTCATCTTGCTTTAGATAGCAGAATTTAATAGTAAAATGGAAAGTGCTTCCCTCGCCCGGAATACTTTCAAACCATATCTTTCCACCCATCAACTCCACCAGCTTTTTAGATATAGTGGTGCCAAGGCCTGTTCCTCCATACTTCCGAGTCATTGAGCCATCAGCCTGTGTGAAATCTTCGAAGATCTTACCATGCTTCTCCTGCGGGATACCGATACCAGTATCTTTTACCATAAAGTGAAGTAGAGCTGACTCTTGAACACCAGGTGCTACTGAATCATCTACCGTATCACTCGCATCTTGAATTATAGTTAATACCACTTTACCCTTTTCCGTAAACTTTACCGCGTTACCAACAATATTGGTCAGAACCTGAGTCAAACACTGAGACTCTCCATGCAACAGGTCTGGTATTTGAGGCGCAATCGATACCTGGAATTGTAACCCTTTACGTCCTGCCTCAAATGACATTGTCACAATACTCTTTTCAACTATATCGCGTAGGTGGAAATCTACATTATCCATTTCCCATTTTCCTGCTTCTATCTTTGAAATGTCAATCACATCGCTTGTAAGATTTAGTAACGCTTGACCGGAAGTCTTTCCCATTTCCAGGTATTCCTTTTGTTTTGCTTTGTCGTTGGTCCTCAGTGCCAGTTCCATTAGACCAATTACCGAATTAAGCGGGGTTCGGATCTCATGGCTAATATTGGATATAAAGATAGATTTTGCCTGATTGGCCTCTTCAGCAGCTTCTTTGGCTTTTTGGAATTCAATAGATCTCAAACGTTCTCGTTCTGCCTCTTTTTGAAATGTAATATCTCGCATAATACCCTGATAACCAATGATGGTTCCATCTGGTGCATAACGTGTCGTTGCTGTTACAGATGCTTCTTTTATACTGCCATCTTTTACCCGCAACTTGACCTCAAAATCCCGGACTGATCCGTGCCGGGACATTGCTTCTTGAAAATGCTGTCGATCTGTTAAATCAGCATAAATATTTTGTGCTTTTAGTTGTAAAAATTCATGGTGTGCGTACCCTGCCAATTCTTCAGCTGCCGGATTTACGTCAATTATTTGACCATCAGTCGCAGTAACAAACAACACATCTTTAGAGTCTTCAAAAATAGTCCTATATCTTTTTTCACTCTCTTGTAGGCTGCTGTAGAGTCTGGCATTTTCAATTGAAATAGCCATTTGAGATGACAGTACTTGCAGAAGCTCTATTCTTGCTGTGTCAAATACTCCTCTTGCCTGGTAATTCTCAAGATACAGGATACCATGCAGTCTTCCCTGTTTCACAATCGGTATACAGAGGAGAGATTCCAGGTTTTTTGACTCTATCATGTAAGGATCTGAGGCAAACAGATCATTGTTCAAAGCCTCCTCTAACAAGATGCTTTCAAGTGTCCTGCGCGTGTATTGGACAATAGACAGGGGGAGCCTGTCTTTATAAAAATGCAGTGGTATTGTTTTGAGAATCTGGGCTTCTTCGTTTCCAAGTACACCTTCCACTTCAACAACCAGTTTATCTGATTTCTCCATGATCAGGAACCCTTTCGTTGCACCAGCGTTCTCCATTACTATTTTCATAAACTTTGCCAGGAGTTTTTCAAGGACAATTTCACTGGAAATGGCCAATGATGTTTTTATCACTGTTTCCAGGTCAAAGGCAGATGTTGAATACTCTCTGGTAAAGGTAGCTGCGGTCAACTGGCGCTCTGGAGGTTGCTCCTCGATCAAATTTGTTTTCAGCAATTGTGGGTAACGCATTTCAAGATCCTTCACCTTCGTATACGCTCCCCATCGATAATAGCAATAATGAGCCTCTTTCATATGATAAATCGCATCTCTTTTATTGTCCCTGGAAGTATAAAATCTGGATGCTACTTCATTGGCAAGGGCCTCATTATTTAAATATTTGTTTTCTCTAGCCTGCGCTATAGCTTTATCATAAAGATTAATTGCTTTCTTATCATTCCCTTTTACACGTGCCACTTCCGCCTCTACAAGATAATATTTATGCAGGTGATTCATGGGGGCATGGTGTGCCCACTTTTTCATTTTTTTCTGATTAGATGCTATTGCTTTCAAATAAATCCCTTGATCTTGTCTCTTTGCCTCAGGATAAAGGACTAGCAAGACAAGGGAATGGTATAGATTCAGTCTGGTAAGAATATACTCTCCCCAAAGAACATCAACATACCTCTTTGCCATCAGTACACTCTCTAGAGACATTGAAAAATCTTCAAAGAGATAAGAAAGCACAGATTTATGTATATAAAAAATAACAATTCCTCTCTTGTCTTTGATCTTCTCATTTTTCAATATTGGAAGAATCTCTCTCTCATTAAAAAACTCACCACTGAATAGACCGGTATTTGGATCACGGCTCACTAAGTCTGAAGCATACTGCCTACTCAAACTTATTCTTTGCAAAGTCTCCTCAGAATTTATTAGTTTAATTGTTATTTCATGATACTTTGCCAGCTCCTGCTCAACTATTCTCAATTCACAGCCTGAAAGGATCAGGTGGTAACAATAGCCGGCAGCAGCTCTACCCGCATACTCCAAATCACCTGTTTGTATGCCTATTGTACAACCTCTTCTAAGTGATTCATGCGTATCTATTAAATGTATTTTCCAGTGTATTAGGAGAACATTAAGTACTGTTAATGTCTTTGACTCATTTTCTCTATATTTAAACTTATTAATCAATCTCAGGGAGAGTGAGCAGAACTGGTATCCGCGTTCAATACTACCTTCATAACGATACACACAGCTGCCGTAAAGCGTATATATCATAGGAGAAAGTTGGGAGTTGCCATATTTTATGGACAGGCGTACCATTTTATATATTAAAATTGCGAGTATTTCAGCAGAAGCATGATAAAGTGTGGATACTGTACTTGCTACAAAGTCCATTACTGCTAATTTATGCTGGTCTTTCATAAGAGGCAGGTTTTCAATATCCTCTACCGTTTTACCTATTAACAGCGCTCTCGTTTTGATAATTTCTAAATAGAGTTGTCTCTTACTAGGTTTCCTTGGCACACGGACTCCCAGTTGTTCCAGTGTGTCTAGCGCCGTGCTCACTGCATCTTCAAGTTTATATTGAGCAATGAACGACAGCATTTGTAATTTATATATCTTGACTCTATCAAGAATATGATCTGTATTTTTCAATACTTCATGATTCAGCTTTTCCATCTGTGAATATTCAGAACAGAGGTAAGCAGCATAAGTACCTGTCATATATAAAGAGAGTGTTAGTTTATAATGATTTATCCATTTACTTTCGGGTAGTAGTTGCATACCGGTAGTGACAAGTTTAAGGGCGTCATTATATGCGGTTGAATTCTTTGCCTTTTCACCCGCCAACAGATTGAGACATGCAAGCTCAATTATTTCATTTTCATCAGTGATCAATTCAGCACCTGTATTTAAATGATCAACCAGGGCAAATATTATTTCATCTTTCTCCTCTTTAGGAGTATTCTTTAATAAAATTCTACCGATCATAAGATGCACTTCTTTTTTCTTAACATCCGGTATTAACGTATATGCTGCTTGTTGTATACGGTCATGAATGAATTTATAGGTCATAGCTTCATGGACATAAGAATCAGAGAATTTCTTGAAATCTAATGCCGGAAATCTAGAACTGTAAATTGGAATGATCAATCCTTCCTTTATGAATTCAAAAAGGATTGCAGCTATTTCATCTTCTGCCTTTTTACTCACGAACGATAATGTCTTCAAATCAAACTGGCTTCCTATACAAGAAGCCAGTCGTATAACCTGCTGGGCATTTTCAGGAAACGTTAGAATCTTTCTCGCCATTAATTCCACTACGTTATCCGTGATCTCTTTGCCACGGATTGATTCTATGTGCCATTGCCAACGTCCCGACTGTTTGGAATACTCAATCAAACCTTCTTCATAAATGGTTTTCAGTAACTGATTAATAAAAAAGGGATTTCCATCGGTTTTTTGACTTAACAACTCAGATAGTGGAAGAGCCTGCTCTTCATTACAGGAGAATGTCTCGGAAACTAGCTGACAAATTTGTTGTACTTTCAAGGGAGAGAGTGTCAGAGTATTTATCTTAACATCTGCCTTTTGCATCTCGTTTACTGTCAGCATCAGTGGATGTGTATTATCTACCTCATTGTCCCGATACGCACCAATGACAAACAAATAACGGCTGTTCCGGTTGGTTAACAAAATTTTCAATAAATTTAAAGAAGCCTGATCAATCCACTGCAAATCATCAAGAAAAATAACTAACGGATGCTCTTGTTTCGTAAAAACAGCAACGAATTCCAGAAATACCAACTTAAATCTGTTATCTGCTGCCTTTGGTTCTACGTCTACTACAGGAGGTTGTTTTCCGATGATACTCTCAAGCTCCGGAATAATTTCTATGATTATATTTCCATTTGGACCAAGGACGCTTAGTATGGTTTCTTTCCAGCGAGCAAGACGTTCATTGCTTTTAGTTAGTAGCTGCCGAATTAATATCTGGAAAGCATTGGTGATGGCACTGTAGGGAATAATTCTCTTATACTGATCAAATTTTCCGGAGATAAAGAAACCCCTCTGTCGTGCAATTGGCTTCTGCACTTCGTTTACCAGAGATGACTTGCCTATACCAGAATATCCCGATACGAGGAGTAGCTCTGATGCACCATTGCTTACACGATCAAATCCAACCATAAGATTGATTATTTCCGAGTCTCTACCGTAGAGTTTTTCTGGTATGAAGAATTTCTCTGAAACATCATATTGATCTATAGCAAACTCTTTTGTAGCATCAGTACCATCCACATAATCAGAACACGTCTCTAACGCCATTCTCAATCCATACGCGCTCTGGTACCGGTTCTCAGCATTTTTAGAAAGAAGTTTCATTACTATTTCAGATACTACCTTTGGCACATTCTCATTCAATTCACGTGGAGATACCGGGGTTTTTGCAATGTGGCAGTACACCAGTTCCAGGGGGTCTGATTCCTCAAAGGGAATTTTCCCCGTCAGCATCTCATAGTAGCTTGCACCTAATGAGTAGAAATCTGTACGATAGTCAAGTGAACGATTCATCCTGCCGGTCTGTTCAGGTGATATATAGGCAAGTGTACCACGTAATAAGTCGTGGTGTGTGCTTCTCTGCTCTTCTCTAGGAATAAGTGTTGCCATTGCAAAATCGATGATCTTTACTTCATCAGTTGTAGGATTGTACAGAATGTTTCTTGGATTTATATCCTTGTGAATGATATTACTTCCATGAATATCTCCCAGAATATTTGATAATTGCGTGGCAATGGATAGAAATGTATTTAAATCAAATGGATTGGAATTGAGATAATCTTTTAAGTTCTCCCCATCAAAATCCTCAAGTATCAAGGCAAGGTTTTTGTCAAGTTTCTCCAGACCATATGTTCTGATAACTCCGGGAATATCCAAATTTCTGAGTATCTCATATTCATGCTTTAGCCGGTTTAAATCTCTGAGTTGTGGATAAGCAGAATTTATGGTTTTAACGACCACAGGAACCTTATCGGTTTCTCTTATTCCGCGATACACTGCAACCGTTGGACAATTGTTCAATCTCTTTTGAATATTATAGTTTGTTATTTCTATCATAACTTATCGTATCGAAAAAAGCACTGGTTCACCACAATGCTTGCTATATTCTAGGAATTATTTATGTATTAATAAAAAAACCATACTCTATCTTCTTCATTTATAATTTCAGTTCCATTTTTCTATTATTGCACATAACTATAACCATTTATCCCTCTTCAAATCTTCAAAATGCTCCTTTAACTGTGAAAATTTTTCTAGAAATCCCTTTATGCTGTCCTCGGAAGTAATACACTCTATTTCTGATGTAATACGAGTAATTTCTTCCTTATGTAAATACCAGCACATACTTTTTATGCTGTGGACAGCAATCCCAATCTCTTCCGGAGTATTTTCCTCAATTGCCTTCTCAATTTTTGATATCTCAAAATTCATACCCTCAAAAAACAGCTGCACATATTGCTTCATCTTTTCCGTATTATGCCTCAAGTGGGGGATTTTGTTTAAGTTGAAAAGATCTTCGATCTTTCCGGTAGAATAACCATTATCTTCTCTGGATTTACCCTCTATCTCTTTATCCTCTCTATCGGATAATAAATTTTCTATTTTCTCCATGAGTTCATCAGTCTCAAACGCTTTATTAATAAAGTCATCCATACCTGCTGCCTTACACTCCCGCAACTTATCTTTCTCCGAGTATGCGGAGAGGGCAATAATGGGTATATGATCACCGCTACTTTTTTCCATTCTGCGTATCTGCACAGTTGCCTCAAATCCGCTCATTTCTGGCATCTGTAAGTCCATTAGAATAAGGTCATAATCTCCATTTTGCCACAAGTCAATTACCTTCCTGCCATCTTCTGCTATGGTTATATTATGTCCATCCATTTCGAGCAGTTCCTTTATCATAAACTGGTTCATTTTATTGTCCTCTGCAATCAGAATGTTCAATGGTGTTATTTTATCCATAATAGAAGTTACCTTTTTAAATACAACTTACTTGTATCATCTTGTGATTCTGTTTTCAGATGCTAAAATTCAAAAGTTAGCTCAATCCCTGCAGTTGCTCCCACTTGTGTGTAAACAGCAGAATCAAACAGGCTGGAGTTTATCCCAAAATTAGTGTAATGTTCATCAAGTAGATTTTGCCCGAAAACTGAAAATTTCAAGTGGTCGTTGGAAAACAGATAACCTATACTGGCGTCAACTAAGGTATAACTATCCTGAGATAGTACATTATTATCTGTAATCGAATAACTACCGGTATAGCTGGCTGAGGTTCTCAATTCCAACTCACCTTTATTTTCCCAGGGGATTGGAATATAGTATGCCCCTCCTAAATAGGCCGTCCATTCCGGTACATTTAAAAAGTCAAGATCTTTCGCTTTATCCGGGTCTGATATTTTGTCTCCATCAACATCAATACCATCAAATCTGTCATAACTTGCATCTGTATATCCCAGTGAAAAGTCCACCTGGAAATTATCAAATGGCAAGACTGTCATCTCCACCTCAAACCCGGTAATTGTTGCATCAGCTGCATTGAGTATTTCCTGTTCAATTGAGGGGCCTAGGACAACTCTCTGTAAATTTTTATAATCATTATAGAAAGCAGACAGGTTCGTCCGTATCCTGCCATTAAACCAATCGGCCTTTACACCCACCTCGAAGGCATCTACCCTTTCCTTATCATACGGACCTGGTGATGCCGGTAACTGGTTGCGCATATTATAACCTCCGCTACGGAAACTACGCGTCAAGCTGGCATATAGCAAGTGGTCTTCTGTCGGATGCCAGTTTAAGCCACCATGCCAGCTGATAAAATCCCATCTGTCACTGTCCTTAAAATCATAACTAAATTCTATTAAATCAGAACTGCGAGTACCGGCTAAACTTGCCACTTTTACATCCTTCTCTTCCCAGGTATAACGTCCTCCCAGCTTCAAGGTTAATGTATCCGTAAGATCCACATCCCCCTGCATAAAAAAGCCAACTGCATATTGGTCCATAATGCTGTCAGCAGCGCGCTTGGTTGCATTGTTGTTAATAAAACGTTGTTCACTGTAAAAGAGATTTTGCGTGAAATAACTCATACCTGTTGTAAGCTCAGCACGCTTATTTAACTTCATAGCATAGCGTAATTCTTCATAAAATTGGTCCTGTTGATTTGTAGTGTTTCCATGAAATATTGGATCGGGTGTACCGTCAACATCAATTTCGCTTTTTGTCATGTATTGGCGATAACCGCTAATTGATGTCAGCTCTCCCGGCCCAATATGCCAATTAATATCCAGCACGGCTTGTTCAGTATGATAATCGGCTCCTGGCATTAAGTCAGTAGAGAATTTTTTTGATGAATTTGAGGGATTTGAATTTGTTTTATCTTTAATTAAACGATAGGGTGCACCATCGCCTTCATAATCAGAAAATTCAGTTATTAAGGTGACTTCAAGATTTTCGGTCGGTTTCCAGGTAAGCATTGGACGAAGTAGCCATGTCCTGTCATCCCCCAGATCAGAACTTGCTTTAACAGTATTGTCATAATATCCTCCTTTGTCTCGATATAGTGTACTAAGCTTCCAGGCAAGCTTGTCTGTAATGGGTGCCTCAACTACCAGATTTTGTTGCATCGATTCATAAGTAGCTGCAGTAGTTTTTCCACGAATACTAAATTCACCTGATGGTCGTCGGTGACGTACCAGCACAGCCCCACCAGTGACATTGCGGCCAAATAATGTACCCTGCGGTCCACGCATCACTTCCACCATTTCTACATCAAACAAATCAAACAATGTGGCAATGTTTGTGCCCAGGTACATGCCATCCACAAATACACCAACTGCTGGTTCATCAGACAGGATGCTGGATGAAACACCCATACCGCGGATAAAGAAGTTTGCAGTATTGGGTAAAGTACCTATATCATCAAGCTTTACATTAGGAGATATCTGGCCAATATCAGTTAAATCTTGTACAAAATTATCTTCAATGGTTTTTCTGGAATACACTGAAATTGACTCAGGAATATCCTGAACAGCTTCGCTTTCTGTTTTTTTTGTAGAGATTACAAGGATCTCTGGCAAGACATAAACACCTTTTGCTTTTATAGTGGTTTCAGAATTGGATGATGGTTCTTCAATTTCTTCTTCTGCCGAAGCGTTGACACTCTCTTTTGTGGTAGATGTTTCGGTAGTTTCACCTGCAATTAATACAGTATGAACGTTGAACAACAAGATCGTTATTAGAAATAGTGCTACTTTCATATAAATAATTATGCAAATACATAGTCTTTTACTCTCTAATTATAAAACATAAAAAGTAAAAAATTTCTCTCTGTTTTTTAAAGGTTATTTAATGTTACTGTAGCCTCTTGTGAACTGTTGAACCATCGCCTAGATAGTGGTTATTGCTTAACAGAAGAGAATATTCCAGTGAGATTAAAATTTTCGGTATGTTAAGTCATTTAAATTATAATTGCAATGAGAAAAAAGACCTGAATATGTACTTCGAAATAGCTGAGATTGAAATCAGAAGCAAATAGCTTGAAATTGCGTAAGTTTATATAAAAATGGATGTTATGGCATTCGGCCCTCTTCATTTATTCCGCGTGATACTTCTCTGGAATTGTAAGAGGACGGATAACAGGCTTGTCTCTTGTCGAGGTCTCCAGGGTATTTCAAAACAGTAAACCATTTTGTTGTGCCCGGGCTGTGAATATGATGCACATGTATGAATAAATTTATAACGTATTCTCAACTATTTCAATTGAAAATTAACCACAATCTCTGTAAATGAAGAGACTGCACTTCCCCATTTCTTCGCAGGTACAAACTGCCACTCTTTTACTGCCTTAGTAGCAGATTTGTCTAACATCGAGTAACCAGACGATTTAACAACTTCAATATAGCCGCAACTTCCGTCAGTTTCCACCTCCACCTTGAGAGTAACCTTACCTGTTAGTGAACGTATCCTCGCCTGCCTCGGGTATTTAGGGGGAGGGTTCTTAATATACTCCGGTCGTGTGTAGGCTTGTATGCCATTTTCAGCAAGTGAAGCCTGCTCTCTATGTTCCTCATTTTTATTTCGAGGAGAAACTGCTCTCTGTTCAACCTCTGGAGGATTCAGAGGGGGCTGAGTTCCCATCTGACTTGAAACAGTTCTCACCTCTAAATCATTCCTATTCACAACATATTCCTGCACATCCTCAGAGACAGGTGCTGTCTCTATCTTAGTATTTGCCATAGTTTGTGTAATTGGATTCTGCTTAGTTTTGTTTTCATCAATATTGTAAACTTGTTTGGGTTTATTGAAATCTACAGAAGCTGGCTGCAATTCGGCAAACTCAAAGGTTATATCAATCTCCCTGCTTACATCTCCTGATTTGATCTGAATTTGTGCTGATGAAAAATGTAAATAATGGATACCTGAAGCCAGGGCTGCATGAATGAGAGTGGATGCCAATAAACCGAACAAAAATAGTGTGTTACTTTTCATCATACTTCTTAATCAGTGGGTAGTTTAATTTAAAACTTGCTCTCTCTCTCGTTAATAACAAGACGTTTCCCTGTGAAAGTATTACTGAATGACTTGAGAGGGATTGCGACAGGATCAAGAGGGTCTGCTCCGGGTGAAAACAGCTTGCCGGAGAGTTTTCCGTTTATCTGCTGATATGTTTTATCAAGATTTACGGTGAAGCTGAATAGAGATGATCCGATACCATCTTTCAGGGAAGAGAAGTTAAGTACTCTGACGGTAATATCTCTTTCTCCTGTTTTTTTCCATACTCCCTGTTGATTGCTGAATTTGTTGTTGAGCTGAGACGAATGAATACCAAACCAATTACCATCTGCAGTGATCGTTATAATTCGGGAGCCGCCATCATCCTCCTCAGTCAGCAGGTATGTACCGGCAATTTTCTCACCGAATGTTGAAGCATTCCAATCAGCTCTGATCTCATTTGAGTATAAGATACTGAGAAGTAGGAATACTGACAATAGTACAGGAGTATAAACTGAAAAATTTCGATTGTGCTTCATATGCCTGCTTTCCCTCTGAATCTTGAATTCATTAAAAGTACATAGTGTTTAAAAGGTTTTACAGAAGCCATCAATATTATATAATAAATCAAAGCATGAGGTTGTCAATGTCAATTGTTAAAACATAATTCAGTCTGGTTAACAAGCGGTGTAACTTTGTATGTGTGCATCGAAATAAAAATAAAAACATGAATAATAAAAAGGAATATAAAACAGGTAGAGAAGAGTTAGATAAAATTATTACGAATTTAGCGGGGGAGTCTCTTTCTGGTAATAATGCAGACTTAATTAAAGAGATGCTGACGACTGTTATGAAACTTGGTCTGGAAAACGAGGATCGTGGCGATCTGAAATTAATAAATACGGCGTTGAAGGAGCTGCGTTACGCGTCGAAAGTATTTTCTCCTTATAAGAATGACAGAAAGGTGATTGTCTTTGGTTCTGCGAGGTCAGGGAGAGATTCAGTAGAATACAAAATGGCGGTAGAAATGTCAGAGCTGATTGTGAAAAATGGATTTAAGGTAATCACTGGTGGTGGGCCGGGAATAATGGAGGCTGGTAATAAGGGGGCGGGTAGAGAAGAGAGCTTCAGTTTGAATATCAAGCTTCCTTTTGAACAACGGCATAATCCATTTATAGCCGGGGACAAAAAGGCTATCAGTTTTAAGTATTTTTTTAACAGAAAACTATTTTTCCTTAAAGAGTCTGATGTAACAGTAATCTTTCCTGGTGGCTTTGGTACTTTAGATGAGGGCTTTGAGACTCTTACGTTAATTCAGACCGGGAAAAGTAAACCACGTCCGATTATTTTAATTGAACCTCCTAATTCTCAGTATTGGAACCGCTGGATTGGTTTTGTAAAGAGCGAATTGTCCAGAGGAGATTTTATTTCACGTAATGATATGAGTTTGTTTATACATGTCAACTCCGTCGAGAAGGCGATTGATGAGATACTGCAATTTTACAGGGTTTATCATTCAATCCGATATGTGGGAGAAAAGACCGTTATCAGATTAAATCAAGCTTTGAGTAGTGAAGATATTAATGCGCTTAACAAAAAATATAGCCGTATCCTTCGGTCAGGAAAAATTGAGCCTACTGACTCTTTACCTGCAGAGCAGAAAGATGAAGAGTTCTTGGATTTGCCGAGACTGGTAATGGATTTTAATAGGCATGACTTTGGTATATTTCATGAAATGCTGCATTTTTTGAATACATTAGGTGAAGAATAAGATGTTAAGTGAAGTGTAGGGTCAACTTCATTTCGGCACATCAAATACTGAGAGATAATTGTGAAAATATATATTGGTACAGATCATGCCGGTTTTGAGTTAAAGGAGGAACTAAAAATGTTCCTTGAGAACCTCGGGTGTGAAGTTGAGGATAAGGGTGCTTACGAATTTAATGAGTCTGATGATTATCCTGACTTTATTTACCCCGTTGCTAAAGCTGTGGCTGAAGATATTGACATGGGTCTGGATTCCAAGGGAATTGTTATTGGTGGATCAGGCCAGGGAGAAGCGATAGTGGCCAACAAGGTTAAGGGTATCAGGGCGGCAGTTGTTTATGATGAATATAGCGCAGAAATGTCAAGGAAACATAACGATGCTAACATACTATCTCTGGGGACCAGAACATTAACTATCAGTAAGGCAAAAAAGTTAGTACAGCTTTGGATGGAGACGCTGTTCAGCAATGAAGAGAGGCATAAAAGAAGAATCGAGATAATTAAGACAATAGAAAATGATAATTTATAGAGTGAGTTAAACGCCTATTTAGTGCGTCCTGATTTCTTCTATTCTTTGGTAGCCTTGTCTTGGAATCGAGTAGTCAAGTAACTTTCTGATCTCTTACACCAGCATTATTCACTTTTTCTCCGTTCGTACATTATTCGGGTGTCCTGAGGTGACTCCTCGTAATCAGCAAGGAGCTCATAAAACAGGGCCGGATCTTTCTTTTTTAATTCAATTAAAAAATCCAGGAAATTAAATAAACCTTCGGCTAAAACTTTTTTTACTTTCTTCATCAATGACCTCTGCTTTTGTGCCTCATAAATGTATGGTGTATCCGGGTTATTGTGTCTAAACAACTTAACTTCTTCAATGAAATGCAGAATATAAATCATATTCTCGAAACCGGAATCTATGTCATGAATAATTGTCCACTCCATAAAACTATAAAATGCGTGATACGCGGGGACATACTCAATTATTATCATTTCCATTGCGTCTAAAGATGCATATTCTATATGGTTGGCATCTTTACGCATTTGTTTCAACTCTTCCAGGCTTGCACTTTTAATTTTTGATATTGATATTATTGGAAACTTTAGTGCATTAAGGTTGGCAAGAAAAATGTTACGCAAACGTGAACGAAACAGATAGCACCTGAAGTGCATTAGTCTTTTTGACTGTTCAGCCTTTCTCTTCCTCTCTAAAATCTTTTCAATTAATAACGCACCGAACAGGATTTCAATGGGAATAGCAGCCAAGTGTAATGTAAACTCAATATGTGTCAACCAGTGGAAAAAAAGAAATAAAACAGATGTGGATATTAAACAGAAGTACAACCAAACTTTCTTTGTAAATTTTCCTATTAGATTTGTAATATTAAATGATACACTTTCAGAACGTCTGGTCTTTTCGGTAGTAGTTTTTTTGTATACCTCCAATAAACTTGTTTGTGTTGCTATCAATGATCTGAGTCGTTCTTCTTCCGTAATTTCGTCTTTATCAATTACAAATATCTTCTCATTAACAAAAGGCAAGAGTGCCATTCTTATATTCAATGCGATATTTTTAAATAAATTTGCCGTATCACGAGGGATCTTCGTTTTAGAGAATATAAGCAGTGCAAATAAGTTTCCTGTCGGTAACATACCCCCAAAACCCATTGCAGATTTAACTCCAAAAGGTACTACAAACTCCTCCTGTGCTGGAATATATGGACTTCCGATGGCATCAGGTACATGATAGACGTTGAAAACCCTGCCTTCCAACTCAGACGATAGTGTTGGGTCAGGATTAAGTACGTTTGAGATGCCTATACCCATTTGGTCAATAAATTGATGGACCATAATATTATTTTTCAACATATTTTCATTCTGTAGAGGAAGAACGCGGTGTCCTTTTGATTGTATCGTTGAGTTCCACTCCGGTTGTACTCCGGCAGTTGCTGACAATTCCAGGCACTTCATGTCCTGATGCACAGACTGACCATCTAGCATTTTATCGACTGATTGGCGTAATTCTGTACCAAGGCTTGAATAAGGATATGTCATGAAGAACCGGATCAGAACAGACGATTTCTCTCCGGTTTGCGTATCGACAAGGTTGTCAAAAAAATACCGGACTATCATATCGCTTAACTCATCAATATTTTTTGCCTTGAGCTCCAATTGCTGCAAAGCATCTCCAACCTCAGACATATCTTGCAGTGAAAATTTTGTTAAATCAAACATAGCGTTAAATTGAAATCGACTATAGAAGGGCTGGAAATTATTTAACTTCAGCTTTATTATTTTTGATTACGGCATTTACGGTTTCTACAAGGTCGATATTAACTGGACACGATCTTGAACATCTTCCACACCCGGTACAGAAAGATGTATTGTGTTTAGTCATTAAGTAGTTAAATTTCCTGTTAAACCGGTGTCTTAACCTCTGACCTCTGGTAGATCTGAAATTCTCTCCTGTGGCTACAACTGCAAAATCATTTAATGTACACGCATCCCACTGACGGCATCTCTCTCCAGACTCCATATTTAATTCCATACAGTCAAAGACGTCAAAACAGTAACAGGTGGGGCATACTATATTACAGCGACCACATCCTAGACATCTATCGTTTAATTCGTCCCATATCGGATCATTATCTGCATTTTTAAACAGCAAAGGCAGGTTGGATACATCTGTGGTGAATTTCATCTCGAATTTATCTTTTCGTTCTTTTATCAATTTCTCAAACCTGTCTTTATCCTCATTGCTTGCTTCAATTGAATTTGCGTATTTTTCTATTATTGCCTCTCCCATCGGAGTATTAGTCGAAATATAGAAATTATTTCCAATATCAGTAATCATAATATCGTATCCTTCATCTACATCCAGACAACCGACACTCGCACAGTGAGCGTGTTCATAGCATGGCCGGAGGCAGTCCATGCCCACGATAACTGTTTCGGCACGTTTATGGGTATAATTTATATCTTCGTGGTCAGAGGAAAATATTTTGTCCAGCAGATTTATTCCATGAATATCGCAGGGTCTGACGCCAAAAAGTATCTGCTTTTTAGACTCTATAACGGGCTGTATGTCTGGATGTGGCTGAGTATCAAAACGAAGCAGAGTCTCCTGTTGAGGGAATAAATATTTTTTAGGTGGAAGAATGGTTGGTATATAGTCATTCAGAGGATCAGCAAATTCATCTGTTTCGTCAAATACATAGAAACCTTTTTCCTTCTCTTTCACACCATAAACGGTAAATTCTTCCTTAAGACCTTTGTAAAAAGAATTTATGTCCTTTTTGCTAATTATTATTTTCTTCATCATTGAAGCCGTTTATATTTAGATTTGTAACTATAAGTTCAGCAAGCCATTACAAAAAATTACTATACACCTTATAAGATTAATCACTACTCTTAATTCTACCCGTGCTTTTCACCGATTCAACAATTTTCTTATAGTCCAAATCCAGATCATTTTTTTATAAACATAAACATTTTTTTCTGTTAATATCGTATATACGATGTATAATGTTTAGATAAGTAAACTGTCTTGTGTGAGTTGTTTAAGTCGATCTCCACAAGGCCAGAGGATTTATGTTTTAACCTATTAGGGAGAAATGGAAGTATGTCAACTGAAGAATTAGATTCTGACAAAAGGGATAACCAGAGGCTGAACCTGTCTTTTGATATTTCTTTGCCACAGCAAAAAGGTAAGACAATAAATGTTAGCGCAACCGGTGTTTATTTCGAAGTAATAACAGATAACGTAGATGCGTTTTCCCCCGGATCAATAATTCCACTTCAAATATCAGCAGTTGACACTAATGAAAGAACACTCAATCTTAGTGGGGAAGGATTAATTATCAGAGAGGATATAAAGGAAACTTCCAGTGACGGAAGCCGAGTATGTGTAGCTGTTCAATTTACAGAAAAGCTTAATGTAAATGTGGACCCATCTGAATAATGTTGTATCTAACCGCCTCATTCGAAATGGATGAATAACTTCTGAACTAAGTGTTACCTCTTGTTTGTCATTTCCTTTTCTTTTTTAAGACAAAGCTTACATCTGTTATCTTTCCTGTTTCTACTCTTACCTCCTGCGTAACCGACTCGAACCTTTCATGCCATGTCTTTAATGTATAGTCCCCTGGCGGGATATTATCAATTTTGAAATTACCGTCTTTCATGGTAACTGTAAAATATGGATTATCAAATACAACGACAAACGCAGACATCTCCGCATGCACATTACACTGAATAGGTACATAGCACGATTTGTCAAATGTTACCTGTTTTACAACACCTACGTCGTAAGTACCAAGATTAAACTGATTGCAACCGTCTTGTGGAGAGAAAACATTATGTTTCACAAGGTCACTGTTTGGGAAATTAAGAATGGTGCCTTTCTGTACAGCGATAACATGCGGAACGAAAGTCCGATCAAATTGGCCTATCACCCCATGCTCCTCTGGTGCAGGGTAATCGTTGTTACCGATTTCTTCAATGAAAACTACTATGTTCTCAGGGTATTTCATTCTTTTGCATTTTACATTACCCGTAATAGAGCCTCCATTCTCAACTTCAACTTCTATCTTTATCTCCCGTTTTAGCTCCTGTCTGGCCTTAGCTAGCTTCTCCTGCATTATCCTGGTACGATCTTCATATACGGTCCGGTTATCTCCTTGAGCGTCTTGGTTCAAAACTAACAATGTAGTTACAAAACAGAATAGTATTAAGAAACATATATTTTTCATTTTACTCACAGCCTCTCTTCCTGTTGATATTCCGCAACAGGCTTATGATGGATTCTGATACCTTCCAGTTTGGATACACGTGTCAATTATGGCTGGATGAGGTTACATGTGAAACGTATTAAGCTTCATCTTTGCTGAGTATCTTTTCTGTCTCCCTCGCCATATACCGCACAATAGCGCCACAGAACTTTCTTCTCTCAGGTGTTGTAAACTTGCCACGATCCCTCCAAACCTTCGTTACGCATGCGCAATCTGTAGTCTTGTACTTTTGTTCGTAGGTATCTGCTATCTTTTTAGTTCGCTTGTAGGCATTATCAGAATCCTCATCAGGTTTAAGTCTACCATATTTTATGCCCACAGCCATGATCGGGCCGGTCACTGCACCACACGTAGAGCCCTTGCCACCAAATCCTGTCCCGAATCCGGTAGACGCTTTTAGCACGATATCTGGAACATCTAAAGTTCCCGTATCATTAAGTGCATGCAGTATACTCTCAGCGCATCCAAATCCGTTTAGATAGTGTTCTCTGGCTACTGTCCCGACATCCTGAAACGGTTCTCCGGTCAGGGCTCCAGCATCTTTGCTCTCCATGATTGGTCTCCCAGTCCTTATTTTAAAATCATCTATACTTTGGCATTATATTGCTTATAACGTTAAATGTCTAACGCCAATGTTAGTCAAAGTTGTCCGGTTAAAGAATATCTGAATGGTTATAAAGCCACAGTGTTCATGCCGGTTTAAATCTACCAACGAGTTCTTCAGCTCCTCCATAATGGAAGACCGTACTCATCTTACAAATCCCAATGCATTATGCGGACAGACCTCAATGCATCGTCCACAGGCAAAACAGTCAGGGTGACTCTTGCCTCCATCAATAATTGATTGCACAGCAGGACAATGGCTCTTTTTAATACAGAGATTGCAGTCTGTACAATTATGCTTGTTTACTTTCACCTTTATCAGCGAGAAGTGTTCGAGTACCCACGTAAACAACCCGATAGGACAAACCGTGTAGCAAAATGGTCTGAAAATGAATAGTGAGGCTGTCAGTGTAACCAGGAAAACCAAGATTCCCATAGCTTCAAATCGCCAGTGTAGAAAATGAAACGGATTGAAATAGCCGTAAATACCTATTCCTGCAGTAAAGACAAGTGTTATAAAGGTTATAAATATTATAATCCGAATAGAATTAGTTACCTTAAAAGGCAGTATAACCTTAAGCTTTTCAGGAAGCGGTATCTTATTAAAAAGTTCCTGTATAGCACCAATTGGACATGCCCAGCCACAGAATATCTTATTTCCGATTATACTTAAAACTGAAATAACGGCTAAGACTGTCAGGAATATTATAGGTACTCCTCTGTCTGCACTTAGAAACAAAAAAGGCTTTGTAATTGCGCAGACAGGGCTTGGATGCATGCCCATTCCCCATGCAAAACGTCCAAGAGGCAATGCGGGAAGAATTCCGAAAGTAAAGAATACTACACCTAAAATTACTAATCGAAGATTCCTTTGTACCCATGATTTCATCAAGAGCCAGATTCCGGCTAAACAAAAGAGAGCACCTATCCAGACGCGAGGCAATAATAAAACATCAAAAACCCCCATAGACCTTCTACTGCCACCAGAAGCCCAAACGGCTGTTGTAATGCACAGAAATAATAAGATATAAATTGATATTTTCCCTATTTTACTAATATAGTGTGAAGTATATTTCATGACTAATTCACCACCTTTCTGGAGCAGTAATATTATTCACTGCCCTTGTCTACTTTTTCTTTTTTAAGACAAAACTCACATCTGTTGTCTTTCCTGTTTCTACTCTTACCCCCTGTGTAACTGTTTTAAGTTTTTCATGCCATGCTTTCAATGTATATTCACCCGGAGGGATATTATCAATCTTGAAATTGCCGTCTCTTAAGGTAACTGCAAAATAAGGATTATCAAGCACCACTACAAATGCAGACATCTCTGCATGTACATTACACAATAGAGGTACATCACACGACTTATCAAATGTTACTTGCTTTACAACACCCACGTCGTAAGTACCAAGATTAAACTGTTTACAACAGTCCGGTGGAGAAAAAACATTATGTCTGACAGCGTCGCTGTTCGGGAAGTCAATAGTTGTACCTTTCTGTACGGCCAGAACGTGGGGTACAAAGGTCAGATTAAACTGGTCTATTATTCCATGCTCCTCCGGAGCAGGATAATCGTTGCCATTTACTTCTTCAATAAAAATTACTACGTTTTCAGGATATCTAATCCTTTTACATTTTACGCTACCAGTAATAGTTCCACCATTCTCAACTTTAACTTCTATCTTTATCTCCCTTTTCAGCTCCTGCATGGCTTTCTTTAGATTCTCCTGCATTGTCCTGGCCTGATCTTCAGATAAGGCTCGGCTTTCCCCTTGAACGTTTTGGCATAAAGCCAAAAAAATTGTTACAAAACAAGTTAGTATTAAGAAACAAATATTCTTCATTTTACTCACCGCCTTTCTTTCACAGCAATATTACTTGTAAATTTCTGTGTGTATCACCAATGCTCGTCTAATTAAATCGGCTAAAGAGCATCTGGATTGTCATGAAGACCAGATGCTCTTGCCGGTTTGAGTGACTAACGATTCCTATGACCCTTCCAGAATGGAAGGCCGCTATCATCTCTGAGTTTAAGTAATTCACCGCCCTTTTTAACCTCAGAAGTGACGATGGCCGCTTCCCCTCTGTCATATATTCTGTGTCCCTTGATCTCTACCTTGTCATCTGGCATGAACCTAATACCTCGACTCTCCATATACCCTCCGGGACCCAGACCTACAGAGAGAGTTTCCTCTTCCGTTTTTACAATTAAATGTATACCGTAATACATTCCTCTACCCGGAGTTGCTTTTTCTATGCTGGCTACATTACCATCTGTTAAAAGTATACTTTGTACATCAACTTTTTCCTACTTCTAATATGATTATACAATTAAGAGTTAAAAAAGAAATTGGACAAAAGTGGCATTTACAATCTCTTTGGATTCATTCCGTTGCAACTAAAGTTGCATCCATAATGAATCTAAAGACACTACCACAAAAACTTAAAAGAGTGAACTTTTCCGGTAATACTCTTGTTGTTAACAGTAAGTCAGTTTCCATAAACCGGGTATTAAATACATATGGAATGTACGGCAGGAAGAGCTTGTTTTATTCAGTAAGCTTTTAATAGATGGAACCATATAAGAAAGGAAGGGCAGAATCATGGCAAATGATTTAAAAGCAAAAGAAGAAGCTTGTCCAGGTAATATCTACACATCCAAGAGAGACTTCTTTACCCTGGCTGGATGGGCGGTTTTTTTAACAACAGTTGGGATTTATACAGCTAAATTATTGGGACCGAAAGCGGTGGGGGGATTTTTCTTTCCCAGAGTTCTTTTTGAATCTTCTCCTGTTTTCCCTATCGGTTATCCAGCTGACTATGCTCCGGGTAGTGTAACGACATTAGAATCCAGGAAGGTTTTTATTTCTAGAGAAGGTAACAGTTTTAAGGCTATATCAGTAATATGCCAGCATCTTGGCTGTGCAGTTCATTGGACAAAGGAAAAAAACATTTTTGAATGTCCGTGTCATGGTAGTAAGTATTATAAAAACGGAGTTAATTTTGCGGGTCCAGCACCAAGGCCATTGTATCACTTTCAGATTTCTCTCTCGGATGATGGGAAGCTGGTTGTTAATACTGAACAAAGAGTTCCGATAGAGACTGAACTGGTTGTGTGATTATCTTGAATTCAAATATGTAATTTCTTTCAAATGGTTAATGTGTGTACAGTAATATAATAGAGAGCAAGATTAAGGTCTTGCTCTCTATTTTGATCTCAAATCCTTCCTGCACTTTTGATTCATCAGAAACACACTTGAGTTTAATGCATAGAGGGCAAGCTGGAGTCTATCAGAGACTCCAGTCTTTTTATATATCCTGCTGAGGTGTGACTTGACCGCCTGCTCACTGGTATTCAGAGCCTTCCTTATCTCCTTGTTTGATAGTCCATTACAAACCAATTTGGCTACCTCTATTTCTTTGTCTGTCATAGAGGTTTCCTTACCACAGCTTTTTACTTTCACACCTGGAATAATTTCAAGCAGTTGCTTGTTTTCAAACCATAACTCACCTGCGATAACACACTCTATAGCTTTCTTTAACAGAGGCAGATCGGTATCAGGAGACAAAATACCTACAAGTCCGCGTGAGATAAAGCTTATCAAACATTCATTTTCTATTTTTGGAAGGCATCCTGTTCCTAAAAGAAGAATTCGTACCTTGTGATTGTCGGAAATGTCATCGAAAATAATACCGGCAAGCGTATTAAAATCTGTGATCAGGAGATCGTTTTCTTCCTTAATGATTTCCCGGGGGTTTGTACTGACCGTAATGATACTTTCATCAAGATTACACTCTTCCAGTAGTAGTTTTTTAAGGCCTTCTCCGAACAGATGGTTGCAGCAACCGATGTTTATTTTTAATTGCATGGATGTATTTTATGCAAATTGTCTCGAAAATCCAAGACTATTTAATGATATTGGCATCTCTTGCGCAAATCAAAATATAGGTATAGGATATGAAAGGTGAGATATAGTCTGATATGGTGAATCGGGAAGTGCTTTGCTGGAATTTACTTTAATCCATATATTCTATAGTGTCTCATTTAATTGAGAACATATTTATCACCACGAGACGGCCGCTCAGTAATGAAACCTAGTTTATGTTCTACAACTTCTGCAAACGCCTTTGACGCTTTCTCCTCTCCATGTGTAATAAATACTTTACGGGGTGGATTGTTCTTAAACGCGGATATCCATTGTAATAATTCATCTTTATCTGCGTGAGCAGAAAACCCATTGATTTTAATCACTTTGGCCTTTACCGGATAATGTTGACCATGTATCCGCACCTTTTCTGCACCATCTACGATTTGTCGGCCAAGTGTTCCTATAGCCTGATAACCAACAAAAAGAATTGTACATTCAGGCCTTATGATGTTGTTTACAAGATGGTGTCTTACACGTCCGCCATTACACATACCGGATCCGGCAATAATAACTATTGAACCTCTAATATAGTTTATTGCTTTTGACTCATCTACCGTCCTACACAATTGTAATCCCGGAAGGTCACACGGATGTTTACCTCTACGAAGTAACTCCGCCGCCTCTTCATCAAACAAATCCGTATGATGACGAAAAACATCAGTAACTCTAATTGCCATAGGGCTATCAAGAAAAACCATAATGTGTGGAATCAGGTCCTGACGTAGAAGTTCGTTTAAGCGGTAAAGCACTTCCTGTGATCTTTCTATTGCAAAGCTTGGGATAATAACGTTTCCACCTTTATCATTAGTATTGTTGATAATATCGCTCAGGGTTTCTTGAATATTTGCCACAGAAGAAGGAGTTCCTTTGCTGCCATAAGTCGATTCCATTACAACATAATCAGCTTGCTTAAATACCGTAGCATCTTGAAGAATCGGGGTATCATTTTTGCCTATGTCGCCAGAAAAAATGAGAGTCCTTTCCTCTCCATTGCTTTTTATAAATAGCTTAATATTTGCAGAACCTAGTATGTGGCCTGCGTCATAAAACACTACATCGATGCCGTGTCCTAGATCAAATTTCTGTTGATATGGTATCGAAGAAAAATATTGAAATGAAGCCTCGGTATCTTCCTTAGTATATAAAGGGATTTCCGGATAATTTCCTTTTTTACCTTCACGAAGATGTCGTTTTAGTTTAAATGCAGCATCCTCTTCTTGTATTTTAGCGGAATCAAGGAGTACGATCTTTGCAATTTCAGTTGTTGCCGGTGTACAATAAATTCTGCCTTTGAAACCCTCCTTAACTAATTTTGGTATCAGGCCACAATGATCCAGATGGGCATGGGTTAATAATACGATGTCTATCTTGTCAGGTGATACATGAAACGGCTCCCAGTTTAAATTTTTTAAACCGCGCTCCTGGTATAATCCGCAATCAACAAGCAAACGGATGCCATTAACTTCAACAAGGTACTTTGAGCCGGTCACATTACGAGCGGCTCCTAAGAAAGTTAGATTTATTTCCATAGTTCTGTATTTATGTTTAAGTTTAATCTTTTCTGTGTGGTTCGATAATTTACCTCTAAATCTTTATCTTGTAAACCTTAAAGCCTTCTCAGGACAGGCTTCAATACATCGGCCACATGCAAAGCAGTCTGGTCTTGACCTTTTCTCTTCAAGAACAGATTGAACAGTAGGACAAGAACTTTTCTTAATGCATAGATTACAGTCTTTACAATCATGCTTGTTAACCTTGATCTTAACCAGCGAAAAGTGCTCCAGTAGCCAGGTATAAAGTCCTATAGGACAGACCACGTGACAGAAGGGTCTGAAGATGAACAGAGATGCCATCAGCGTAATAAGTAAAACCGTAACAGACATAATGTCGAATCTCCAGTGAAGGAAATGAAATGGATTGAAGTAATCGTAAATGCTCCGGCCTATGGTAAGCACTAACGTGATGAAAGCAATGAAGATTATCATGCGTAGAGTGTTAGTTAACCGGAAGGGAAGTATAAACCTGAGCTTCCTGGTTAAGGGTATATGATTAAATGCTTCCTGAATAGCACCAATAGGACAAGCCCAACCGCAAAAGAGTTTATTGCCAACAATACTGAACACAGAAATAAAGAATAAAATTGCTATAAAGATAATGGGCACCTGTCTGCCTGCACTAAGAAACAAAAATGGCTTGGTGATAGCACAAACAGGGCTTGGGTGCAACCCCATGCTCCAGGCAAACCAGCCCAAAGGCAATGTTGGCAGAATACCAAAAAAGAAGAATATGGCACTTAACACTATTAATCGCAATCTACTGCGTACGTGGGCCTTTATTAAAAGTCCCATTCCTGCCAGACAGAAGATAGCGCTGATCCAGACACGTGGTAACAGCAAAATATCAAGAAACCCCATTGATCTTCTGCCACCTCCCGCAGCCCAGGTAGTGTCTGGAATACACAGCAAAATTGCAACTGCGCACAATACTACTCCAAAAAACCTGTATATAGGATATAAATTCTTTATATGAACTCACTCCTTTATTCAAATAACGGTAAGAGTCGTTAGTGTTAACGTCCAGTAAAACTCCAAGCAAGCGCATAAGTATGCAGGGCCTTGAGAGACTAAACATTAAACCTGCATACTTATGAGTATCTTTGTATCACCTGAACTAGCGACGTCTCCAACCACTCCAGGCAGGAAAACCGTTCTCATCTCTGAGTCCCAGTATTTCGTCTCCATCTTTTACTTCCGCGGCAATAATAGCCGGTTTCCCGTCGAACATAATCCTTGACCCTGTTATTTCGACCTTGTCCTCAGGTTCTATAGTAAAATTCTGGTTTTCAATGTACCATCCAGGTCCCAGATGAACATCAATTGTTTCCTTATCTGATTTTAGACTCAGATGCACTCCATATGACATACCTTTTCGCGGCGTAATTTTGTCTACGCTGATAACTTCGCCACTGATAGTTTCAATTGTCGCAGGGTTATACATCCTTCCATAACTGGATTTAGATCCCCATTTTCCGCTTCCTTTCCATCTCATTCTTTGTTGAGTGGGAGGTTGAACATCCGCGCGTCGTCTCCAACCACTCCAGGCAGGGAAACCGTTCTCATCTCTAAGTACTAATATTTCTTCTTCCTTTTTTACTTCATAAGCAATGATTGCCGGTTTTCCATTGAAAGTAATTCTAGAGCCCTTGATTTCGACCTTGTCATTAGGTTCAATCGTAATGTCTTGATTCTCAATATACCATCCTGGTCCTAAATGAACAGGTACGGTTTCCTTGTCAGTTTTCACTGTCAAATGAACACCGTAGGAGGACGCACCTTTCCCGTGAATAATTTCGTCTATGCTGACTACCTCACCACTGACAGTTTCATCTGTTTCCTGATTAAACATGCTACAGCATGGACCTCCAGGCCCCTGGCCCCTGCCTCCTCTCCACCCCATTCCACGCTGAGCAATGGACTCGGTGGCATAAAGGACGGTAAAGGTAGAAATTATTAATATTAAGGTTGCTATCTTACTCATTTTAATCTCCTTTCTATTAATTGTTTACTTGCTGATTACGATAACATTTACTGACATCCGCTCTTTTGCAAAACAGCAGACTTACTTCCTTGCCTATATTGCAACGTAAAAGCTAATCAATGTCAATATTAAAGTCGTAATGTTTTCTCGTGATTTCTTTTAATGGTTATAGAATTTGAATTGAATTCGCATGTAGATTAGCTTAAGATCAATTTTGATTGGAGTTACATAAAAGCTGTTATCTTGCACTAAGTTGATCTAAATTGATTTTTACATTTCTCCATTAACTTTATCAATTATCGCAAGGAAATAGTATATTTTACAAGTTTAATGTAGGTGGTGAAATGAGTGATAAAAAAATTAACGACGTAAGCTTGTTGACCGTAAAAGAGTTGTACGCAAAGATTAAAGATGGAGAGGATGTCCAGGTATTTGATGTAAGGGAAGCTTCTGAGTATGAAGGGAATAGAATCAAGGGTGCAATTTCGGCACCATTGTCAAGGTTTAAAGAAAGTTCCAAGATATTTGATAGAAACCGTCATTCATATATAGTTTGTCAAGCAGGTAAGAGGGCGGAACAGTTTGCAAAAAGATTGTTAGAAGATGGATATGGAGATATATCTGTTGTAGAGGGAGGACTTAAGGCATGGATCGATGCTGGATATCCAATTGAAGAGGGAGAAAGCAAGTTATGGTCTTTGGAGAGACAGGTAAGATTTGTAGCCGGTTTACTTGTATTGCTGGGAGTTGTCTTGTCGCTTGTTTTAAATTCTGCATTCCTGATATTATCCGGAATAGTGGGGGCCGGCCTTGTCATTGCGGCTGTGACAGATACCTGTGGGATGGCCATGTTTTTAGCCAGAATGCCCTGGAACAAAGCTCCGAAAAAGATTTCAGATAAATAAAAATAACTCAACAGATTACAAACCGCTTCTCGAAGAGATATCCAGGACCAGTGATGCATTTGCCAGACTGAATGGCTTCTTTTGCAAGGCGGATGAAGGCACTGCCAATGATCCGGACGATCCACGGGAAGGAATTGGTTATTCTCCCTGTCTTGATCGGCTGATGTTTCTTGTACCATGCGTAATCAACCGTCTTGAGGAAGATTTATCTAAGAGTAAAGGAGGAAAAGGGGGCATGCTGATTATAGCCAAATTAATCCCCTTTCATTTAGATTTAAATTTCTACTTAAATAAAGAGCTGAGTTCAAGATGGTGTTACTTTATCCACAACAACCTGTGCCGCTACAGGAACCAGACGATGATGGGGGCATGCCTCCTCCACCTGTTGAGTCAGATTGAGAACCACTCGCGAATACTGAGAACTGTTTCTCTAGCGATTTACCACCGCATTCAGGACAAACTACTTTTTCATTATTTCTCTGAAGTATCTCAGAAACTTTCTCACACTTTTTACATCTATATTCATATAAAGGCATATTTTTTATCTCCTATAAAAACGGTAAAGTAACAAACTGTTATAACAATGTCAAGGCGTTATCGATGCCTGATTGGAGTTCCATCTTGTTATTAGCAATATGTAAAATGTCATTGTAGCTGGTAATGCAATATTTTTATTAAAGCGAATACTTACGTAAGTGCTTTTTGTTGTTCTTCTTCAAATTCTATTTTGTCCTGATCGTATTTTTCATATGCATCTTCAAGGTCCTTGTATAGGGTGTCGATATGGTTTTGTGTCTGTTTGCTTGATTTAGACAGTCTTGATATCGCGGCTCCATTCTGGTCGTGTGATGCCTTAATCAGGGCTTCCGTGTCTATTCGGAGTTGTAGTTCCGCTTTGTCGATATCCTTCTCTATTCCTTTGATCATTTTTTCAAGGGGGGCTAATACCTTTGAGCGTCTGGCATTAAGCTCGGCACGGATTTTCCTTTTTTCTTTCTTGTTCAGGCCTTTTGTCTCTTCTTGCTTAGAAGATTTTTTTCCTGGCTTGATACTGTCCTGATCGTCCCATCCAATTTGTTCAAGGAATTGAGAATATGTGCCATGAAAGAAGAATATTCTGTCATGGTGAAATACTATCAGCTTGTTTGCAACCCTGTGGAGTATGTGTTCATTATGGGTGACCATGAGCACTGCACCACTAAAGTTGTCAATTGCATCCATCATGGCTTCACAGGATTGCATGTCAAGATGGTGGGTAGGTTCGTCAAGCAAGAGAATATTGGTTGGCATAACAAGCAGCTTTCCAAGTAGTGTTCTGCACTTTTCACCTCCTGACAAGACTTTTATCTTTTTTAGAGCACTATCTCCTGAGAACATCATTGCACCGCATATACTTCTGACTCTTCCTCTCTCAATGCCTGAAACAGTTGAGGCAATCTCTTCTTCAACTGTCAGTTGGTCATTAAGGGTCGCAGTATTTGCCTGTTCATAGTAACCAATCTTAGTCTGAGGATGGTTTCTAACTTTTCCTTCCTTGGGAGACAGTATACCAGCCAGCAATTTTAACAATGTTGTCTTGCCTTTACCATTCTTACCGATTATGCATATCTTATCATTACTCTCTATATTAAAGTTAAGATGGTTTATGAGAGGTGAATCGTTACCATTATAGGAAAAAGTCAGGTCTTGTGCTTCCATTATGGATTTAGCAGGGAATGGGGCTGAATTAAATGAAAATGATAGTGTGGATATTTTTTCAAGTTTTTTCAGCACTTCCTGCTTTTCAAGTGCTTTGACGCGTGACTGTACAAGGCTGGCATGTCCGGCCTTTGCCCTGAAGCTGTTTATGAAACTCTCTGCCTGCTTACGTTTTTTATCTTCATTGAGGCGTTGTTTCTCATGAATCTCTTCTGCTTTTAATATCCTGTCATAATACTCCTGTGTGTTTCCCTTGATCTTTACAATTTTGTGTCGATGGATACCTAATGTATGTGTTGCAACACTGTCAGTAAATCCCCTGTCATGGCTTATGATGACAATTTCATTTTTCCAATTATTCAGGAAACCGGTCAGCCAGCGTATGGAGACAATATCAAGGAAATTTGTTGGTTCGTCAAGTAGAAGGAGATTAGGGTCTGAAACTAAAACCTTTGCAAGATTCAATCTGATTTGGTAACCACCGGAAAATTCCGATGGATCACGGTCAAAATCATCTTCTGAGAAACCAAGGCCTGAAAGTACACTCTTAACCCTCCAGTCATCTCCCTCCTGATCGGCTGGCAGACTGCAGCACCCTTCCTCCAGAACCGTTGGTTTTGTAAAATTAATGTGCTGACTCAAATATCCTATACGATAGTTCTTTGGAACGGCAATGTTACCCTCATCACACTGCTCCTGCCCTGTGAGCATTCGGAACAATGTTGTCTTGCCGTGTCCATTTCTGCCAACCAGAGCAGTGCGTTCACGGGGATTCAGGTTAAAAGAGATGTTGTCAAAGATAACTTGTTCGAGGTAGTGCTTGCTTACGTCTTGAACGGAAATCATAGTTTAATGTCATGTAATTAATTATTTATATTTACTGGATTTTGAAACGAGGTTTTCAGCTATTTCACCCCAATTGTTTTTAAACTTCATAGCCTTATCATCAATATAGGCGACTCCAATCGGTTTGTCCGGTACCCATACATCATCAAAGGGCAGTTTATAGTATTTCATATACTCCTTTATCCTGTCGAACTGATCACCAATGAGTACATTCTTAAATTTAAATGATGTTCTGCATGAATGGATAACAATACGGTATCCGGCCTTTCTTAATGTGTCTAATGCCTCCTGAACACCTTCAGTTGGCTCTCCAACATCCGGAAAGCGATGCTCACAAATAACTCCATCAAAATCAACAACTAAGGAAGGCTTCTTTTTCATAATTGTCTCCTATGGATTTTTCTTTTTACTTTTAACAGATAAGACCGGGCATGGAGCTTTTCTTACTACCTTTTCGGCAACGCTGCCAATCAGCATATGTGCAAGGCCGGTCCTTCCATGTGTGCCAATTACAATTAAATCTATATCCTTCTCCCGTGCCATTTTTATAATTTCAACAAAAGGTACTCCAAACAGAATAGTTGTCTCTACCCTGCTTTGAATTTCCTCCGGAACCTCGGCTAATAACTTTTTCTCTAATTCTTCTCTGGTGGTTTGGTCGAGCGGTACCATCGTTAAAGATGGTTCTTGCCCATAAAAAGGGCTACCATAATCAATAACCCTGTTATCCACTACATGGATCAGGTATAGGGTGGCATCATCATCTTTTGACATCAGATGTATTGCATATTGTAACGTCTCTTGAGAGCTTTCTGAAAAATCAATGGGGCATAATATTTTTTTCAATTGTATCATCTGAATTCTCCTTTGTGCATTATATATAATATGCTAAATCGAATCACAGAGAGACCTCGTTCATCAAAATAATAAATGCACTTGCCTTTTTTTACCATGTGAGATTGTGCTGTAAAAGGAAGTTTGTGGCTTAAGCATAAATACTAAGGCATGACAAATTCGTGGCCGGGTTGTCTGACGGTTAACACTGGACAGGGGGCCTTTCTTACAACCTTTTCAGACACGCTGCCCATCATCATATGTTTGAGACCGGTTCTCCCATGCGAGCCTATTACTATCATATCAATCTCTTTTTTCTTTGCGGTGCTTATAATCTCCGCGAAAGGTATACCCTGGATTACAGTGGCTTCTACGTCCATGTCATCTCTGATTTCCTCCGGTATACAATCAAGAAGTTTTACTCTTAACTGTTCAAGTGTCTCTTCATTTGGGATCTGTGTTGACATTGCATCTAATCCCTCATTAAAAGAACGGATGTCGATTACATGCAGCAGCAGCAATTTTGCTTCGTCTTTCATTGCAAGCGAGACGGCGTATTTCAGGGCCTCTTTTGAGCAATCTGAATGATCAATAGGGCATAATATTTTCTTTAAGGATATCATTTTGAACCTGGCTCCTTTCAATCGCTAATTTTATGGTCTGTAGCTTTCAGGCTGTGGTTACTTTAATAATATTGACAAAAAACAATAAATTAGCAAACGAAATAGACTAATTTATCTGCATAGTAATACCGCGCAACTTACTTTTCTCATAATCTGTACAGTAGTATTTCCAAGGATTAATTCTCTTATCTTAGAGTGACCGTAAGCACCCATTACCAGCAAGTCATAAGAACCTTCATTGCAGGAATCGAGAATTGCACTCACGGTTTCGCCACCTTTAAGGACCTTGTCATACGTAATTTTGCAATCTTTAAGATTTTCATCTGCTTGAGAAAGGATATCTTCCCCCGCTTTTTTATCATCAGATACGGTAACAACAGTTAGAGGAAGTTTCATCTGTTCCGCAATATCCGCACCTGCAGTTAAAGCCTTGATTGAGAAAGAACTGGCATCATATGCAACCAGTATTTTTGTAATCTTCTTATATTTTTCCGGGGTTACCAATACAGGTTTGTGTGTCTGCCTTACAACAGATTCCAGGTTTGAACCCAGAAAAGCATCACGCCAGAATGCATGTTCACCTGACATTCCCATTGCTATCATATCGCACCTTTTTGCAGATTCGAATATTTCTTTACTAACTACCCCTTCCTTCATTGTTCGTGTACAAGGAATTCCGGCAGAGTCGCACTTTCCTTCTAATTCATCCAGGGCGGCCCTGGCTGTGTCCTCCATAAACGTTCTTAAATTCTGTTGAAAATCACCATATGGTACCATGCCACCGATGCTTGTTCCCAGATCTCTCATGAATGGACCGGCCAATTTTTTTATATCAATTATTGAGAGTCCTTCTACTTCTGAGTTGAAAGATCTTGATAGATCAATTGCATAATCAACTGCAACCAAGCTTGTGTCTGAAGAATCAATCGGTACAAGTATTGTTTTAAACATCTCAATCTCCTAATTTGTGCAATTATTTATAAGGACTCACGTTCTGCACTTATAGTACTACACTACAAATTTAAAGTCTATATATAAATTAGCTATCGAGGCCTCAGAAATAGATCATTTACACCGATTGGTTCACCTGGAATTTTGTCGTTATTGCTTATATGCTTTAAACATATTAGGTGTCCTTTTGCAGATTGAGACAAGCATAAGCATTAAGGGGACTTCAATCAAGACTCCAACTACTGTAGCCAATGCGGCGCCGGATGAGAGCCCAAACAGCATTGCCGATGTTGCGATGGCCACTTCAAAGTGATTTGAAGCACCAATCAAAGCCGAAGGGGCAGCATCCTGATAAGAGAGTTTTAATAGCCTTGCCAGAAGGAAGTAGCTGAGACTGAAAATGAAGACCGTCTGGAGGAATAGCGGAATTGAGATCCATAATATCGTCAACGGATTATTAACAATAATCTGACCCTTAAAAGAGAAGAGAAGAACCAATGTTGTTAATAACGCTATTATGCTGACCGGTGTAAGCCAATGAACAAACTTATCATTAAACCACTGCAGTCCTTTGAACCGGATTATCGCCTTACGCGTAAAGTATCCGGTAACCAATGGCAGGGCAACATAAACAGCAACAGAAAACAGAATGGTCTGCCATGGTATAGGCATAGCATTTACCCCTAACAGAAAACCGCCAAGAGGGGCATAAAGTACAAGCATAGTCAATGAGTTGAT
>Ga0233445_1000684_pt1 | contig 33153 bp, 32 predicted proteins | sample SI_124_October20_5_FD_182779 | JGI IMG/M metagenome (GOLD analysis project Ga0233445, IMG submission 182779) | Seawater microbial communities from Saanich Inlet, British Columbia, Canada - SI_124_October2016_100_MG | ecosystem: Environmental > Aquatic > Marine > Inlet | place: Canada: British...
TAAATATTTCCGTTTCTATTGGACCAATATAGTAGAAGAAAAAGCATATTTCCAGTATAGAAATACCGGTTAAATGATATAATATAGAAAACATTATTTACATTATAATTATAAAGTTCTCGGTTGTATTTGTGGTATTGGTTGCGTAGATTGGTCGATTTCATCAATACGTTGTTGTTGTAACGTATCTAATGTAACATCATTTGAAACCTTATCTGGTCTATAACTATCTGGTGGAGTATTAATAAGATTCATATCATCTTGTATAGATATATAATTGTATAATTGTCTTGCTTGTCCATTGCCTTTTGCACTCAATTCATCTGGTGTCATATCACAACTTGTAAATTTCTCAGAAATAATATTAGTTCCACCGGTAGATGTAGTTAAACAATAACCATTAGGTTCAATATTAGTAGCATTTTTTGCAGACATAGTATTTTTGATTTGGGGGTGTAAATGTTTTATAATATCGTCACCCATGAGAACACGGTATTGTTCTTTTACAATTAATAAAGAGGGAACGCTATGTACATTAGGTGGCATAACTACTTTACCTCCATTTTCCAAAAAAATATAAGTTTGACCGTTGGACGGGTCACGCGAACGTTTATCAATGCAAATAAAACTGATTTTGTCAGTCAAGTTACTTTTAACTAAAGTTTGTATAATATTTTGCGAATGTTTACAATAATTGCTATAATATAAAATATCCATTAATGAATTTATATTATAATGAAAAAAAGGATTTCAAAAATAAACGGATTTAGTTCATTGAACCTGTACACATGGAATGTAATAATCTATTTTGGAAATAGAAGATAGCATAACCGAATGCGATAGAAATGGTTTGAAAATAAAAATCAACACCCTTGTGTTTAGAAATACCAACCATTAAAGAAGAGATTAGTAAAACAGCAAGTAAGATAAATCCTAATACAGATAAAAGCCAGAAGTAATCGCAGTAATTGCGGTCAAGAGGTCCAAACAAAGTTTCCATGATGTCAGCCATATTGGTGATTATAATATATAGCAAGAAAAAATATGAATCTACTAAATATTTGTAATTAATGAAATAACATAAAAAAATATAGTATATTTTATATACTACATTATGGATAATACCACAGTATGGAAAGTAATAGACAAATATTTTGATAATAATCCACAATCTTTAGTAAGACACCACACTGAGTCTTATAATGATTTTTTTAAACAAGGTATATTTCAAATATTTAAAGAAAAAAATCCGATAAAAATTCAAACTCGTTATGATAAAGAAATAGATGATTTTCGTTCACAATGTATTATGTATTTGGGTGGTAAAGATGGGAGTAAAATATATTTTGGTAAACCGATAATATATGATGATAATAATGCACATTTCATGTATCCAAATGAAGCAAGATTAAGAAATATGACATATGGGATGACAGTGCATTATGATGTTGAAATTGATTTTATTGATATATTAGAGGAGGGCGAACAACCGACGATTGTTGGAACCGAAGATTTAATTCCAGAGGAGAATGAAGATGAAATAAACGATGAGAATAAAAAGGAGGGTGGTGCAGGAAAAGGTCCACTACGACGTAAACAGGCAAAACGAACAATTGTAGAACTGACACCCGCTGAAGCTGCATTATTTAAAGAGGCAACTTCAAAATCTATGACATCATCTAACACCCAGAAACGTACGCTTACTCTGGACAAAATATTTCTGGGTCGTTTCCCGATAATGGTACAATCCAATCATTGTATATTATCTGGATTGCCAAAAGAAGTAAGACATACAATGGGTGAATGTTCAAATGATTTTGGTGGATATTTCATAATCGATGGAAAAGAGAAAACGGTAGTTGCTCAAGAAAAGTTCGGCGATAATATGTTGTATATTCGTGATGTCCATGATGATACCTATTTGTATTCGGCTGAAATAAAGTCTGTGTCAGAAAATGTGTCAAAACCAATTCGTACAATGTCGGTGAAAATAATGACACCAACCAGTGCGTTTTCGTTTAAAAATATAGTAGTAGATATTCCAAATGTACGTAAACCAGTACCATTATTTATTGTATTTAGAGCATTAGGTATTATTAGTGATAAAGAAATCATTACAACATGTCTTCTTGATTTAGATAAGCATCCAGATCTTGTTGATTTATTTATACCATCGGTTCATGATGCAGGTGGTATATTAAATAAAGTAAATGCATTAAAGTATATTGCAACATTAACAAAGGGCAAAACAGTAGCTCATGCATTAGAAATATTAGCCGACTATTTTTTACCACACATAGGAGAAATGAATTTTATACAAAAGGCATATTATTTGGGGTATATTGTATTGCGATTATTGTTTGTATATACAGGGAGTGAACCACCTACTGATAGAGATAATTTTAGATATAAACGAATAGAATTAGTAGGCACACTAATGTATGATTTGTTTAGAGAATATTATACAATTCAACAACGGCACATACATTCAGCATTAGAACATAAAATTTTTTTCAATCAGTCACTATATGCCGATAATCTATATGGATTAATCCAAAAAGAAAAAGGCGTTTTTAATGAACGTATAGTTGAGGCTGGATTTAAAAAGGCATTCAAAGGAAATTGGGGTGCACAAACACATACAAAAAAAATAGGTGTTGTTCAAGATTTAAATAGGTTATCACATAATGCAATGATAAGTCATTTACGAAAAACAAATTTACCGTTGGACGCAAGTGTAAAGGTGGTAGGTCCGCGTGTATTGCATAGTACACAATGGGGTTTTTTTGACCCAATTGATACTCCAGATGGTGGCAATATTGGGTTACATAAGCAATTAGCAATAGCGACATATATAAGTCAAGGATATTCACGTGAAATAATCATTAATTGGTTACGTGAAAAGGTAAGTATGAAACTATTGGAAGAATGTACGCCCAAATTATTAGCATCATTAACAAAGGTAATTATAAATGGATATTGGGCTGGTGCGGTATATGAACCGTTAGAAACTGTTCAAAAGGTAAAATTATTTCGTCGTAATGGGTTATTACCAATTTATACAAGTGTTTCTTTTGATATAAAACAGAATACCATTTATATTTATACAGATGCAGGTCGTGTATGTCGTCCCATTTTTTATCGTGATGATGACACAAAACAGATGTCATATGATAATGCAACTATAAAAAAATATTTAGATGATGATAAATTTTCATGGAATGAATTAATTACTGGGTTCAATAAAAAAAAAATTCAAGATTTTAATCCAAATAGATACAAAATTTACGAACTACATGAACTGTACGAGAACATCGGTGTCGAATCTAATCCAGCGAAATTAGCAAGATTCTTGCAAGAGAAGGCGATAATTGATTATATCGATCCCAATGAAACCGAAGGGACTTTTATCGCAATGAATGCACCCGAATTGGAAAAAGATAAACAAAACCGATATACACATGGTGAAATACATGAATCTCTTATTTTTGGTATAATGTGTAATTTAGTTAATTATCCAGAAAATAATCCAGCAGTCCGCAATTCATTTTCGAGTGGACAAAGTAAACAAGCATGTTCTGTGTATCATACAAATCATCAAGTTCGTATGGATAAAACGGCAACTGTACTTGTATCTGGTCAAAATCCATTAGTAAAAACAAGGTATTTAAAACATATTAATAATGAAGAAAATCCATATGGTGAAAATACAATTGTAGCTGTCATGTGTTATACAGGTTATAATGTAGAAGACGCAATTTTGGTGAATGAGGGTTCATTGAACCGTGGTATGTTTAGAACAACCTATTATAGTACATATGAAATGCATGAGGAAAAAAGTAAATCAGGTGAAGATACCACTGAAAATATTTTTTCAAATATAGAAAATCAACACAATGTAGTTGGTACAAAGACAGGATATGATTACAGTAAATTAGATAATTATGGATTGGTGCAAGAAAATACCGAAATTAATGAGAAAACAGTCTTAATTGGTATGATATCATCAAATTCAGCAACTCCAGATAAAAGCTTAGATGCATCAAAAACACCAAAAAAAGGACAACTTGGTGTTGTTGATAAAACTTTTATGACTGATGGGGAAACTGGAACGCGTATAGCCAAAGTACGTGTTCGTGAAGAACGAATTCCAAACCTCGGTGATAAAATGGCGTCCAGAGCTGGACAAAAAGGAACGATTGGTTTAGTCATACCCGAGCGTGACATGCCTTTTACAGCTGACGGTATTCGCCCAGATTTAATTATCAATCCTCATGCAATTCCATCTCGTATGACAATAGGTCAATTTGTTGAAACAATTACTGGTAAAGCAGCCGCAATGTATGGAGCTACTGGAGATTGCACAGCATTTGTTAATAATGGATCAAAAATTGGTATATTTGGAGATTTATTATCTAAATCTGGTTATCATTCAAGTGGGAATGAAGTGTTATACAATGGAATGACTGGCGAACAATTAGAAACTGAAATATTTATAGGACCAAACTATTACATGAGATTGAAACATATGGTTAAGGATAAAATTAATTACCGTGCATTGGGTCCAAGAACGGCACTAACAAGGCAACCTGTGAGTGGACGAGCAAATGACGGTGGATTACGTATAGGTGAAATGGAACGTGATAGTGTTATATCACATGGGATAACTGCATTCCTCAAAGAATCAATGATGGAACGTGGAGATAAATATAAATTGGCTATATGTAATACTACTGGACAAATCGCTATTTATAATTCTGCCAAAAACTTCTTTATGAGTCCATTGGCTGATGGTCCCATTAAATTTACAGATAATATTGATGGAACTAAAATGAATGTTGAAACGATTAGTAAATTTGGACGAAAGTTTAGTGTGGTTGAAGTTCCCTATTCATTTAAATTATTAATGCAAGAACTGCAAACGATTAACGTACAAATGAGATTAATTACAGATGATAATATTGACCAATTCGATAGTATGAACTATTCAAATAATATACAATTATTAACCAAAGATATACTTACCTCACCCGATTCTATCATAACAACAATTAAAAAGAGTATTGGACCAAGGTATATAGATCATAAGGATATACATAAAACACCAGACAGTATACATTCTACTCCGGATTCACCTGCATATGATCCCAATACTCCACCTTATTCTGCAAGTAGTCCTGTTTATTACCCCAATAGTCCACCTTATTCTGCAAGTAGTCCTGTTTATGATCCCAATACTCCACCTTATTCTGCAAGTAGTCCTGTTTATTACCCCAATAGTCCACCTTATTCTGCAATATTGGGAAGAGTTATGACTGAACAAGAATTTAATTCTACGTCACCGCTATTTCCCCCACCAACGGCTTCACCTGTTTATGACCCCAATAGTCCACCTTATTCTGCAATATTGGGAAGAGTTATGACTGAACAAGAATTTAATTCTACGTCACCACTATTTCCCCCACCGACGTATTCATCTGCATATAATCCGAATACACAAATTGATTCATTAGATGATAAAATAAGAATACAAAATCCTGATGGAACTTTTACTGTAACACCTAAATTTCCGGATGGAGATATAGGATATTACTATATGAACATGCCAACCGCGAAAAAAAGACAAATTATGGATTTAAATCCAAGAAGATTGCAAATTATGGTTTTGGAAGCAATAACATCAACACTAAAAAATACTCACCCTGAAATGGTAAGAGATCAATTAGCAATGTTAAAATCAATGAATATTGATTCAATTATAGATGAACAAATAAATATATTAAAAGCTAGTCCAAATTATTCTTCTCCTTCATCTTCAACATCACCTGATTATCCTCCAAATGAAAACCAACAAAATATGATGGGTGGTGGTAAAAAATTTAACGTAGGAGACCCTGTATTATTTCGGGGTTGTAGTAATCCAAAACAACTATGGAATATTAAAAATATTGGTGATAAATTTATCACAATAGAAGCTCAAGACAGTTATGGAATGGACCCCAGTGAAACTATTAAAGTAGTTACTATGTTTGACATATATAGACCTGGTGATTTTTCTTACAATAATCACCCATCATCGCAATTATATAATCCACCAGTTCAACCACAATCAACAATTCAAGTTCCTGAATCAAATTCAACACCCGCTATTAATATTAAAATTGTGAACGGTAATGACATGACAGAACAATCTGGTGCTGTTAATAATGATACTCTGGAAAATGGTCAACCTTTAATAAAAATGAATACTCAAGCAGAACCCGATTCATCTGGACCGATAAATGCTGTTGATTTTAATAGTGGAATGGTTATTAAGAAGGTTCCTTAATACTGTAATATGTAAAAAATTGATTTAATAATTTGTGATTTATAAGTAAGTAAATTATTAAACGAACATGTTAAAATATAACGAATTGAGTAAAATACTTCCAAAGGTAATTGTAGATTACATTGGTCAATATAACCCAGAACACAGAATGAAAATGCATGATGTACTGGAAGAACTATATGAATATCATAACATAGTATTATGTGATTATGATATGTGTGAGCAACCGTTTGATAAGAATTATGGTATTATAAGTAGAATGCATTTTTCAAATTCAGATTTTCATTTTTGCTGTGATGATTGTCAATCATATGGAGAATGGAGTATTTCATATGATTATAGAAAAAGTAGAAGATATTCGATGCGGTAGCTGAATGATGAGCAGTCCAGTTAGTAGAGCCACATATGTGTAAAAAGTTGATTTATGCAGAACTATTATGGCAGAAGGTGCAGTATTCATTATATGGTTTGGCGTATTGATGGTCTTATGTATGGCAAGACCTATATTTAGTCCAATTGATAGAGTACACCCATAAGAACACGATAAACAACAATAATAATTAGTTTGTATGTAATATAATAAAAAATTGATTTTTTTATAACAAATATAAAGTATCAAATATTAGTATATACAATGAGTACTTCCAGTAATAAAATTTTATCCGTTTACAATTCTCGAAATACATTAGTAGATATTGCATTAATGAAAGGATATGATACAAATGATTATGAAACATTTAGTATTAATGAAATAGATGCAATGTATAAAAATACTCAATTAGATATGCTATTAATGCATAATAACACCGACCGTAAAATATACATAAAGTATTATTTAAAAGCTAAGCAAATAAAAAAACAGGATTTAGATGAAATAATAGAGGATTTGTATTATATTGACAATGTATTAAAAAAGGAAGATGTTTTAGTAATTGTTACTGAGTTTGAACCAAATGACACTATTATCACCAAAATTAAATACCTATACGAACATGATGATATATTTATTGTGATTCATAATATTAAACGTCTTCAATACAATATTTTGGACCACTCTTTAGTACCAAAATCAAGTATTTTAACAATTGATGAAGTTGAAAAATTAAAACACAAATATAATCTTCATTCAGTAAAACAATTGCCGGAAGTTTCCAGATTTGACCCACAATCATTAGCTATGTGTTTACGTCCAGGAGAGGTTTGCAAATATGAACGAAAAAGTCCTACTGCCATGAATACTGATTATTATAGAGTATGCGTGTAACTATTTTAGGCAGCTAATATATAACCATGCCCAATCTTAATTATAGTAATTTTATATTTTTTAATGAAAACCATAAGAATGATAATGATAACGAGAATGAGACAAAAAAAACCATTGAAGGGATTGCTAATTTTTGTGCATTAAATCGTTCCCATAATAACCAACGAGCTGACCTTTGGAAGAATTTAGGTTCACGATTAGATAAAGCGCGTCGGTTTAAATATGATTCAAACAATGCAAACAAAACGAATGATAGAATATTTAATATGAATATCCCCCGTAATCATACGGGAGCCATATTTAATGAGGACGGCGATAAAGCAATGGAGTATGGGAAAATTCATATTTACTCATCTGATTTTAAAAAGTATTTTGGTATTAAACCGGTTGATGCAGATGGGGTATTTCGTGCATTAACCCCTGAATTAATTGCCAATCCAGACAAGTATGTATTTGCATATCAGGATTCGGGGGGTAGATATTGGAAAACTGTATTTAATAAAGATGGCGAAATTACGAGAGAGGGAGTTCAATCTGGTCAAACTCCCGCGGATACGGCAGACCTTCACGGGCGAATAACGAATCAGGAGTTAACGAGTCAAGTTGTTGCTGGTGCTGCTGGTGCTGCTGGTGGTGCTGGTGCCGTTGCTGGTGGACGTGACGATAATGGAAAAATAGTAAATACTGAATTGAAAAATTCTGGTGCAGAATTACGATATAATGCAATGAAATTAATATATGCAGAGTCTGTTACAAATACAATTGTATTAAGTGTCGGTATAATAGCCTCCTTATTTTTTATTGCAAAAAACCGATAAATATAATATGATTATTTGTTATATATATTATATTTTTATGATAGACGATTTTGACGACGAAAAACGAAAAATAGTGGATTATCATAACATGTATGTGCAAAAAAATGACAATATATATTACAGTTATCAACGTGCAATAATAAATAGTTTGAATTTAAGTGTAGGTATTTTAATCACAGCAGTTATGATATTTAGAATGAAAAAATGAAATATCAATACACTATATAAATGGTTTTGACTGACAATGAAAAGAAAGTTATACAATTAAAAAAAGAAACTCATTCAGCAGATTCACAACAAAGTGTTTATACGCAACAACAAACTAATGATATTAGTGTAGTAAATGTATTTTTAATTTTCTTTTATTATGTATTTTTAATTTATTACACATATTATGCATATGGGTCGTTTAGGTACAGTACACTATATTATAAAAAGTTGATTATGATATTATTATTGTTTGCTTACCCATTTATTATATTTCCAATTCAATATAATGTATATAATATTGGAAAGTATCTTGTAAGTTTAGTATACAATAATGTTTATGAAACAAATGATTGGTAAAAATATAGATACATATTATAATATAAGGTATAATATGCAAAGTTGTAATACATGTTCATCTAACCCTAAAAATAAAATATATAATTATCAAACATTTAATACACCGAAAAATGACAATACAGATAATATGTTGATTGAAGGTTTAGATAACGCAACCAAAGTTGATATAGTTTCATCTAATTATAAAACGTTTAATGAACTGTATGCAGATTATTTGAAATGTAGTACACCAAATAACGTTGCATGTACAAAGTTGCAAACTGAATATGATGCACAAACAAACAAAGTAAATGGCATTGAAACTAACTATAATACCCAACAGAAAATATATGATGATTGTGAGAATTTAAAAACTCGATGTAAAATTATTAATACACGTGTTAATCAAAACCAAGAAGTTATAGATGGTTTAAACAAGAAAATGGAAGGTAAACAAGGATTATTAACATCATTTAAAAATGTATCTACAACTGAATCTACAAAAGATTTTTTAAAAACAAATAATATGGATCTATGTGATAAAAATATTGATTATTCTAATAAAGTAGACAATTTAACAGATTTAATACAAAATTATAATACCAATAAAGGTAATATAAATAATCAAATCACTTTTAAAGAAAAAGATATTTATAATAACGATATAGATTTAAAAACAAGCAGTAATGCTATTACCACATATACAGCGAACAGAGATGCATATAGTATAAATAGTACAAATAATTATAATGAAGCTAATCGTCAAAGACGAAATTGTTGGCGGTCATGTAGGGGGAGGTGGTGGAGGCGTAGGTGTCATACGAGATGTAATAATGTTGCAGTACATAATGCTCATTGGAGGAATCATTACAATAATGAAGGAAACAGATGGAAAGACATGTCCAATCAAGAACAGGCGAATATAGTTTCAGAAACAAACACAAAAAATAAGATTGAAGAAGATGGTAAAAAATATAAAAATGAAAAGATACAATTAGAAAATAGTATCAAAAGTATAAATACAACTATTGAAACCAATAAAACAAATATAACAAATCTAAAAAATGATTGTTCAAGAGAACAACTGAATGCAATTGAAAAAATTGGTTCAGATATTGAGGATAAAATAAATTCTAAACGAACCACAGAAGTAGAATATAAAAATATATGTAACAGTAAACAAATCAATTGTGATACAGAATATGCAGTGTTTCAACCAATTAAACAAAATTATAAGAAAGAAAAAAAAGTTAAAAAAGATTTAAAAAATCGTCACGAGATTTGCGTTGACCCTGATAGAAATGATTGTAAAGATATTTATAATGAATATCGTCATGCTAAATCGGGTACAAAAATAGCAACATCTCGTGTAGAACCATTACAAAATTATGGGGAGAATGAGACTGCACCTGAGGTTCATGAAAAAATAAAAGCAAATTATAAAAAAGTTCAAGGTGATTTTAACAAATTAAAAATAAATGAACAAGAGATGAATATCAAGTTAAGTAAAAAGAACTCTATATATGAATCAACCTTGGAAAAACACGATAAAGTAATGTACACAAATCTGTTGTTAACTGCATTTGCAACAACACTAATATACGTTATTTTTGTAGATATGTGAGAACAATATTATATGCGAATATCATATAATATTATTTAGTAATGTCATACAGTTCATATAATGATGAAACCCCCCTTGATTTAAATAGTTTACGTTATAAAGAAGGATTAACTACGGTTGCCGAGATGAATGCCAAGTTAGAGGAAATCAAAACGGTAATTAAAGATTTTGAAAATAAAAAAGAGCTTAGTGTTACAAATGCAGGTATTGGTAAAGAAGGTATGACACTTGCAGATAGTATTAATAAAAATGTAGAATTACAAAATAACCCCAAATATAATAAATATATTCTATCAAATGATAAACAACGTAAAAATATGGTAGATGCCCGAATCAATGATAGTAAATTATTAAAAAATTCAAATAATCAAATATATGTTCTTGGAACGATTGCGGCTGCTTCTTTAGTCGTATTACTAATTCATATGTAAAAAATATAATAATAGTATATAATGACAGATTCAACACAAAGTGAAAGCTTAAATATAATAAATACTATACAACAAATATTATCATCATTAACATCAGACCAGCAATCTGCACTTGAAACTGATGCAACTGAAGTTGCAAGTGGTATAAACGCATTAGGTGCAGTTGTTGCGTCCAGTGATGATGCAGCGGCACAATTATTATTGAAACAAGATGACATGAAAAATGTCGTAGATGAAGAAAACAAACGAATCCAAAAAAACATTCAAACAACTGAAACAAATCTATTAACAAAAAAGAGGACGATGAATTTCACCGAAAACCAACGGTTACGTACAGAACAATACAATGAAATGTTATATGTATTTGTATTATGCTTGGCAGTGATAATTATTGCCATTATAGCTTTTCGGTATTTCCCCTTTTTGCCCGATTTTATATTACAAATATTTATTGTCTTAATTGGAGCCATTGGAGTGATACGGATATTTAACATATATATAAATCTACAAAGTCGTTCCCATCTAAATTACAATGAACTCAAATTAGATAGTCCAAATGTAAGTTCACCGGAAGAAGCTGAACAGAAAAAGAAAGCGGCTGCAAAATCTGGTGATTTACTGGGAAGTATAGATATAGGAGGGTGTAGAGGTGCAGCTTGTTGCGATACAACCCAAGGAGCAGTTTGGAACGAATCCTCGCGTAAATGTATTAAGAATGTAGACGAAGCAGCTGAAACCGCAGAGGAGTTTACGGTTGAACGAATGAAATATAATAAAGGTATTGCATCTCCAAATTCACCAAGTGAAATAAATAAATATAGTAAAGTATAAGTGTAGTATATAGAAGTCATGGATATAAACGAAAGAGAACTACTCTTTAATCAAAAATATCTTCATCAAAAAAACACAGTAGACTATCTACATGGAGTAAATACAGTTTTAATGTATACCTATTATCTTTGTATTTTTGTCATAGTTTACTATTTATTTACTAAATATGAATTGAATAAGTATGTTAAATTTGGTATAAGTATATTATTAGTATTGTATCCATTTAGTGCTTATTATATTGAACAAAATATACATAATAATAGTGGATTCATTTGGTCAGCCTTTTCATTTTTAACATATTCATTTTATACATTAATGCAATCGTGGGTTATTAAACTATTAAATCTTCCGTATTATTATTTATATATTTTAGTCGCAATTTACTTTTTATTTACTAAAGATGGTTTTAATGTATATAATCAAGTAGGATTCTTTTTATTATTAATATTGTATCCATTTATTGCTGAATATATTCAAAATACCATTATATCACCGCCCACTGATGAATAATCATTAGGGGTCCCATCGTTTTTTTTCAATAAAATGATGAGGATTATTGTTACTGCGGAGATGCTGGGTTTCTAATGTCATGGTAAATATTGGCTTACCCGTACGATAAAAAATGTCGATCTGTTTTTGTCGCCATTTATTGTGTTTTTTTAATTGTTTTTCAAAATCTTTATCATCAACAAAATTTAATAAGTTGGAATCTATCATGATACAATATTTATATAGTATATTGTATCATTTTTATTATGTCTTATAAATTATTAATATCTATATCATCATCATCATCATCATCATCATCGGTATTTTCATCATTACCAACTATTGGTAATTCGTCACGTTCATATTTAATACGGACACCATTCCATGTTTGTTGACGTTTACGCCCAAACTCCTTATCCATATATTCATGCAATTCCTTGGGACTGGGTCCACGTCCACCGTAATTAGACATATACCAAATCGAGAATTCATTGTTTAATTCCATTTGTTTAATACGACCATTAGTATCGCGAATAATACGGTCATTAATAAACTCTGAAATATAATCCTGACTTTGGCGATATTCATTACTCTTAGACATAACAATGCTACAGTCATTTACAACACCATCAGTTTTAAATACAATATCTATTAACATAGCTGCAAAAACTTCTTTCCAAATATCAAATTTCTCTTCAATATTTTTATCTAACATAAATTGGTATGGTTTCTCTGGGTCATCATCTCTTGGTTCTTCTGTAAATAATGATTTAAATGGTACAACACGAATACGTCTCCATGTTCCGTGGTCATTTGCTTTCACTCCCATCAATGCATTACATGCAACAGCAAGTTTAAATTGTGGAATAAATGACAATGTCTTTGTCATATATGGTGCTCTTCCAATAACAGGGTCCTTTCCACTGGTCAATTGTTTCATCATACCTTCATTAATAACATCACCTTTGCTTGGTTCTTGCATAACAGCATAACGAATTCCTTTTAATTGTACAATTTCTGGAGTACACCCACCAACCTTACCGCGTTTTTCAGTCACTAATGTAGTCGGTACATCTCCTTTATATTGACCCAAAACCTTTTCCATCAAATTCATTAATACAGATTTACCGTTTGATCCAACACCAATATACATATTAAACGTTTGATTTGCTGACGTACCTATCAATGTTGATGCCAAATGGTCCCACATATATTTACAAAGTGTTTTATCTGGAAATAACTTATTCATAAAATCATTAATATCGTCGATGATTTTTTTATGTTTTATACGGTCTAACGGTACATAATCAATATTAGTACATAACGAAACAATATCTTCAGGTTGACCTTTTCTAAAGCATTTATCCTTAAAATCAATCATTCCATTATTAAAACAGAGCAAATATGGGTTTGTATCCATCTTTTCAAAGAAATCACTTTGATAAAATAAACATTTTGCTTCTGTCATAATATTCTTCTTATCATTTGTATTTCCCATACGATTGCTGATGTTTAATATACGCAATGACCTGTTCTTTTGATATTCTGTTTCGTTATCTAAATCATTAACGCCTGTTGTAGTAGATATATTTAAGCTATGGGAGCCTTTTTTATTATATAATGCACGTAACGTTTTGGATATAGAAAGCCGTAATGAAGTACCAGAATCGTCCTCAACCCACCGATTATTCCTGAAACGAAACCATTTATTTTGTGAAACACTTACACAAACATATTCGTGTTTATACATTTGATATAATACACTTGCCAAATCAAAATCTGGTACACGTTCTTTGATATTAAATGAATTAATGGTGTGTTCGATATAATAATCAAGTGTTCCCTCCTTTACTCGGTTATACTCATCGGGTGCATCTGTTTTTGCCCAATGAATTAATGACAATTTGGTCAACCCACCATGTATACGCAAATCAAAACTTCGCCAAGTATCACACAAATCTGGTATATTACGGTAGGTAAATTCACTTGATTGTGCACTAAATGCAATCCACACAATCAATAGTTTTGAACTGGTATTTCGCAATACCCAACCAACCCGTTTCCATTTATCATATGAACCCGGTCCATAATAAGTTTCAGGCAATACCATGGTATAATCATACAACGTTTTTAAGTCATAATCATTGATTAAATCACTGTTAATTTCAATAAAATTATTAACCATTAAATCTAACTCGTCCTTATTTTTTATACTTGATATAACGCTAATATCATCCAAAATATCAGAACGATGTTGTAATTCTAAAATACCAGGACTAACAGTGTGTTGACGATTTCCTGTATGTGAGGTTTGCTCCGTTGTAAATTGTGTATATTCACTTACAAAATCATTTTTCATAAATAATACTGCATTTGTTTTTGACCGAACTGACAATTTATGAATTTCATCTTCCATATTTATTAATGATAATTTCACCTCACGATTTATAATTTCACCATCTCCTGGGTCAATTTTAATTTGACGTACTTTAGTTAATTTATACCTATCATGACCAGGTTTACGTGAACCATATAATTGCCAGTTCGTACTACCTTTACTAATTCCTTCATCAAATACATCATTCCATGAGTTTATTAATGGTAAATCTGCCCATGACTCGGCAACATTCTTCATAACTTTCTTTCTTAATATCTGTTGTACTGCATGGTCTGCCTGAATCCCGATTAGTATATGAATACCGTCTTTAGTATAATTCTTATCCTGTACACGGTTTACTGTTTCTTTTTCAAATATGTACACCCTGAATGCAGTCATTCCGTCCATTTGATATATTTCTTGTAGTTTTTCTAAATATATATCAAGTAGGTCGTCCACATGTTCCGTTGTATATTGACGTTCATCGGTATCATACGTGTGACGAAGATCCAAGTCAATTAATATCGGCCCATTACCATCTTCACGCTGTTTTTCAGTCAAATATTCTTTGACATTTTTTTGTAAAATATCACGATAATACAATTGCAAGAATGTTGGATACTCTGCATCTGAAATATTATATGAACCACCTGGTATACCTAATTTTTTATCGCCTATTCGGGTATTAGTTATAGGTGGCGTATCGCTTGGACCTGTCTTTTTTCTTGCAGAATGTGTTGACATAAAATTAAATATGTCATGATAATCAGAAAGGGGGCGTATTAATTTTGATGAAATTGAATCATTTTGTACATTCAGTCCCAATGACATATCTGCCGTTTTAGTAGATATAGTAATGGTATATTTTTAAATCCTCTTATAAAATCAATTTTTCAAATTATGGTTGTCACAGATTAAAGCATTTATTGAGTATGTTATTGCAGTGATATATTGATTAATTTGTGAAAATCATATTTAGATGTAATATTATGAAAAATTGATTCAATAATTAGGAAACAATATAAAATAATAATAATCTATTTATATTATAAGTTTAATATGAAATTTTGTGATCAGTGCGATAACATGTATTATATTAGTGTGAATGAAGAAAATCCCAACGTCCTCGAGCATTATTGCCGTAATTGTAAACATGTTGATGGAACTATTGCTCAAGATGGTGGGTGTATTTTAGATGTACAAACGAAAAATGAAGAACAACAAATTTCACGTGTTATTAATAAATATACAAAAGCAGACCCTACATTACCCCGTAGTTATACCATGAAATGCCCAAACAGTAAATGTAAATCTAATATTGATGAACCTATGGTAAATCCAGAAGTTGTTTATATTCGTTATGACGATGCTAATCTAAAATATTTATATATTTGCACTACATGCGATTCTCAATGGAAAACCGACCAATTAGTTTAAATAATTATTTAATTTATCATAACTTTTTTATTAGTCACAACGTGTATATAACTTTACAAAAAATTGATTTAATCATTTAGAAATATAACATAATATATTATATTATATTCTATTCTTTTAATATGGAAAACAATGATCTTACTGTAGAACCCCAAAAAGTACTGGATTATGATAGCGAAGATGATAATGGTGTTCCACCACCGCCACCACCTGAAGATGACAGTGATAACGACATCAGTGATGATGATACTGTTATTCCCCCACCCCCAGCTGACGACGATGATGATAATGACGATGACGATGATGATGATAATGACGATGACGATAATGACGATGACATGGGTGATAGTGACCATGATGGAGAATCACAAATATCTACATTAAATAATACTAATGATAGTGTTAACCCACAAGAACAACTAATTCAACCCGATGATTTTGATAGTGATGATGACGACGATGAACATGACAAATATTTACAAAAATTTGACGAATCATTAACCCAACAAATTATTGCAGATTATCACCCAGAAATGAAATCGCATAATTATGATGAAATTATAAAATTATCAAAGGTAACTCGTAATGCTGACGGTAATATTGTAGACCCGTTACATTGTTCTCTTCCATTTATTACACGATATGAAAAAGCAAAAATTATTGGTGAACGGTCAAAACAATTAGGTGCAGGGTCTACACCATTTGTTCAAGTAGAGGATAGTGTAATTGATGAGTATTTAATTGCATTAAAAGAATTTAATGAGAAAAAAATTCCATTTATTATTAAGCGACCAATGCCAAACGGGGGGTGTGAATATTGGCGGTTTGAAGACCTTGAAATTCTTATATAATTATTTTAATCATTTATGTATGATTTAGTATGTATTTTTTATTAAGTTAGCCACACAAATATAATTTATTTAATATATATATCATGCCTGTAATAACTGAAATATACGTTTTATTACCAAATAATGCTGAGTGGGAAGATATGATTATCTGTATTGATAAAGAGGCGGCTTTATCCCGTTTGCAAACACTTAATCAACAATATTGGAGAATTGAAATTTTCAAACCTAAACAAAATTCTAATAAAAAACTGTCCACTATAGGTGAACAATTTGAACCTACTTATACTAATCTTAAACCATTAGAATAATCTGTATTTATGATTTCCAATTTTTACCACAATCCAAACAAGTTACAAATATGGTTGCTGGTTCATCTGCACTACGTGTTTGTAATTCATAATATGTACATCTCTTTGACTTACACTTTCGGCATGTAAACATATCAGTTGATGCTTGAATCTGTGTTGTATATTTATTAGCATCGCGTTTTGTTTTTTGTTCAATTAATACCTTCCATTGTTCTTTATTCATTTCTTGATGAGTCATAAATGCTAATACATGTGGTGTAATTTCACCAGTATTTAATTGTTTGAGTAATTCTGTATTCTGTAAATTTATATATATACTACGTAATCTATCCAAGTATAATTGTACAAAAGATTGATTATCCCATTTTTTTATGATTTTTTTGGCGGTTCCTTCCTTAATTGCATAATTAAATATACCTTTTTCGAGATTAATACTGGTTATTTCATCTCCTATTATGGTTTGTAACTTTTTACTAATATTTGTGCGAAACTCTGTTGGGTTTACTATAATATGCATTTTTATATGTAATCTGTTAGCGAATAAGCCTTTATATAATTCATATAAATAAATGTTTATATGAATCAATTTTTTATATGTATTCATCTTCACTTAATTCACCAGTACATTCCAAATAATTTGACTGTTTTTCATTCGATATAAAATTATTTACTAATGCTGGGTCCGGCTTCCGTGACTTTTTCGTTTTGATTTGTACTGGTTTTCGTTTTGGTTTGATATACACATCTTCCTCCTCATCTTCCTCCTCATCTTCCTCCTCATCTTCCTCCTCATCTTCCTCCTCATCGTCAACAATAAACCCATCTTTTACATAACCAGATTTAGTACGAGGTAAATCATCGTCCTCATCTTCTTCCGTGTCTTCATCATCATTTTCATCACCAATATCATCAAATCCGCCATATAAATGGTCATATATTTCTGTCCATTCTTTTTGTGTAATATCTATTGGGACATCATCGTCGTCTTTATTTATTAAAATACAATTTCCAAAAAATAAGGTATTATCAACAGGTGGCGGAAATTCATATTTATTTTCACTATTTGCACGACCATCTATATTACCAAATAAGCTAAGATGATAGGATTTACCCTTTATTCCATCTATATTCCAGATTGTACGATTATTAAATCCATTGGAAGATTTTAGTCCAGCTTTTTTGTATAATTCAAGTTCATTGAACTTTTTAATTGTCAGTTCTTTAATCGTACCATTTTTCTCAAAAACCAATACTGTTAGTGGCATATTATTATATTATATATAACAAAATGTTTATATTACTTTCATTATTTATTTGTGTTTCACGTTAAAATCTATATATAGGATTCTTTTCAACATATATATATTTATATTTATGGTGAACTCAGTATTTCATATTTTATTTAATATAATTATATCATTATTTATCATTTATTGTTTTCATAGTACATGGGAATATTTTAAGGATACCTATACGCATAAAAAGACAAAAGATTTAGTAAATACGCAAATTTCCAAATATCAACAAATGATGGCAGAAATGCAAGAAAATGCACAACCAGAAAATCAATCTATTAGTACTACTGAAATTCAAACGATGGACGATGATTTAACCAAATATATGGAAGAACAAATGTGCACATAATATAAACAAGGTGTTATGTCTAACGAATTTAATTTTACAGATAATAAGGATTGGTTATTACCATTCTTAGAAGCTTTCAATAAACAAAAAGAAATAACTGATATTGATACATTTGCTATTAAAAATTTAGAAAAAATATTTAAGCAAAAAATGATAGGTTCAGTGTTTTCAATGTTTTCAAACTCAACATATACAAAACCCTGGAAAGAATGTGCAAAATTATATACATTACAAGAACTGACTAATGATTGTAGAAGAAGTCCTATGTTTAACGAAAAGTTTGTTCCAATAAAATTCAAATATAATACGAGTAAAGAAAAAGAAAGTGATGAATATAAACAGTCTGTACAAAGTTATGATTATTTAAGATATAGTGACGATATACAGACTATACTAAAAACACCTATGAGTGATTCTGCAACAAGAAGTAAAGATGATATTTTAAATAAATATAGATTGATAGATTATTTACGACAAAAACAGATAGAACCTTATAAATCATATACTTGGATAAACTGTATATTGAATGCATATGATGAAAAAATAGAAATAGATACTATTGTAAAACAAATTTCAAAAATTCCAGAGTTTAAGGATTTTCATTTTTTATCATTACATTTTCATGGTGATCTGAAATTACACCCTTGAAGATTTAAAACGCCGTTTTTCGTCCTCCACCAATAAAGTAAATAAACCTGTATGCGATTAAGGAAGTGGGTCGCTGATACTTAAGTTGGATTTACAGTTGAACCATCGTAGGGTGAAACTCCTTACTATTGATTTTACCGGGTTCAGACCCAAACCCTTGTTAGTTAAAACGGCGTTTTAAATCTTCAAGGGTGTAAACCTATCAGGAGGTAAACAAACAAAAACGAGAAAATCCAAGAAGTCAAAGAGAAAAAATAAAAAAACTCGTTCAAAACGACAACGATGAAGAGATAGTGGTAAGTGTTAATTAATATTTAAAAATCATTTAAACATATCCCTTCTATAAATTTATACTTGGTCCATCATAATATAAGATTATCATGGAACTTACAATGAATCAAATGTACCACTTAGTGGAGCGATTTCCCGGATTTGATAATGCATATGAAACAGTTTCTCAAAAAGGGTATTCCACTGATTATAATGTAGCATTAGCAATTCCAACAGGTAAAAAAAATTTCGCGTGGTTTACATTTTATAGGAATTGTGATGTATGTTATTTATTTGATTTGAACAAAGAAAAAAAAATCGTAAAATCAACACGAATTATGAAAGAAGACAACAATACCTTAGGAAAAGGAACGATATTGTATGGAACAACCATTATAGATGAGGAAACAAATGTTACTTATTTCGTCATAGAAGATATTTATTTTTACAAAGGCGCGCCTTTATCTGGTATTCCATTCTACGATAAATTATTTTATATCAAATCATTCTTAGAAACAATTAAATCAAGCAATACAAGTGTTATATTTAAATTACCTGTATTATGGTCAAATATTGGAACATCACTGATTTCTTCAGTAATACCGCCAGATTTAGTCAATGAAATTGCATATCAAACGCATCATATTCAATATCGCACTATGACCAATATTATGCCACATATTAATGTATTATTAAATATGAAAATACATGCCACCGTTGAAACTCAATCTACTACACAAAAACAGTCAAATTATGTTCATATTCCATCATTTACCACGGATTTGTTTAAACCACAATATCGGCAAAAAACAATATTTAAAGTTTCAGCAGATGTTCAATATGATATTTATCATTTACATGCATATGGTAAACAAAATACACTGGTATATTATGGTATTGCTTATATACCAGATTATAAAACCAGTGTCTTTATGAATGGACAATTTCGTACCATTCGTGAAAACACAAATTTGGATTATATTGAAGAAAGTGATGATGAAGATGATTTTCAAAACATTGAAGAAGACCGTTATGTTGACCTAAAAAAATCATTGTCTATGGAATGTATATTCCATACGAAATTTAAACGATGGATACCATTGAAATCTGCATACAATGGTTCAAAAATTATTCATATATCACGACTTGTAAAAGATTATTATCAATAACAAAAAATAATAAACCGGTCAAGCAGTTGAAAGAGGTAAATCCATACTATAAAATATATCTTCACCCAACTTTATATCACAACTTTGAAAACTTATAGAATTATTTGATTCATTATAATTAATGAAAATACCTATTTCACATTTGGAACACATACAACTCGTTCTAAATTCATTAACCAAATAAGTATTATAAAACTTTTTTACGACCCCCATGATACATTATTTGGTGTAGAAGCTAATGGTTGATACCACATAACCCCATCACACTCATCCTCTGTATCTATTTCATTATGATGAATTCCTGGTGAAATACTTGTTATCATTCCCATTAATTTTGAACATCTTGCATTGACTAAATCACTAAATCGTTTGATTTCCACAGGACTTTTACATATTGGGCCTAATGTTCCATTACATTTATCACATTTTGCGTCAGGCATAATAATATAATATTATATATTATATATTATATAATTATATAATAATATTATATTATTATTGAGCTATTTTCAAATTCACTTACACGGTTCACTGTTCTTAGTTCTTGATGATATAATTCTTTAATATCTGTACAATTTTTTATAATAAGTATATAACCCTTTCTATGACTACACCAACTACCATAACACCATAATTTATCCATCGTCGGTCTTCCGTCATTAATTGTTTTACATATTATTTTGCCAGGTTCATTGTGAATTGATTTTCCTATCCAAACTTCATCACCATTTTCATCTGTTCCATTATAAACCGAATTTATAGGAATTTCAAAATCTTTGCTTATTTCCACCCATTCGTATTTTAAATTTGTTATAAATACTTGACCGGTTTGTCTTGAAAGTGTAGTCCCTATACTTTGTACTAAAAAATTCCAAATTTTGGTTGTATTAATTTTACAATTTATTTTACCAGGGCTTTTTTCTATTCTTCCAATATATACTCTACCATCATTTTTTGTATAACCAGCTTCAACCGCTAATTTGGGTATATCATTATCTCTTTTCATACGTACCCATCCTAATATAGAACCAGATATAGTTACAAAATTATTAGAAGCATCCATTACTACACGAGGTTTACCATTTAATACTGTATTTTCTGTTCTAGAGGATTCTTCTTCCTCTTCATCCTCATCCTTTTCTGAACAGTCTATATCTTTTAATATATCATGAAATTCCATATTAAATAATACACGTTTATTAACATAATCACTTGTTTTGGAACTACCAAATAAACCGATGGGCATATCTACCCAATTAAAATGTGATTTTATTGAACACTCTACATTTTTTATATTTGTGTTTTCTATATTTTGAACTTGTTCAAACGTAGACATAGTATTCACTGTTCTGTTTTTTATTAAATTTAAAATACAAGATGTGTTATACATATCTTTTTTTAAATTTTCAGGCATTAAGCTTGTTATAAAACTGGCTTCTTCGTATTCACCAGTACAATTATTAAAATCACGCATATGTAAAGTAGAAGAAATATCATTTTTATCAAATTCAAATGAAACTTCATTTTCCGAATTATTTTCATTTTCACTTGTAGTTGCATGTTTTACTTGTAACATTTGTACATTCGTTTCAACATTTGTTTCATTTTTATGATGAACATTATTATGATATTTTAATGTTATTTTTTTCAAATTAAACAAAGCAAATACATTAGAATATAATTTAAAATAAAAATCAGTACTTTTTTCAAAATAATCATTATTTGCTACAAAGTAAAAATCATTTATTTTTCTGTATAAAACATCACGCTTTGGATTGTTTTTATGAAATTCATCATCAAAATATATTTTATTTTTATTCATAAAATCATCATATTCTTTATATCTAATAATATTAAATCTCTCTGTTTCTTGTAAATGTGTTATACAACTATTAAAGTCTAATGATTTTGTTTTCCACATCATACCAATTTTTACAGTACTAATTTTTTTATCACTTAATTCAGAAAGAAATAATAATGAATCAAACATATTCTCATTTTTTAATATTTTTCTATTCGTTAATTGTTTTTGATATAATTGTTTTAATTGTTCTATATGCTCAATCGGCATTTCTGCATTTTTGAGTTTGTTTTCAAATACAGTTAATGATGGTATATTATCATTATCTAAATTTACCTTATAATTTTTCATTATTTTCATTTTCTTTTCATCAGAAATATTTAAGTTATGTAATTCGTCATCTAAATTATATAATAATTTATTAATTTCAGCAGATGTTTTAGTTTTATCAAATTTAATTTTTTCAACGTTTTCATCTTCTTTATCTTTTTCATATGTTTTAAATAAACTTAATATAGATTTCATTATATATTTATTAATTATAATTATATCAAAAACATCGGTTTTTTTCTTCAAGAGTGTAAACAAAATTTAATTCTCCAACGGTTTACACCCTTGAAGATTTAAAACGCCTGTTATTATATTACAAACTAATATAAAGGAATATAAAGGAATACTACTAATCATAGTAAGCAATAATGAAGAATAATGGGGTTGCTTCTCCTGTTTTACTGGATTTAGGTGATGTGCGTGAGCGATAAAAGCAAAAAGAATCGCATATCAAATACCTACTCATTTCGTTCTCCACCAATAAAGTAAAGAAACCTGTATGCGATTAAGGAAGTGGGTCGCTGATACTTAAGTTGGATTTACAGTTGGACCATCGTAAGGTGAAACTCCTTACTATTGATTTTACCGGGTTCAGACCCAAACCCTTGTTAGTTAAAACGGCGTTTTAAATATTCAAGGGTGTAAATATATCATTTATTATTATAGTAGTAACAATAAATGAAAAACGAAAATATTATACCAGGCTATCACGGTATTATGGACTTGGACATAACAAATATGGAACCAAGATATATAAAACAAGCTATTGAACAGCATGAAAATGATATAAAAATATATAATGCAGAACAGGCTAAATTAAAACCAGAACATAGATATGTTAATACCGTGATGCGTATAGATAAACAACATGCATATATTCGTACGAAAGAAAAAGCTTACATGGACAATATTGATAAAACAGCATTAGAACGAAATATACAATATAATAATTGTAAACGTAAATAAATATATTCAAAACTTTATTATTTGTGGGGTTCACTAACTAAATTATCCATTAGAGTAAAATACATAGATTTATCAGGTACAGGTGATTTAGCTACAAAATCGTTATTTTGTTCTCGTTTTCGTCGTTTTTTAACAATATTCTTAATAATAATTTTGGAATCAATACTATCGAAGCTATATGAACGGCTATCAACACTATCAGACCTATTTTTTATTTATATAATATATTTTTATATAATTATAAAGCTACCAAATTAGAAGAAAATGGCGGGATTGAATAAACTATCTGCGAAAAAGAATCATTTAGATTTACACTTATCTTTTTTTTGATATACATTTATTTAACTTGGATTTTATATTTGAATATTTATTATTAGGTACAGGATTTTTATAATCGTCTAAGTGTGTTGTGTTAAAGCATGGATTTTTACATAGAATAGGATTAATTGCGTATGGTGGACCAAGACTTATATACACCTTTGAAGATTTAGACCGTTGAACATTCAAAATGGAACAATTTGTGTGTTCAACAACCAGATACCACCCAGCAATTTGTAATAACGCCCGAAGGGCGTTCCATTTCAAATGTGCGGCGGTATAAATCCGCACAAAACCAACTTAAAGAAATTGTAGTATATGATACTAATGGAGAGAGGTTTTTATAATTGTTCCTCTAAGACACATTCGTGGGTGGGTGCTTCATTGCTATAAAAGCAATTTTGAGGTTTCCACATAAAAACCACTCAAAAACGTAATCAAGGCATTTCAACGAATGTGGGTCTGACCAACTCAGGTGCTTTACTAAAAAGCATCCCTCAATCAAAATATACACAGACTGGTTATGTCTAACTTTGAAAGGTTATATTCGTATTTTTGTGCGGATTTAAATCTTCAAAGGTGTATAAAGGTTTCATTATATATTATGTTAACAAAATCCTATATACTTAGTGATATGTATGTTATGTAATTCATTTTTAATAGGTTCATTTATATCAAGTGTTTCAAAAAATGAATGAAAATCTTCAACTGTGATATTATCATTATTACGTGTAAAATCTTTTAATCTATCATATGCATCATTCATATTATATTTTCGTAAAATAGTTTGGTATGCTTCAGCGAGAACTACTGTATTTTTATATAAATCATATAAAATATTCGGTTTATTAGGATAAATCTTATCTAATCCATTACTTATATTTTGTAATGCAATCACGCTATATCCAAATGCCATACCTACATTTCTTAACACAGTACTATCTGTTAAATCTCGCTGAAGACGAGATATGGGTAATTTTCGTGACATAAATTCAAATAGTGCATTTGAAATTCCCAAATTCCCTTCTGCATTTTCAAAATTTATGGGATTCACTTTATGTGGCATAGTAGAAGAACCAACTTCTGCATGATTAATAGACAGTTGTAGATAATTTTTGAATATATATAACCATATATCTTGACATAAATCTATTAAAATTGTATTGATGCGTTTTATTGTATCAAAAATAATACTAAAGTTTTCATAATTATCTATTTGTGTTGTATATTTACTACGAACACACCCGAATTGTTTTGTAAAATTTGAAGCAAAAGATTCCCAATCATATTCAGGGTAAGCAGCATAATGTGCATTTAAATTTCCAACTGCTCCACCGAATTTACACTTGTATTCTATATTAGTTAATTGATTTTTGGTTTCTTGTAATCTATAATGAAATACTTTCATTTCTTTTCCAAATGTAGTAGGTACTGCAGCTTGTCCATGAGTGTGACCTAACATAATTACATTATTATATTCGTTATACATTGTATCTAATTTATTCGTTATATTGTCCAATAGGTTCTCATATTCATCTTTTATAAAATTTTTGATTAATACAGGATATAACACATTATTTATATCTTGTGATGTTAATCCAAAATGAATAAAACTTACACACTCTTTTAATTCTGTTTCTAATAAAATATTTTTAATATAAATTTCAACAGCTTTAACATCATGTTTTATGACATTTTCTATTTCTTTTATTTTGTTACATTCATTTATATCAAAATTATCGTGTATTTCATATAATACAGAGAAATCGGTTATATGGTTAAATTGAGGTAAATATTGAATTAATTCATGCAAATATAAAATTTCTATGTGTACTCTTTTTTTTTGTATTGCATATTCTGAGAAATAATCACGACAACTAACTGTGTATTTATTATAACGACCATCACAAGGTGAAATGATTAGTAATGGGTCCATAATAATATATACAATATTTTTATATATTATTTATATATTATTTATACCAAACTATTATTTACTTGTTGGTTAACTTGCATAAATGTAGTACATTTTGACATGTGTTTTATACATGATGCATTAATATAAGTACACGTGCTTCGTAAACCACCCAAATAATCAGCAACTGTATTATATAACGACCCTTTATAAGGTATTTTTAATACACGTCCCTCGGAAGACCGATACTTTGCCATAGAACCATAATATTTTTGTTGAGCTGTTTCTGAACTCATACCATAAAATAATTTCAGCTTTTTACCATTTTCTTCAATAATATCTCCAGGGTTCTCATCATGCCCAGCAAATTGACCTCCAACCATTACAAAATCCGCTCCTCCACCAAATGCTTTTGCCATATCACCTGGACAAGTTATGCCACCATCTGATATTATATGTCCTCCAACACCGTGTGCTGCATCAGAACATTCTAATATAGCAGATAATTGTGGCATACCAACTCCTGTTTTTAAACGAGTAGTACACGCACTACCTGGTCCAATACCAATTTTAACTATATCAACTTTACCTTCTAATATTAATTCTTCTACAATCTCACGAGTAACTACATTTCCTGCGATTATAATTTTATCTGGATATTGTTCTCTAACTCTTTTACAAAAACTTACCATACCGTCCAAATATCCATTGGCAATATCTATACAAATCCAATTACAATGTACTACTTTCATAATTGATACTAATCTATCGAAATCATCATTTGAAATACCAGTAGATACGGCAAATAAATCAGGATTTAAAGATGTTTTTTGTACAGTATAATCTTCCAATGTATAAAATTTATGTAATACTGTTAACATATTTTGTTCAGATAGTACTTTATACACTTCAAAAGTTCCAGTTGTATCCATATTTGCAGACATAATTGGTACACCTTTCCATTCTAATATACTATGTTTAAATTTAAATTTACGTTCCAACTCTACATCTGACCTACTTTTTAAAGTAGTACGTTTTGGTCTTATTAATACATTATTAAAATCTAATTTTATACCAAATTCTATTTTTGTCATTATATATTACTATTAATAACATAGGTTTTAAACTATTTAAAATTAGTTTTATATAATTTATAATGAAGTTAAACAGGGTTGACATATGTTGCGGTTTAGCTTGGGGTGACGAAGCAAAGGGCAAAATTGTTTCTGTATTAGCAAAATCGGGTAAATATGATATGATATGTAGATGGGGAGGTGGGAATAATGCTGGACATACTATTTATATTGATGGAAAAAAATATAAAACACATTTAATACCAGGTGGTGTTTTTTTTAATATACCTTCTATTATTGGTCCCGATTGTGTTGTTAATCAAAACGGTTTTATAGAAGAAATTAATTATTTAAAAGAATGTGGATTTAATACAGACTGTATTAAAATTTCACCAAAAGCACATGTTATTACTGATACACATATTGAGGAAGATATTAAATTTTATCGTAAACAAGGTTCAACTGCTAAAGGAATTGCACCCTGTTACCGTGATAAATATGCCAGATTTGGCACATTGGTTAAAGACGTTGAATTTTTTAAACCATATTTATGGGATGAAAAACTGTATGGTACCATTTTATGTGAGGGGGCACAGGGGGTATGGTTAGATATTACACAAGGTAACTATCCATATACTACTTCATCTACTACTTTACCTTATGCAGCGTGTAGTCTTGGATTCCCACCACAGCTTATTAATACAATATATGGAGCTGCAAAAATATATGATACAAGAGCAGGAAATGACCCGGACTTCCCTGATGAATTACATAATGATGAAGAATTAAATAAAATAGGATTGGAAGGAAAAGAAATTGGAACAACCACGGGTAGAACAAGAACAGTGAATTGGTTAAATATGGATAAACTTATTAAATCTATTAATATGACTGGTTCTACTGTTATTATTATTTCAAAAGTTGATATATTAAAAAATGTCAACATATTCAAATTAATAACTCATAATGTAATTATTCATTTTAAAACAATTGCAGATATAATGACATATATTACAGAAACTTTACATAAAAAATGTTCGTTAGTTACAAAAGTTATTTTTTCAGATAGTCCAGAACACATTACAATAAATTAATCCGGAACACGTTTACAATACTTTTTTAATACACAGGCATTTATTTCACTTAAATCTTCACGTAATTGGTCAAAATTTTGATTCGAATAATCAGTTATTATGTTTGATGCAGTGTTAACATCTATATATATATTTGGTGTATATCTTGATACATAAGTATAATATATACAATAACTGTACCTGAACATAACAAAATAATAGCGATTGCTATTTTTGATGTAATCGTTTCGGTTTGATTTTTTGTGTCTATTTTTGTGTCTATTTTTGTGTCTATTTTTGTATCTATTAATTTTTCATCCATTTTTTATATTGTACTCCCTCTATATTTACACCTTTGAAGATTTAAATCCGCACAAAACCAACTTACAGAAATTGTAGTATATGATACTAATGGAGAGAGGTTTTTATAATTGTTCCTCTAAGACACATTCGTGGGTGGGTGCTTCATTGCTATAAAAGCAAGTTTGAGGTTTCCACATAAAAACCACTCAAAAACGTAATCAAGGCATTTCAACGAATGTGGGTCTGACCAACTCAGGTGCTTTACTAAAAAGCATCCCTCAATCAAAATATACACAGACTGGTTATGTCTAACTTTGAAAGGTTATATTCGTATTTTTGTGCGGATTTAAATCTTCAAAGGTGTATATCATTACAACAAAATATCTAATAATCCGCTATATTTATCAAACACTTTCTTACAACAGGTATCTCTTCCTCGTCGTCCTCACCACCATCTACCGTTTCCTTTGGTTCATATACACGTTTCCATGTTGTATCTATTTCCCAATCTATCAACATATTTGTGTATTTTTTTGAATCTGTCATTCTAATACGATAATTACATTTCTTATAAAAACGCCTTCGCTGTAACCATTGTTTTTGAAAATTTTCATGCATATCTACAATATCTACTATAATAGGGTGTTTATGTTTTACTCGTAAAATACGCCCTACAGATTGAACTATATCCGTTTTTGGTGATACCATAACAAGTGTTGATAATGTTTTTATATCCAGTGCTTCAGCCGCCATCGCATAAGTTGCTAATACAATTTTCTTTGTTTCAGTTTCTTGTAATTTAACCTGTTTCATTCCACCGATATAATAACCAACACTTGCTAATTCCCGATAATTAATTGCTTCATATAAGTAATTTAACAGTGATTTGTTTTGACATAAAATCATTATTTGATTATCTGGGTGTTCCTCAAGTAAATCCCCTAATACCTTTACAATAAAATCACTGCGTGGACCAAATGCACATAGTTTTACAATCATACTACTGAATTTTGTATTACCTCTATAATCAATTTCAACATTATTAAAATCTGTATCTGCAGATATATATTCTATTGCTCTAACACACACTGGGTCTTCCTCTTTACGTTTCGATTCGTATATTTTACCACCAATAAACATATACAATAATTTTGATAGTTTATCTTTACGTTCTACTGTTGCCGAAATACCAAGCATATAGGGTGTAATGGTTTTGAACAATGTTCGTGAAAATTGTTCACTACCGATACGATGAACCTCGTCAATAATAGTTAATCCAAATGATGAAAAGGCGTTTGGTGCATATTCTTTATCATATAATGATTGAATCATACCTATAACCACATCTTTATCTTCTATATCAAATGTAGGTCCTTGAATCTTACCTATACGAGCTGTCGGTAAGAACTCATTCATTCTTTCTATCCATTGGTTCATAAGAAATTCTTTGTGCACTAAAATTAATGTCTTCTTTTTTATGTTTGAGATAATGTTTAGTGCCATAACCGTATTATGTGTAACCGTACAATCACCTAATACAAAACGACGATTTCCATCAATTTCAAATCCATAATAGTCATCTACTTCTAATTTTTCTAATTTTATTCGGGTGCTTAATGCGTCCTTTATTTGTTTTCTTGGAGTTACTTTTTTTCTGGGACATTTTACTGGAATTTCATCTAATCCTTTACCGTGAATACATGTTCTGTAATATGTACCTTCTTTTTTTTCACCTTTATACATACAATGTTTTTTACATTCTTTTTTATACGCGGCAAATCCTAATGACCTTGCTATAAATATTATATCATCTAATAACCGTTCATTTTTTTGTATAATATCATATGTATTGTTTGACGCAGAACCATCTGAGTCAATTATTCCTGCTAATAATTCTAATTGTGTAGTTCTATCGTTACACTTATAATCGTGAGGAATATGTTTATTTTGTATTAGATTATATTCACGTAAATAATTCATAAGTTCATTTGTTTTATTTACACCAGTGTTTATTGAATTAATGCGATAGTCATATTGTGAACCAGTATATTGTAAATACAAGGACGGGTGTTTATTTTGGAAACAATCCGCTGTTAAATATTTTAAGACATAGGCTTCTTGTGTACTGATAAGTGTTGTTCTGGTAGCACCATCACCTAACCAATATCCTAATAAATATGGGTCTATTTTTACAGATACTGTGGGAAACACGACTGGAACCCGATAGCCAAGTAGAGGACCACCGAGACCGTGATATGATTTTGGTAAATTTAGATAATCCAATACAGAAATATCGCGAATTGACCCTTTGGGTGTATTTTTATTTCTATTGGAACTATATTTTAATGATAAAATATGACTTTCATTCACTGTATATGAATCGCCTTTTTTGGGAATAACCTTATACATTTGCTCCCTTCCTCGTGCGAGAGTTAGAATATTTCTTGGGGTTGAATCATCCCCCATAATTACATCGCCTACTTTTATATCTTGAACCATTTTTATTGTGCCGTCATACATCATAATAGGTGTGTTTAATCCGTTGCATTTACCGGCTCCACAATAAACCTCAAGAATACCACCACCACCGTGTTGTGCGTTATCTTTGGATAAAGGTTTAGATACATGATTACAATAAATATCAACAATATTCTGTTGATAATCCCTTAACGAAAGCTCAAATGGAACATCTATATCATCACCAGGTTCAATATCGCATCTGTCTGGAACACCATATCGTTGAATTCCGTAAAACCTCGGTAAATACATTTTATTATTATTTTCCCGATATACTGGGAATGCAGCAGATGGGTCGTTAGGATTACCAAATTGAGCACCTGGAACAAATGGTTTTAAAAATAAATCTTTTTTCAAAAACTCTTCTTCTCCTTTAGGCAGTTCAGCCTTGGGGATTGTATAGCCCTTTTTCCCGATATAGGAATTTAATCGAACATTCTCTCGTTCAATTGTTGTAAGAATAACAGGATTAATTCGTGATTCCTTTTCATATCCCGAATTTTTCTTCATACTATTGTTAAAGCCAGATGTATATAGTAATTTAGGACTTTTTATTTCAATTTTCCAAAGCACAAAATATAATACTATTGTATATAAAATGAAAACACCGAGTTTCCTAAAAAACATGACACAATTAGAAATGGGCTTAGCCTTTTTGCTTGTAATTTACATTGCTATGCCAATTGAGGCACCCAGTATGTTATGTGGTATGATTGACGGACCAATCGGTATGGTTGGTATTTTTGCCGTAACTGTATATCTATTTTTTTATGCAAACCCTTTACTTGCAGTTTTATTCCTATTTTCAGGTTATGAATTACTTCGCAGATGCAGTAATGTTACAGGTAAGGTTGTTATACAGAAACACACACCTTCCCAAGCAAAGAAAGATAGCCAAATGAAGAGAATGAACCCACCCAAGAAGGAAACCTTGGAAGAGGAGATGGTTGAACAAATGGCTCCCGTTGGCAAAAGTGAACCCGCCAGTTTTATAAGCAGTGGGTTTAATCCGGTTGCTACTAGTGTAGGCGGTGCTTCCATTTACAATTAAACGATTAATTATGTAATATCATTATTTGAAATTATATAATTTATATTAGTGTTTTCTTACTTACTATTTATAACAAGCATTATAATTGGACTAATCACAGATAAACTTATTCCAAGCGGTATATGCCACTTATTAAAAAATACTACATCTTCCTCTTTCGTCTGTGATTCTACACCATACACAACTGCTTGTATAATAAAAAATGACATTACGGCTACCCCTATAAATGGAAACAATAATTGTTTTGTCCAGCCATTTAATTTTGTGTCCCAAAGTGCAGATAACATCATAAAAATAACCCCAAACCCTTGTAAAAAACCAGCATTAACCTCGTCTGGATTGAATTTGGCATCTGCTGCATAAATTGAATCAGCTGAACCAGTAGTCATGAACTCTGCCCGTGTTTTGTTAAATTGTATGAGTGCATAACTGGCTATCGAAATTACAGAAATAAACATTATATAATAAATACTGAATGGTGGGATGATTGCTATTATTAAATTCACAATAAATATTATCCAAATTGCCATGTCTGCATTAAATATACGTGTACGAGAATTATTAAGGTTCTCCTTATTAAACCTGTCAACAACAAAATTCTTATACAATTTTGGAATCGTAAAAAAAGATAATAATGTAATTAGAATAAACATAAAAAAATGGGTAATCATTTTAAATCCATCAATTTGATTTTTATGGTCACTATATTCACTATCAATCGGGATTTTGTATGCTTTTATAGTTTCATCACTTTCACCAGTTGGTGAACAA